>RCNB010001648.1_pt1 | contig 13922 bp, 15 predicted proteins | sample 2041321 | NCBI WGS metagenome assembly RCNB01 (sample SAMN09708232, study PRJNA481090) | Marine sediment metagenome, whole genome shotgun sequencing project. | reverse complement strand
AGCACAAAAGATGGACGCATCAAAACAGTCATCGACCCTAGGGCTAATACCGCTACGTATTTGGGACTCAGGGACGATCTCTAATCCCTCTTTTTATTTAAATACCAGAGAAATCGTTGTCCTGCACTAATTTCAGGTCATTTTATCCGGATCGATTTCCATATTTTTCCCAGCTGACTATTTCTTCCATTTTTTTCCTTCCTCTTCTGTTTGGTGTTTCGTCAGGGTATCCGATTGGGGTCTGGATTATTACCTCTAATTCTTTAGGAATGTCTAGTAATACTCTTGCTTCATCACTTCGTCTCATCATACCCATCCAGCATGTGCCCAAGCCTAGGTTTGTTGCCTTCAAGATTATGTGTTCAAAAGCAATTCCCATATCATTATAATAGTAGCTTGCTTGGACACCTTTGTCCACTAGTCCTAGTATCATGACTGGTGCTGTTGCTGCCCATTCTTGTCTCCCAGCTAGTTTCTTGATCATTTCTTTATTCTGGACGACTATAAAGTGCCATGGTTGCCTGTTTCCTCCTGATGGAGCGATTCTTGCTGCTTCTAGGATTTCCATGATCATTTCTTTTGAAACTGGATCTGGTTTGAATTTACGGATACTCTGTCTTTTTATTATTAATTCATCAAATTCCATTTGAAAACTCACTGATGATAGTCATTGTTACCTGTATTTCATATATACAGGATGAGTAACTGGCATCTTCAGCTATGAAACAGTATTTTCGATACGATTCTAAACTTAGAGGAAAGAACTGGAGGATCCAGTAGCCTTGTTGTTATCCAAGTAGTGGAAATTTTGGTGTAGGAATTCAAGCGAATATTTAAGACCCTGATGAGATTATGAGGAACCGTATTTTCCCCAACTTACAATTTCTTCAAGAGTTTTCCTGACTTTATGATCTGGAGTGACATCATGATAACCCAGAGGAGTCATTGCAATAACCTTGTATGTATCCGGAATCCCCAGTAAATTCCTGATCTCCTCATCTCGACGTGTTAACCCTATCCAACAAGTACCCAAATCAATGTCCGTTGCAGCCAGAATCAGATGTTCAAATGAAATACCAACATCATTGTAGCACCAATTTGAAGAAGCCTCAGTATCTGCTAATGCAACTATAATTACTGGGGGTTCTTTAGCCCAACTCTGTCTTCCTGCAAGTTTTTCCCGTGTCTCCTTATCCTCTACCACTATGTAGTGCCATGGTTGTCTATGGGCGGCAGAGGGGGCTATTCTTGCAGCCTCCAATACTTTGATTATCAGGTCTCTGCCTACAGGTGTATCCTTGTAGCTTCTGATACTTCGACGTTTTCTCAAAACTTTACTAAACTCCAATACCTTCACCTCAGAATATGTGAACATATTGGGATCGGGAGAATATATGATTAATTCAAAGTTTCCCGATGTCAAACCAGGGTTCATCAGGTAGTTGAAACACGTAATCTCCATGTTTCTCTTTACCGTATCTTACAGATGGTTTTGATAAGTGCCTCTGTGCACCTGGCTGGGGGAAATACATCCCTATCTCAAGCTCCCTATCAAATATCTTAGGAACTTTCACTAGTTTCCCGTCACGGTATCCACAGTGTCTACATCTATATCCTTTGTCCATACCCATGCTCTCCATGCTTCCTCGGCATGTAGGGCAACGGGGATTTACATACTGTACATTCTTAGCAAGTAAAGTAATCTCTAGTTTTTCAAGGTTGAGAGTGGGTTTCTCTTTATCATTCCTGACCCCTCCATAAGCTGTAACACTATCTTCAGGAATTAGCATTCTTACATTTTCCCTGAAATTTCCTGTGGGTTCGTATGCTGCACAGTCAATCTCCCCAGTTTCATCCTGTAATGTGAAGAATACATGACCTCCAGTTATTGTCCATGACTTTTTACTAACCTTTCCTGATGCTTTAACCGGTGTCATAGGCTGCAATTCATTTATCTTATGTAAGTTTTTGAGATGGTTGTCAGTACCTTGATTAGATCTGAAGATAACCCACCTATTTATAGGCTCAAGAGAGATTACTCTCCTACCTGCCTCCCATACTGCCTTGGCAGTCTCCCCTCTGATTCCAAAAAGTACGGGATCTGGACCACGAGGAGCAATAAGAACTCTTCTGAATTTTTTATCAACATTATTGTATGTTTCACCTGATTCCAAGCTCATAGCCCATATGGAATCCTTGTCAAGCATCCTTTTTGTTCCGTAATAGTCAGGATTTCTATAGGTTAAGAGTTCAAAGGTGTAGTCTCCCTCATGTAATCCTCCTATAGCTGCAGTTGCTCCAATAAGCCCCCTCATATTTTTGAAGCCCACGGCTTCTCCCAACCCCTCCCTAATTACCTTTTTTGCTTCATCAAGCTTAACGACACTTGAAATCACCCTCTTTGAGAACTCTTTGTAGACGGGAGGGACATCTCCTGTATGAAAAACAACTCCTGGGTTGGTATTATCACAGTCAAACTTGGAGTATAGTTCCACTTCTTTTAGGATACATTGTTTAACCTCCTCCAGTTGAGAGTCATCTATCAAAAATCTTAAGCATACAGCCCCATTTCCCCTTGTTTTCCATGGGACGTTGGGATTAAGCCTTAAGAGGTTGGGGTAATCTGTGAAAGTGACCCCCCGTTTGTATAGTTGCTCCACTAACCTTGCTGCGATATGTGTTGTACATCCGCCCTCCGGGGAGTCGGTGTCATCCAAGCCAACGTGCAGCTGTAAGTGGGGTCCCTCTCATTTGGGGTGAACTGCCATGCAATTAAGTATTAACTTTTTCATCTATTCCTAGTATCATATTCAGAACGTTGTTTTAGTCAGTAAAGAATAATATTCTGTGTTATGTATGATGTTCTATGCAGTCCTTGGAGACAATTGCCCTGAGGAGAAGAGCCCTCAGCCTTACTCAGAGTCAACTCGCACATCTTTCAGGTGTAAGTCAGTCCTATATAGCCAAGTTGGAAGCAAAGAAAATTGAACCATCCTACTCCAAGGTGCAAGCAATATTTGAAGCTCTGTTTGAATTAGAACAGGGAAGGGAGACCAAAGCTGGAGAGATAATGACTGAAAACGTGTTATCTGTTAACCCAGAAGACTCTGTACAGGAGGCTGTCAACCTTATTTGGAAGCACAGCATTAGTCAGATCCCAGTTCTAAGTAGGGGAATCCCTGTTGGTGGAATAACTGAAAGACATCTAATAGACCTAGTGATGGGGGGAAAACAGAATAATTCTCTAAGGGAGAAGCAAGTATCAACAGTAATGGGTGATCCCTTCCCCTTGGTAGGAGAAGACGCTCCGGTAAGCCTCATTGCAAGTATGTTGAAGATTTATCCTGCTGTGCTTGTTCAGAGAAAGGGTAAAGTAATTGGAATAATAACCAAGGCTGACCTGTTGAAAAATCTGTTATAATCAATAGAAATTATTTTGAAAAGAGGGGGAGTCTTTTAGACTACAATCATTGTCAAAGTTGAACGTACTTTATCAAGTCGTCGAATCTTCCAGCTGATGGTATCCTTCAGATTTTGCATTGTCTCAGTCTGAACTCTGGCGATAATATCGTAGACTCCATAGACCATATGTGCTTCCTTCACTTCAGGGATAGCCGTTAAATCTTTGAGGACATCACCCTCAGATCCAATCTCCGCATTTATCAACACAAAAGCTGTCGCCATACTGTTCTCCTCAATATTTCCTTAGGAGAACCGGTACTTAACATTTGCTCGATAAAATGTATTAAAGTAAAAATTAGCGTTCATCTTATAGCATTAGAAAACGTTTTAGATAATGTAAATGCTCCTCAATGAATACATTTCCAGTAATGAGATGAAAGCAATAGAGCTTAACTCCCAATACCTTGGCGTTAGTAAGTTATTGCTCATGGAAAATGCTGGAAGTGGTATAACCCAATATGTGAAAGACAACTATCCTAAGAAAAAAAGTGTAATTATTGTCTGTGGATTGGGCGGGAATGGTGGGGATGGATTCGTTGCTGCAAGACACTTATCAGCAGAAGGATATTCAATTGAAGTTTTCTTCCTTGGTAAAAGTGAGATTATACTTTCTCCGGAATCCTCAATCAACTATAAATCTTTGAAAGCCATGACTGACACAGTGAAAATAACCGAAATCCAAGACTCATCTGATATACCAACACTGAAAGCTGACATAATAATAGATGCATTAATCGGTATAGGCATCAAAGGTCCACTAAGGTCACCATATAGACAGATGGTTGAAAAGATTAATGAATCCAAAGCAATTAAAATATCCGTGGATATACCCAGCGGAATGAACGCAGATACGGGTGAAACCCACAACTACTCAGTAACCCCGGATCAAATTCTTACTTTCCATAAACGTAAAACAGGGATCAGAAAACTGACATCCACAATTGTACCCATAGGTATACCTCTTGAGGCATCAACTCAGACTGGACCTGGAGACGTCTATATGGCTAATAAACCCAGAAACACAGATGCCTACAAAGGAACTTTTGGGAAACTTCTAGTTATTGGTGGTAGTGAGACATATATTGGAGCCCCAGCACTAACCGGGATGGCTGCATATGCTACAGGGGTTGACATAGTTCACGTAGCAGCACCAGAATCAGCAGCCTCAACCATAGCTACCTATTCACCAAGCCTTATCACCACAAAACTCAAAGGATCACATATAACCGAGAAAAACGTAAAACAAATTGGAACACTTCTGAAACGTTTTGATACATTAGTCATGGGGCCTGGTCTGGGAGACCACCCTGATACCCTCAAGGCAATCCATAGAATTCTGGATGTAGTAGAGGTTCCACTAGTACTTGACGCAGACGCATTGAAAGCGCTGACCGATTATGAAGGGAAACTACCATCAAAGGTAGTGCTTACCCCTCATAAAGGCGAATTCCGAATTCTTACTGGTAAACGTCTTGAAGGGAACCTTAGTGACAAGGAAATAGTGCGAAAACAGGCTGCTAAACTTTCGGCAACTGTGTTATTGAAGAGTAAAGTTGACATTATTAGCGATGGGAAATTTGTGCGAACTAATCACACTGGTAACTCAGGTATGACTGTTGGGGGAACAGGGGATGTTCTGGCAGGTATTACTGCAGCCTATCTGGCTATGGGTGCAGGACCATTTGAGGCTGCATGTGCCGCTGCTTTTGTCAGTGGAAAGGCTGGTGATGTAGCATTGGATAATATGGGATATAACTTCGAAGCATCCAATGTGATAAATAGGATCCCCTATGTCATACGTGACTGTTTAGAAGGTAATATGGTCAGAAGTTAAATCCTATTTTTGGCTATCTCCTCAATTTTTAGGAATTCTTTACCTTTGTTGAAATAGTGTATGATGTTTTCACCCTTCTGAGTGACTTCATATAGGGTGTGAGTCCGCTTATCCCTACCATTTTTGACATCAATCTCCTGAATGAGTCCCTGGTCAATCATACTACCTAAAATACGCTGAAGTGGCTTCCACGAAAGATTCGACTCATACATGATACGAGTTGGTTTACTTATACCACTTTTAATCGCCCATATTACATCAAGATATATTTCTAGTTTTGATCTTCGAGCCATCTTATTGTCTCTCCCCTAATTTGAGCTAACCCCTCTTAGACCTCTAAGAGTTATTTTGATTTGTATGTGGGAAGACTCTACATTATTGACAAGTGACTTAAATCCATGGACTAATAAAACTGAAAAAACTTACTGATCAAAAGATATGATTAGTAGCGTATCCTAGGGGCTGTCTCCAACTCTAGGAGGTCTTCCGCTTTCTTAAAGTACCTTAAGACATTCTCACCCTTGACTGTCAGGTCATAGCATACTCTTGTTCGCTTATCTCTGAGATGTTTTGGGTCGAATTCTTTTATTAATTCCTGTGCTACTAGAGAATCCAGGGTTCTCTGTAAAGGCTTCCAGGATAGATTGGACTCATACATAATCCTAGTAGGCTTCTTGGTGCCATTCTTGATGGTCCACAGCACGTCGAGATAAACTTCAAGTCTTGATCTCCGGCTTTTCAATGTTTTTCCTCCCGCTTGCTTGTTCCTATCATTTTTTTTCACGTTCCTTTTAGTGTACATGTGTCGTACACATGCACATTATATCGGTTTCCCGATATGTTCGACCTATTGCTACATATCGCAGATATAAGTATTTCTGATCCGTATCAGAGGTACTGTATTCAAAAACTGATTTCTATTATTAAATACAGTTATGGAGGATAAATACATATTTCTCACCGGATGAAAATAACTCAAATTACCTTACAACTGCTGACACATTGACCTCTTCCCCACTCTCCATTCGTAGAGCTCCCAATTCATACGGGATCAACTTGATACTTGCCGGTCCCTTTGGAGATAACCTCAATGATAAACCCAACAATCGTTTTCTATTCACTTCAAATCTGAAATCTAGACACCTAGCCTGACACCAGTTATCCCCAACATTATTAATGACCCCAATTAAGGTTCCACCCAATTTTATCTGGTGGCCACGAGGAAACTCTCCATCAAAGTGGACTCCCATCCACCCATAATACGGAATTCCACCATCAAGTATACCCGGTTTACCGCCCATATCCGCTACCAACCCATTCTCAGAGTTTACCTCAACAATAGTAAATTCATCCCGACTATCCACCACAACACCCTTGATCTCATCCTCTGGCGTATCATAATGCAAGTTCTGAATTCGTTCAATCTGGTGTCCCCCGCGGGCTCGTATTGGATCCTCTGGTCTTCTGACTTCAACGTGAATGTGAGGTGAAGTACCCCAGCCATAATAACCCGACCGTAACAGACTACCAATGAGGTCACCGACTTTTACCCTATCTCCAACCTCAACACAGGGATCCATATGAAGAAGCTTGATTACTGTATTCTCGTTTTCATTGCTTCTAAGCAAAACTGCGACATCATAACCAGCATCCTGAAATTGTCTACCCTTAGGCGCTTTCACTTTCCTTATCTGTAATACCTCTCCACTTACCGGAGATGGTGCATACTCCCTGAAGTTCAGATTTGGATATACATCAAGACCAGCAGTCAACTTGTGCGAGGGATACGGACTGTTAAAAAATGAAAACATGCCATCCTCCGGACAATAGATCCTAACCCCCTGTGAAACAGCAACTGGGTTCAACAGGACCATACCATATCCCAATACAAATCCATGTATTAGCATTTTCACTTGTTATTCTAGAAAATATCTGGTGTAAAGTTTTACATATCCTGTACTAATTATCATCATGGAAGATTCTAGGGACATATTTGAGAAACTTCTCAATTACTCAGGAGAACTCGGAGCATCATACGCCGCGTTACTTTACCAGCGACGGGACTCTGAGACCATAACTGTTGAGAATCAATCATTGAAGAGCTTTGTATCTGACATGAAGAGCGGTGTAGGTGTAAGGGTTGTCTACCGAGGAGCCATGGGCTTCGCTTCAACCAGCAACCTATCATGGAATGGACTCAAGGATACGTTAGAAGCCTCAGTGAAAGGAGCGAAATCTCTGAAAGGAGATGATACTGAAGCATTTACCCCATCCGAGGTGAATAAAGTTGATGTTGAACTACCTATGAAGGTAGATCCCCTTGATGTAGCCCCTGAAGAGAAAGTTGAAATTACATTGACCACCAACAAAGCAGCTTACAACGATGAGAACATTAGGAGTACTTTGACCCGGTGGGGGTTCATCAAGGACCAACGATTATTCATGTCAACTGATGGAGCAGAGGTAAGGCAGGTGACCCCTCTCATAGGTCTAAGTCATTCAAGCATCGCATATCACCAAGGCCAGAAGGAATCCATTGGCTACTCCAAAGGACTCTGCTCCGGTTATGAATTCATGTCATCAATAGACTGGAATAATTTTTCTGAGGAAATATCAAACCTCGCTGTTGAGGCAGTTAAGGCAAAACCTGCACCCCCTGGAACATATGATGTCGTGATTGACCCTGATGTTGTAGGACTTGTCCTTCATGAAGCCCTGGGACATGCCACAGAAGGAGATGGAGTAGCTACAGGTGGCTCCGTACTATATGGAAAGCTCAATGACATGATTGGCAGCGATCTTGTTAGCATATATGATGAAGGAGTTTCTGATGGTGGATACTACCTTCCATATGATGATGAGGGGACCAAGAAAGGCAAACTTACCCTGATCGAGAACGGTGTATTGAAGAGCTACCTGAGTGACAGAAGGTCAGCCAAGAAACTTGGTGTCGAATCCAGCGGGAATGGACGCGCCATGGACTTTGAGAACTACCCCATAGTAAGAATGACCAACTACTACATGGCACCCGGAGATAACAGTAATGATGAACTTGTCGAGGGCGTAGACTTCGGTATTATGCTCCAGGGAAAGGGAGGTCGTGGAGGTCAAGTCGACACGGGTATGGGGACTTTCAGCTTCGGTGTAGGTCCTGGTCGAATAATAAGAAAAGGTGAACCTCAGGAACTCGTTAAGGGAGTAGTCATCAGTGGCTCAGTTCTGGATGTACTCCAATCCGTAGATGCCGTAGGAAAGGAGTCCCGCATGAGAACAAGTGTATTCGGAGGTTGCGGAAAGGGAGGACAGTGGGTCAAAGTAGGCATGGGAGGCCCATCTATCAGAGCAAAAATGACAGTAGGAGGCAGATAAAATGGAACTCGCACAGCTAGCAGTAAAAAAAGCAGTTAAGTTTGGTGCAACAGAAGCAGAAGCCTACGTGATAAACAATAAAACTACTCAGGTTGCCTTTGCTCAAGAGATTCAGGACATCAAAACCGTGGACTCTATCGGCTTAGGCCTCAGGATAGCTCTGGGGAAGAAGCTTGCACTATATTCCACATCCATACTGAATGAATCTGAGGTAGTAAAGGCTGCTGAAATCGCTGTAAAAATAGCGCGTGTAGCCCCAGAAGACCCCCACTGGAATAGTTTCAATACATATTATGGATTGACCAACGTACAAGGGACCTATGATAAGAGTATAATCGAGATGGACCCCTCAACAATCATCGAGGATGTAAGTTCAGCTATTAAAACTGTAACCGAATTCGATAAACGGGTTCAACCAACAAGAGGAAACTTAACCCTCTCCGTAGCCAACAGTATCATCGTTAACAGTAATGATGACTATGTTGAGGATAAGGGTACCATGGTATCTTCATGGGTGAGTGTTAAAGCTAGGGACGCTGGGCAGGAGAGCACCGGTAGCGAGTCAGTTCAAACCCGCAATTGGAATGAATTGAACCTGAACCAGATCGCTGAGGAATCAGCAAGGAAAGCATTGACTTTTTTCGGTGCCAAACCCATTGAAAGCGGACAGATCTCAGTCGTGCTCAGAAATCAAATATCCGCAAACATTCTCGGAGTTATGCTAAGTAGCCCAATAAACGCTAGTACCGTACAAAGAGGAGGGTCACCTTTATCTGATAAACTGGGAGACCAGATTGCAGCTGATAACATAAACATCACTGATGATGGAACATACACAGGTGGAGTAGGCACAAGGATGTGCGATGCTGAGGGCTGTCCAACACAGAGAACCCCAATTATCGAAGATGGAGTCCTCAAGAACTTCCTATTCGATTCATATACCGCCAAAAGAGAAGACGTAGACCCCACAGGAAACGCAGCAAGAAGAAGCTACGCCTCACCTCCATCACCCGCACCAACAAACCTAATCCTAAAATCTGGATCAGCCTCACCAGAAGATATAATTGAAAACACAAAGAACGGTCTCTACGTTGAGAGTGTAATCGGGGCCCAGCTTTCCAATACCGTCAGCGGAAACCTAAACGCAGCGGTGACTCGTGGATACGTCATTAATAATGGTGAACTCGGTGCCCCCGTTAAGGGAGTTATACTTGCGGGTAATTTCTACGAGGTCCTCATGGAAGGCTACGAGATACTCGGAAACGACATTAGAAATAACGGTTCCATCTACTCACCTACAGTAAAATTGGATAAAATTACAGTAGCGGGAAAATGATCTCGTTTATTTTTTTCCCCTCTTCCATTCTTTGAACCAACCAAATCCAAAATCCTCAAAGGTTTTCAAGAACTCAAGAGTGTCACAGGCCATCATGCTTGCACGGTAGTGGAGGCCAAAATATCGTTGAACCTCACTGATGTAGCCCTGTTCTCTCACTCTTGCAATAACTTTATCCGCGTATTCTTTATCATGAGCAGCTTCAGTTACCATGTAAAGTGTTTCTAGGCGTTTCTCGGTAATTTCCAGTCTTTTTCCGTCTGGCCTGAGGTATTTCTGATTAAATGTCTCTAACAGTACTTCATCCTCGGGATCATTGTATATTTCATTATGGACCACTGTGTTAATTCCCATTTTCTTCCGGGGCTTCGGTCTCTCTACAGGATAGCCAAGGCATAATAATACCACAGGGAAGACATGGTCTGGAAGTTTGAGCATCTCTTTTAATTCTCTAAAAATTTCAAGTACTGAGCCAATGTATACACTACCTAATCCTACAGCATCTGCAGCAGTGCAGATATTCTGTGCACATATAACAGTGTCCTGAAATCCAACCCAAAAATGTCTGAAACTACTGGTAGCCGTGAAGGGGGCTTCCTCCAAGTCAGCCCAACGTTTGATTCTATGATAGTCTATACTAAAGATGAGGTTTATAGGTGCTGTGCCAATGAAGCTCTGCCCCATCATTTCACCCAGTTTTCCATTTACCTCAGAATTCTCAATCTTTATGATGCTATAGGGCTGAAGGTTACCGGCAGTTGGAGCATGTATCCCCGCCTTCAGTACTGAGTCAATCACATCTTTTGGTATCTTTTTATCCTGATAATTACGTACACTCCCCCTTTCATAGAGGAGTTTTAAAGTTTCATTGACATATTCTTCATCAGGATCATATTTTACACCATGATGAGATGGCATTCGATCGTTCATAGCTAGAAAGAATACTCATCAAGTTTAAGAAATTTAGTAAAAGGTTAAAATTCTCTGTAGGCTTCAGCCAGTGGGTGTCCTATACAGGCTAGATTGAATGCCTTATACCATCCGAAAGGGGACCTATGGATATCTATTCCCTCATCCTCCATTCGTTCCTCGAGGTCCATGAGAAAGTCTTTTGCCTTTTTGGGGGAGCCTAACTTTTTGGATAGGTGGGCATAGGGGTATAATAGTACTCTTTCACATCCAATTCGTTCAACGTCTACTTTTACGTTCTCAGTGAACTCCTCGATGAGGGAATCAACTCTGTTCTCGTCACTCTTCTCAAAGCATATAAAGCAAACAAGCACATCTTTCAGTTTCTCCTCCTTAGGGTTGGCAGGTCTCTCAGCAACGGGAGTTTCCTTCCTGATATTGTACCCAAAATCGGAACAGTGCAACTGTAATACTCTCATGGCTTCGAATATACAATTCTAAATATTTAAGGGCTCATGGTGTCAACCAGCTGTTTGATAGCAAATTCTACGTCTTCACTTTTCATGATGTATGAGCCGGATGCAATTACAGTAGCCCCCGCATCAATTGCCATCTTCGCGGTCTCAAGGTTCATACCACCATCAACCTCAATTGGAATAATATTACTCCAACTACGTATCTTACGAACTTTGTCAAGGACATCCGGAATGAATTTCGCACCATATCTACCTGGATTCACTGTCATTACCAGAACACCATCGATTAGATGCAATACATCCTTCAAAACTGAAACATTAGTCTCTGGGTTCAACGCAATGTAGACTTCCCTACCCTTTTTCCTAACAATTCGTACTGCATCATCTATTTTCGTCACTGTTTCCGCGTGTACAATTACCCGTGATACTTTTTCATTCAGCATATTAACATAATCTAACGGGTTTTCTACCATAAGGTGGGCTTCATAATTTGGTCCAGAGGGTAACTTGAAATCAAAATTTAGTGAACGTGTTTCAACAATTACTCCATCCATGATGTCCAGCATAATCCTGTCAGTATAATCTATGACCTTAGAAAGCATCTGATCTAACTCTTCCTGTGTTCCAGCGATGATAGCGGGTACTACAGAGAGTTTCATAGTCTCACTCTTCAGCTATTACCTTTAAGGGTGTGGTCCATTTTTCTGGTCTGAAAAGTCTAAATATCTTGTTAGCGATAATATACATGTTTTGGGCTGATAATAATGATAATCTGCGGTCACTCTATTGTAGAATCTGTTGATGGAGGATGGAGGATAAACATTCCCCCTCAGGTCGGTAGATCCTTGAATTTATTCCCTGGGCAGAACATCTTTGGGTCAGATGAAGCAGGCTCTCTTCGGCATTTTCTATCCCCAATAAAACTAAACCCACATGTTAGCTACTTTAGGGTCTTCCTAGAGGACATAATGGGATCCCTAGCCACGACAACAAGCCTATTCTCCGAGAAGGGCGTCAATATCCTAAACAGTGCAGCTTTCGGTTTCGGAAACATCTGGGTATCCGAATACATAGCTGATTTTAGTAACGTTGAAACCAGTGCTGATGCAGTAGCTGCAGATCTGGAAGCTCTCGGTGGATTCGTTACAAGTCGTGAGATAACCGAGTATTTCCCCAAGGCATTCAGTCTGGAAGAAACATACAAGCTCCAAGAAGACGCAAATGGATTATACTTTGTTCTATCTAAAATACCTGAGAGTTTACAGTCTTCACAAAGTTCCTATGCAATACTGAAGGCATGGCCTGAGGTGCAAGCAATCTTCCTTGACTTCATAGCACCGGGTACAAAGCTACTTAAAATAACATCAATGATTGATGATGTCCCTGGCTCATTGAATAAACTAACAACTTTACTCGGTTCTCAGGTAAACCTTCACGCCATACATGGGCAGCATCATGAAGCAGACACTGGTGAATGGCTGATCTATGGTGTACTGAAGGTAGGGCAGCTGGATGAGTTGAACTATAATGCCGAGAAAGAAGCTACTGTAATCAAATTCAAGGCGGAGCCAATAGGGTGGAAACCATAAAAACTTATACCCTTGGATAAGCCACACTGTCCACCATGCTTATATAAGGTGCAAAGTGTATCAATTTCCAATTACGGGGTGTAAGATTGCGCCAATTCCAATATCCGATGCTCAGTTAGACGATCTACGTCGACTGGTGCTTCGGACGATAAATAAGAATCAGGTTCTAATACTCAATCATATTCCCAAGGTCCCTGCGTCTGTTACTTCAGTTCTAAGGGGGATATCGAGGAAGTATCATGTACCATTATCCACGTTGAAGAGGAATTCTCAGATTCTCAGAGACTTAAATCTGATCAGCTATGGGGAGGCTCCTAACTTTTCAGGAGTAGAACTTACGGAGTTAGGTCGCTTTATCTCAGGTCTAACAGGTAGCGAGGAGCCTACTATTCTGACAAATGTTGTACAGACTAGGGCTGGGATGAGAGCCTTTGGTGTGTTAATCAAGGATCTACGCAAGAAGGTGCTACGTATGATAGCTGAGGCAGGTTCAGGGCACTTAGGTGCCTCCCTCTCCATTGTAGATATCTTAGCAATACTCTACTTCCTAAAGATGAAACATGATCCCAACAACCCTGAGTGGCTGGACAGAGACCGACTTGTGCTAAGCAAAGGGCATGCAGCCCCTGCACTCTATGCAGTGTTATCCGAAGCTGGTTACATCCCTGACCAAGAATTATCAAAACTCAGGTTACTTGGTAGCATCCTTCCTGGGCACCCTGAAATTGATACCCCCGGTGTAGATGCAAGTACCGGATCATTGGGACAGGGCTTATCCATGGGCGTCGGAATGGCGTTAGCTGCAAAGATGAATAAGGCAATGCATAAAGTATATGTGATCGTTGGGGACGGCGAGTTGAACGAGGGGCAGATATGGGAAGCCGCGTTAACTGCAGCTCATTACAGGCTCGATAATATCACAGTAATAGTGGATAGGAATGGTTACC
>RCNB010001647.1_pt1 | contig 13923 bp, 11 predicted proteins | sample 2041321 | NCBI WGS metagenome assembly RCNB01 (sample SAMN09708232, study PRJNA481090) | Marine sediment metagenome, whole genome shotgun sequencing project. | reverse complement strand
TCCTGGTGCCTGCCCTGGCCCCTGCCATGTATGACATTGGATCATTATTTGGTATCCTGATTCTAGCTCCGGAGCAAGGTTACCAACTCGGACCCATCACATTACCAGCCTTCAATTTGGGGGTTTACGGATTGGTATACGGAGTAATCATCGGTGCCGCATTATTCATGTTGATCCAAATCCCTTCTTTAATTAAATTCGGATTCCGATGGTCGCCGAAATTAAATCCGAAAGATCCCGGAGTGATAAGAGTCTTAAATTTGATGGGTCCTCGGGTATTAACGGTATTTTTTATTCAATTGGTTTTTATACTCCAGGATAATCTGGCGTCCCGATTACCCACAGGATCTGTAACAGCCCTGGTGTATGGCTGGTTATTCATGCAGCTTCCGGAATCATTGATAGGCACTGCCCTGGGAACTGCCTTGCTTCCCACATTGTCCGAACAAATTGTCAATAAGGATATCAATAGTTTCCGGTCAACTCTCGAAAAAACCATCCGGGTAATTACCGCCCTGACCATTCCAATAACAGTTATTCTGGCGATCAATCTGGGTCCAATAATTCAAGTTCTGGGTTTTACTGACTCCGGTACAAATCTAGTTTTATGGACAAGTAGAGCTTATCTGGTGGGTTTGGTAGGTCATTCCCTGCTCGAGGTAGCATCTCGTTCGTTTTACGCCCAGCATAATGCTAAAACACCCCTGATTGCATCCGGGCTTACTCTGGCAGCCTTTGCACTGTTGGCCATTCCCCTATCCAGAAGTTTGGGAGCACCAGGTATTGGGCTGGCTAATTCCATTGCTTATACTGGAGAAGCGCTTCTGCTGTTTTTCTTGCTTTTCCGGAGAATGCCTTTTCACCCCCGATTGAAAAAAACCCTGCTTCGCGCCGGTGCCGCCTGCGTTGTTGGAGGGGGATTAAGTATTTTGCTGCAAACCATGGTAGCCACTTCTACTTCAACCCTGGCCAACCTTGCTATTACTGCGGGTATTCTCACCCTCTCGGGTGGAATTATTCTACCTTTGCTGTTGCCTGAATTGAAAGATTTATTAAATATCTAAAGGAAGCTTATGGACCACCAGCTCTATCTAAAATATCTAAAGGAATTTACTTTGGAAGCCCTGGATGAAGCGGAAGATAATGTTGCCCGGGCTGCTGATTATATTGACAAAAAGGTAAGCCCAAAATTTTTCGTGAAGAACAGTAAAGAGAAGAAAGCAGCACTCAACCGTCTGAAAAAGGTCTTCACTTCTTCCAGGGAGCGCTCTTTATATGTTGTGCTGAAAAGCCTGGGGTTTGATGAACTGGCAAAAGAAAAACTGTAGGGTATCATTAAAATAACTCCCGGGAATCACGGCTTGAATCCCGGGTTAGATATTACGAGCAATCGATTAATATGAGCCTCTATTCAAAGGTTGTCTTGATATATCCGTTTGATACTTCTTCCAGGATCCTTTCAGCTAAATTCAATTTTCCAGGACTGAGCATTTCACTGTTAATATCTGTGAATAACAATGGGGGAATTTGCTCAATCCCTATCTCGGTTGATAAAAACATAGGCCAGATTTCATGAAAAGCCGCCACCAGATCATATTCAAGCGAAGCAACCCAATTATCCCGGTATTCTTCTTTAAAATCAGCCCCAGGTCCAATGATAAATTTATTATTAGTGATTAGCATTTGGTAGATTTGCTCGTGTCCGGCGCCAGGGACAATATAAAAAGTGTTGACCGCCCGATCAATTAACAAATTTACATTGGCTTCAATTTCCAGATCTGTTGCTTCAACCGGGAGATCAATATACTTGGGATAAATGTAATTTATACCTGCCGGAGCATATTTTGGATTACAGAGACCACAGAAATACTTAACCCCCACCCGGAAACCCTCCCTGGCAGCCAGAGCATCATCACTTTCCTGGACACTTAAAACAGCTACTCGCCAATCCGTGGTGATCGTAGCAGCGATATAACCAGCGATGAACCCCTGTACATCATAATCTCCGCCACCAAAACGCAGCACACTTAAATTCTCTAGAGGATCAATATCATTAAATCCAACAGCCAGGAATTTTGTTCCGGGAGCTCCCAGTACCAGGGCTTCCAGATCTGGATAGGGAGGCAGAACAACTACCAAACGGAAATCATCCCTTTGAAAATCTCCTACAGATATAGTTTCCAGCACTTGGTAACGAAACCCCTCTGCTTTTATATATTCCCCTACCAGGGGATTCAGCTCTTCTACCAAATCCGGATCAGAACCAGGTGGGGTCAAGAATACACCGACTGGTGATAATGGGATTGGTGTATCAATCGTTACAGCGGTTGGGGGAGATGTCTCTGTAGCGATCAATTCACCGTTTGGTACTTCAGTATCCTGGCCTGAACTACAACCAGCCAGGATAAGAAAGATCAATATTAACCAGTAAAAACGTTTCTTCATTGCCATTATCTTTTCCTTCGCAAAATAACCAGATTTTATTTTACTACTTTTTCCGGGTGAGGACTCTATCTAGTATAATTTAGAATCATGATTAGAATCGAGATTCCCGGTGGAGAAGAAATAAAAATTGAACATATTGTATTTGATGTCAATGGCACTCTTGCCCTTGACGGAGTCCTTCTTCCAGAAGTTTCTTCCCTGCTGATGGAATTGAGTGAAAGAACAAATATTCATCTGCTGACGGCAGATACTCACGGAAAACAAGCGGAAATTGACCAGCAATTGGGAATAACCGCAACCCGTGTGAAAGCAGGTAAGGAAGCAGAACAAAAAGCTGCATTCCTGAAAAGCCTCGGACCTGATCAATCAGCTGCAATTGGACAGGGAGCAAATGATTCCCTGATGCTTAAAGAAGCTAGAATAGGGATTTGTGTTTTATCAGATGAAGGGACGGCTTTGGAAACATTACTTCAGGCAGACCTCTTGTCACCCGATATCATCTCCGCCCTGTCATTATTTATCCATCCTACACGTTTAGCAGCTAGTCTCAGAAAATAACCAGACTCTGGAGATATTATGTCTCTTCCAAAAACCGATCAATTTCCGGATGATCCAGAAGATTTGTCACCATCCCGTCGACGGCGGGCAGATCGAGGACTGGTTCCAGAGGATCTTGTATCAATAGCTGGAGATATTGAGAATCTGGCTCATAGTACTATTCCCTCTTTTGACTTTTATCTATTCTCCCTACTAGCAGCGGCAATCATTACTGCCAGCATATTAGCAGATTCGCCTGCCTTGCTTGTCCTTGGGGCGCTTGCTGCACCACCCCTTACTCCTTTTATCGGAATCTCCCTTGGAACTGCAACAGGATCATTAAAATTTTTTGGTCAGCGATTCGCCGGATCAATTGTCGCCAGCGGATTTGTCTTTTTAGTCGGAATTCTGGGTGGCTACGCAACCTTTGTACTTAAAACACCTGGAATTCAGTTTCTAATATATAACGCCAGAATTTCATGGACCCACCTGGTATTGCTAATTGCCGGAACTATCTACTCCATATTCAGCATTAAGCGGCAGGGACAAATCCCGGTAATAGCCAGCGTTGCCCTGGCGTATGAATTATATGTACCCCTGGCAATTGCCGGCTTTGGTTTTGGGAGCGGACAACCTCACCTCTGGCCAGATGGATTGGTAGTGTTTGGCATTCACCTGGCAGTTTTAGCAATCACCGGGACAATCGTATTTATGCTCTTGGGTATCAAGCCGCTTAGTTTTATTGGGTATACTCTAGGTAGTGTAATTGCCATCCTGGCAATTGTGCTGGTGATTGGTCTAAGCAGCGCGGGAGCAATCGTTGGGGGAAAGATTGCCATGCCAACTTTAGAGCCCACGATAACCCAAACACCAACTCCTTTACCTCCAACCTCCACACCGACATTAACTCCCATACCTCCTACCTTTACTCCATCCCCAACTGTTCCCACGGCAACCTCCACTCCATTGCCCACGGCAACCAATACCATCACTCCAAAACCGACTCCATTTTATGCAGAAATCGCCGTCTCTGAGGAATATGCCGGGGCATTCGTCCGCAGCGATCCAAGTTTAGAAAGCCAAATTCTGACCTCCCTGGTAAATGGTACGGTCATTGAAATTCTTAATCCCTCCCCCTCCTATGATGAGCAAGGCAGGAATTGGTTAAATATTCGGTTTATGAATGAAGATGGAGAAGAACAAGACGGCTGGGTGATACAGAATCTACTGATGATCTCAACACCCAGTCCTGAGTGGTAACTCCTTACTCAGTCAGATCCTGGGGAAGAAATGCGCCAGGAAGAAGCTCACGAACTGTTTTTTCCTGAATTAAGTTTTCGTTCTCGTCTGCTAGCAGCACTACAATATCCAAACCGAATTCCGATAACACCTGCCTGCAGGAACCACAGGGAGTACCACCATTTCTGGTTGCTACGGCGATGGCTTCAAAATCGCGTTCTCCTGCACTGACTGCACTAAATACTGCCGATCTTTCCGCGCAGATTGAATCTGGATAGGCTGCATTTTCGACATTAACGCCTGTGAAGATTTGACCTTTTTTTGTTAAGAGAGCTGCTCCGACCTGATAATTTGAATAGGGGGCATAAGCCAGGGAACGGGCTCGGTTTGCCTTTTGGATCAACTCTTGTCGTTTTTCATCACTTAAGGCCATTGTTTTGGTTCTCCTCACCAACCAGTCGGTTGGCTACTTTTTTTATCCGGACTTTGTTGATGCGGTGTTCATCAACTTCTTCAACCGTGAACATTAAGTTTTCAAACTCTACAACTTCTCCCTTTTTGGGTACATGACCCAGCCGGCAATAGACCAAACCACCCAAGGTATCAGCCTCTTGATTGGAAAGAGAGCTGTCCAAGATCAAGTTTAAATCATCAACATCAATTTTGCCCAGAAATACATATTCATCAGGACCAATCACCCGGTAAATAGTTTCTTCTGAATCGTATTCATCCTGAATTTCCCCGAAGATTTCTTCGATGATGTCTTCCAGGGTTACTATGCCAGCTACTCCTCCATATTCATCTACCACAATGGCCAAATGGACACGTTTTTTCTGCATATCAGCCAAGAGCTCATTGATCACTTTGGATTCAGGCACAAAATAGGCGCTGCGTGTTAATTCTTTGATACTGCCCTGGTATCCTCCATTACTGGCGACTTCCAGCAGATCCTTGGCATAAAGTAATCCAAGAATTTCATCCACTTTATCCTGGTAAACAGGAATTCTCGAAAATCCTGATTCCACGAACTGCTTCACTGCATCAGAAAATGGAAGAGTGGCTTCAATGGCCAGGATATCGATCCGAGGAACCATAATTTCACGGGTCAATGTATCATCCAATCGGAAAACCGAATGGATCATCTTACTTTCCTCTTTTTCCAGAATGCCATCTTTGCGGCCCTCATCTACCAGGCTTTTGAGTTCTTCCTCGCTGACCTGGTCTAACTTCTTTTGAGCCTCCTCCAAATCTCTTGTAAAAAGGAATAAAAAACTGACCAGTGGAGATGCAATCTGGTTGATAATCCAGAGCCCTGGGCCCATTCTGAGAGCCCAACCTTCCGGATCCTTTACTACGCTCATTGAGGCAACCCATTCCATGATTGCCAAAAATAATGCTCCTCCGACAAGTGAGAGGTAGACCCACCAACCCCATTCGATACTTTCACCCTGAGTAAGAAGCCAAAGTAATAAACCAGCCAAAAAGAATCGAGCTATCATCTGGATAATTTTTAACCCAGTATCAACCCGGGAATAATTATCCAACAGAGAATGAACCCGCTCAGTTCGTTTGTTATTATCACCAAATTTTTGAAGTTGTCGGCTGAAATGGATTTTGCTGAAAACTGATCGGACAGCAGATAAATATACATCCAGAACCAGCACAACCAATAACAGGAATAGTACAACTGTAATCATATGTTTATTTCTTCTTCTTTCTCGCTATAGATCTGGCAGGAATCCCTACTACAACTGTATTGGGAGGTACATCCTTGGTGACAACAGAACCGGCACCAGTCGATGAGTTTTCTCCCAATTCCAAGGGAGCCACAAGCATCGAATCGCTGCCAACAAATACACCATCCTTAATAATGGTTTGATGTTTCTTTTCCCCATCATAATTACAGGTAATTGTACCCGCACCAATATTTACATCCCTGCCAATTTGGGCGTTTCCCAGGTAGGAAAAATGACCAACTTTGGTCCCTTCACCGAGGTAAGAATCCTTGATTTCTCCAAAATTACCAATATGAACTCTCGAACCAATATGGGCACCTTTTCGTAGGTGGCTGAAGGGACCAATATCCACTTCATTTTCAACCTTAGACTGCTCAATGACAGAAAACTCAATCTCACAGGAATCACCAATCTGACTGCTAAAGATCCTGGTATCAGGACCTATGATGCAGTTATTTCCAATCGATGTTTTGCCTTGGAGATAGGTATTGGGCATTATCAATGTATCCTGACCAATTTTCACATCCGATTCAATATAAACTGAATCCGGGTCAACCAGGCTGACTCCAGATAACATCATTTCTGTATTAATTCTTTTACGAAGAATTTTCCCAGCCTCTGCCAGATGTACCCGGGTGTTAATTCCAATGAGTTCTTCTTTATCCTCTGCCAGGACGGCATCCACAGACATTCCTTGTTGTGTTGCCAGAGATACTAGATCGGTGAGGTAATATTCTCCTTTGGGTGAAAGGTCCAGACTTTTAAGATTTTTCCATAACCATTCCGATTTAAAACAGTACATTCCAGCGTTTAATTCATTGACCTCAAGCTGCTTCGGGGTAGCATCTGCTTCCTCAACAATAGCCTGGATAAACCCTTCAGAATTGCGGATGACTCTACCAAATCCCCGGGGATCTTCTTCATGTACCGTTAAGATGGTCATCGGTCCCGAATGCATCATCTGGGTATCAATCAACTGCTGCAAAGTCTGACTCCGTACCAGGGGCATATCCACGTAAGTGACCAGCACAAATTCTGACTTGTCTCTCAAGAGCGATTCAGCCTGGCGGACAGCATGACCTGTACCGAGTAATTCATTTTGTATCACGTAGCGGGGGATATCGCCCAGCGCCTGGCGAATCTGTTCAGCGCCATGCCCAAGGACAATTACCGGTTGATCTTTAACAAGGGGAGCAGCAGATTCCAGGGCATAGTATATGATTGGTTTTCCCATTAAGGGCTGCAAGGGTTTCGGAAGAGTCGAACGCATTCGAGTTCCTTTCCCGGCCGCAAGAATAATCACATCAGTTGCCATAAACTTTCCCTTTCATCATTGTATTATCTTAAAGATTTCTGAATTCCCAGTTGAGGGAAAAAAATAAGCGAGCGGCCGCGTAAATACAGCCCAAGCTCGCTTGAAGGTTATTATCTCATTAAAATATTCAGCAGGGTCTTCTTCAATCTCAGATTTCATAATTCCCAAGCAGAGAAGCTGGGGAGCCTGGACTCGAACCAAGATCAAAGGCTCCAAAGGCCTCTGTGCTGCCAATTGCACCACTCCCCAATGTCAGCGAAGGCATTGTATCATAGGATGTTTTTACTGACAATGGAAACTGGGATGCCCCCTCCTGGAAATTTTTCAGGAGCTGCTATTCTCTTCCCCGGGAACAAAACCAAGCTTTTGAGCTTGTTCAAATGATAAAGAATCAGCACTATCAATATGCTGAAACTCTGTTTCCAGCGATGCAGCTTTCCAGAATTCATGCACTGCACTTTCTTCAGTTTGATCAGTATCAGGCGCATCTTTGGCCGCTGGTTTACTCTTTTTTGGAGCAGGTTTCGATTTAGTTTTTGCGGATCCGTTTGCTCCCGATTCAGACTTCTTGGGGAGTTTAGCTTTCACAGGTGTTTTTTTCTTTGGAATATCCGCTGTTTTGGTATTTGTTGAGCTTGCTTTTTTTGTTGCAATTTTCTTCTTTGCCGCGGATTTTTCAGTAAGTCCCTGGATGATTTGAGTGACTTCCTGAATCGCCAGATCCAGAGTCGTCAACACCCAGGTAAGATCATTATTTTGTGTCACCGGATTGGTGATAACCATCATGCCATAATCTGCATCTATGTGAGACCAAAAAAGATCGTATTTTTCTCCTGAAAAGTACCAGACACTATCTGGTTTTTCTTTTCCCAAAAACGCGGAAATTTTTGTGGTTGTACTGAAAGTTTGCAGCAGCAAAGGCATCACATGAGATTCATAAATTATATCTGGAACAATGCCGGTTTCTGCTGAAATTACTCCTGCCTTTTCAATGATCATGATCGAGATCGCGCCAAGTTCTCCTCTTAGATCTGCGATTCTCTCTGTGACCTTTTTATCCAGGTTTTGTTTAGTGAGTTTTACCAGCGGTTCAGGTTCTTTTTCCACCGGGTCAAGACCGATAGTTTTTCGGACTGCATTCAGAAACTCAGGCATTTTTAATGGTTTAAAGAAAAATGCTTCTGCTCCAACATCCGATATCTCCTGGTGGATTTCTTCATCATCCAACCCCGTGATTAATATCACCTGCATGTCAGGAAATGTGTGTTTTAGTTTTTTATATAATTCAATACCGGATAAGCCCGGAAGACCAACATCAGCAATTAACAGATCAATACCTGTACCTACTACCTCAACAATCGCTTCTTCTCCAGAAGGCACATCGACCAGATCCAGATCAACTTCCAATGCCTCAAGATTCGCCCGCAGAGCAGTGCGAATCTCCTGATGATCATCCACGATTAATACTCGGAACTTTTCCGCCATAAAAAAATTGTATCATGCAAGATCAGCCCCGGGATCATGCACATGTGTAATTCACCTTTCAAATTTATTAGGTTATGATGATGAATAGAAATTCCAAGATCCGCAATGGACAATGAAAATAATACATCATAACTAAAAACAAACTATTTCCCTTGTCCTCCGGTTGTACAAACCGACAGAAAAATACCTCACCCCCTGGATCGAAAACAATCAGGGAATATAAACATTCAGCTCTGGATTTAATGGAAAAATCTCTGACATTACTGAAATTATCGATTTCATGTAATTTGATATAATCAAAAAATGCCAGCACATCCTCCTGCAGACAGATCCATTCATATAAACTCCTACCTTGTGCCTGTTGTGACCCTGGTTCTTGTCACCACACAGTTATTCTTTCCTTATAAGGGTTGGGCGATTTTAGCGTCAGGTTTTGCTGGAATCTGGTTTCTCACCTATCTTTGGGCCTGGAGTCTGAAGAAAAACTTGATGCTAGAAAGAGATATGCGCTTTGGGTGGATGCAAGTTGGTGATCATATTCAAGAACGGATTGCAATCGAAAATAACAGTTGGCTTACAGCTGTCTGGGTGAGGGTAATTGATCACTCAAAAATGCCTGGATATAGCATCAGCTCAGTTGTCTCAGTCCAAAGTCAATGGTATTTCCATTGGTTTACTAAAGGTAAATGTATTCAGAGGGGAGTATTCACATTAGGACCTACGAGCCTAGAAACAGGCGATCCGCTTGGAATTTTTAAAGTTCAGATTGACTATCATGAGACCGTGACAATGTTGGTAGTCCCGCCTGTTATATCTCTGCCCGAAATTGAAATTGCTCCAGGGGGTCGTCCTGGCGAGGGCAAATCAACCAACACCGGCTTGGAACAGACCATCATGGCTGGGGGGGTTCGTGAATATAGACCAGGAGACAGCTTGCGCTGGCTTCACTGGCCAACTACCGCAAGGAAAAATCAACCCTATGTCCGTGTTTTTGATTTTTCTCCATCCAGCAATAGATGGGTTTTATTGGATATGGATCCAAAAGTCCAAGTTGGTCAAGGACAGCATTCTACAGAGGAATACGGAGTGATTCTGGCTGGGTCGTTAGTCCACGAAAGTTTAAAATTAGATATCCCGGTTGGTTTAATTACTTACGAAGAAAGATTAATCTGGCACCCCCCCGCCTTGGGTGATACACAACTCTGGCGAGTATTACGCTCCTTGGCTGTGGTCAGACCCAACGGTCCGGCACTCCCCGAAATGCTAATCCAATTACACAAATCCCTTGATTATCGCACTAGTCTAATCATTATCACATCCAATATTGATCCGGGCTGGTTAAATAATTTGGGTTTGCTGCAGCGCCGAGGTATCCTTCCAACTGTTTTACTGCTTAACCCGAGTGATTTTGGTGGAGATGGAAATCCACAAATTATTAGGGATCAATTAATGCGAATGGGTATCAGACACTATACAATAAGTGATAAACTCCACGATTTCTCAAACCAGGAACCCAACAACCAAGAATACTTCATCGGTGACCGACTGAGGAGAACCACGTCAGCCCTTACTGAGCGGACGGAGAATTGGAGGTCGTTAGGGTGATCTCGAAGATGCAATCTTACGCTGCGCTTCACCTGAATCGCAAAACCCTCCGTACCTGGATCCTGGTTCTACTTCTATTCATCCTGATTGGAGGTATTCTAAGAGATTCGGTTCAGGGTGAAGAAAATAGTCTATTGATGTTAATGATTGCCAGCGGATTGGCTATGGGCTGGTTATTGACAACTATAACAAAATCTAATTGGATTGCAGCGTTTACTTCCCTCCTTGCAGGAAGCATCCTGGTCACCATCAGAGTTGGAAGACTCGGCAATCTGTTATATGCCCTCCTTAAAGAGGGAATTTCATACCTCTCACAATTATTTCAAGCCGGGCAAAGCCCGGATCCTCAAACAATCCAATTGGGTTTTATTGAACTTGGGGATAGCTTGTATATATTAGGTAACCGATTGGTTATCTGGGCAACTGATTTTATTCAGGGAACTCCGGTTTTTGATCCAGTAGCTATTGCTCTTGTTTGGGGCTTCTTGTTTTGGATCGCTGCAGTTTGGGCGATGTGGTTCGTATTTCGATATCATAAGCCCCTGGTCGGTATTTTACCTGCCTTGACGATGATCTCAATCAGCCTGGTATATATCGGTAAACCTCCTTTTTCTCTAATTCCCATATTTGGATTATCAGTTGGATTAATCGTGCTCGTGCAACACGACGCCCGGGAGGGCCTCTGGGTGGAGGAAAAAATCTCCTATGCAGGAATCATCCGCGAGAAAATAACCTCCACTGCAGTAGTGCTGTCTATTGGATTAATGATATTTTCTGCTATCAATCCTTCTTTTTCAATACGGAGCATCGTTGATTTCATCAACCGGTTTACCGAGGATAAAATAAACGATGATGAAATCGCCCGTTCTCTGGGAATAATTAATCAAGCTGATCAAAAGTTTTTGGATATTTTGAGTCAGCTGCAAATTGGCGGTCTTCCGAATCGGCATTTGATCGGATCACTTCCAGAACTTGGAAACCAAGTCGTGATGACTATCCAAGTAGAAGAACTGATAAACTCGGATCCGGATGGAGTAGAAGTTATAGAACCATCCCTCTACTACTGGCGAAACCTGACTTATGATCGTTACATAGGAAGAGGCTGGGCATCGAGTGACAGCGTTGAAAAGGAATATGGTGCAGGGGAAAAAACTCTTACAAATTGGCCTGAGAGTTATCGGATCATCCGTCAAAAAGTAGAGCTTGTTGAAGATGTAGATGACTTGATCTTCACAGCCGGTATCCCGCTAAGCGTTGACCAAAACTTCAGTGTGGCTTGGCGAGTTCATGACAGCGAGCAGGAAGTATACGATATTTTTGGATCCATAACTGAAGGAAAAACCTACTGGGTGGACTCGCTGCTGCCGCTGGGCAGCACATCCGAGCTGCGTACGGCTGGACAGGAATATCCCGATTGGATAATAAACCATTATCTGGTGCTCCCAGAATCCGTACCTGAAAGAGTCCTCGCGTTAGCACGAGACTTAACCGCGACTGAACCCACCCCCTATGATCGAGCTGTCGCGATCGAACAGTATCTGCGAAAATTCCCTTATACACTGGATCTTCCCCAACCTCCCTTTGATCGAGATATTGTAGATTATTTCTTATTCAATGCCCAGCGAGGATATTGTGATTACTACGCCACCTCAATGGTAGTCCTGGCGCGGGCTGCCGGGCTTCCGGCCAGATTAGTCACCGGCTATATAGGTGGAAAATATGACACAACGCAAGAAGCCTACATCATCACAGCTGACCTGGCGCATGCCTGGGCTGAAATTTATTTCCCGGAATACGGCTGGACCATCTTCGAGGCGACAGGGGGTAGACTTGGCATTGATCGTCCTTCCGATCCTATCCCTAAACTTTCTGAGGATTACGCGACATCATACGATCCACTCGTTCCACAAAAAGAACAGTGGGTGTTAAATTGGCTCTTGATCTTAGGTTCAAGTTTATTGCTTGCGACGCTATTAGGGTTCACTGTGTGGATCCTCTCCGACATGAGTATAAAGCGCAATCCGACAAATAAGCTGCTGCCAAAATTATTCAAGCGGATCTATCGCTTTGCCAGGCGAGTGGGTATCATTACAAACCCCGGTGATACCACCTACGAATTTTCAGAGATACTAACCCACACGCTAAAGCAGTATGGCTCCGGCAGCAAGAAAGCAAATTGGCTGCTTGACATCCAACCTCAACTCACTGAGCTTACCGAAGCATATTATAAAGTTCTGTTCAGTCCCCAGGAAGGGAAGCTGATTCAACCCCAGCAAATCGTTAACACCTATCAAAAAATACGCCCTCGTTTGTGGTATTTAGAATTGCTGATTCGCTCATACCCAAACAGGATCCTGCGGTTTTTCCTGTGGGATTCAGCCCCAATGTTTATTTCAAATCTATCTAGGAAATCCACGGAAGGAAAATAATGAATTCAGTAAAATCTTTTTCAGATAAAGTCAAAACCAATATCAATAAGGTCATTATAGGAAAGAATAATACCCTGGACCTGGCTGTAATTTGCCTCCTGTGCAAAGGACATTTATTAATTGAGGATATTCCCGGGGTAGGAAAAACCATGCTGGCCCGAAGCTTAGCGCGTACTATAGGAGGCTCATTCGGGAGGATCCAGTTCACACCGGATATGCTGCCGAGCGATATAACAGGAGTCTCGATCTATAACCAAGCGACCAAAGAGTTTGAATTCCGTTCTGGACCGATCATGTCAGAGATCGTTCTGGCAGATGAGATCAACCGCGCTACGCCAAAGACCCAATCCGCACTGTTGGAAGCGATGCAAGAAAATCAAGTCACTGTTGATGGATTCACTCATAATTTACCTACTCTATTCATGATTTTAGCGACACAAAATCCCATCGAACATGAAGGCACATTTCGCCTCCCAGAAGCTCAAATTGATCGGTTTTTAATGCGTGTTAGCTTAGGATATCCTGATCAAGAAAGCGAAGTAGAGCTGCTTGACCTGCAACAATACACGCATCCGATTGATGAATTAGAATCTGTTTTAACTGTGGAAGAGGTATTAAAGGCTCAACAAGACCTTCGATCGGTGTACCTATCAGAAGCACTCAAACAATATATTGTCAGTGTAGTCTGGGCTACTCGTGAACACCCGGAAGTTTATTTAGGGGCCAGTCCTCGCGGAAGTCTTGGTTTATACCGGGCCAGTCAAGCCTTGGCTGCAACCCTCGGACGGGATTATGTCATTCCGGATGATATCAAACAAATCGCGCCAACCGTTCTTGGACATCGATTAATATTAGCCCCGGGAGCGCGTTTGCAAGATATGAATGAAAGTGTAATTCTGGATGAAATCCTGGAGAAAGTCCCGGTTCCGGGGGGAGATTTTACTAAACCCTAATCAAAACCTGGATATACAAACCTATCTGGTAGAGTACCGGGGATGAGAGATAAATCCAGCCATAGTTCAAACCCGTCAAATCTCAAATCTCCAGCCAATTTGTCGGTAAAGATTATTACCGAAATTCGGTGGGGAATTATTAATATTGCGTTTCTCGACCCAGAACCATTAAAGCCAGG
>RCNB010001646.1_pt1 | contig 13926 bp, 15 predicted proteins | sample 2041321 | NCBI WGS metagenome assembly RCNB01 (sample SAMN09708232, study PRJNA481090) | Marine sediment metagenome, whole genome shotgun sequencing project. | reverse complement strand
TAGGATAATTTATGATAAAAAAGCATACATATTTTATACATTAGCAGCTTGAAAAAATTCACAAAATTAATTTTATGAAAAATACAATTTATTTAGTTCTGGCTATGCTAATAGTTTCTTGCTCAGCAACGACTACAGCCACTTCTCAGTCAACTGCAATGAAGAAAAAAACGCTTAAAGGCACCTGGTCCCTAACGGATATCCGATTTATTGGGGAAGAAGGACTCTATAAAGCAGATTTATTTGGTATTGCAGATTCTCCTTGCTTTAAAGGTGGTGAGTGGATGTTTATCCCAAATAATGGAACTGGAAGGTTCTCCATCAATGGAACTGATAGGTGCCAGGAGGGTACCCACAGAATTCTTTGGTCTTTCTATGAAGCTGGTGATGGTAGTACACAACTTCAGTTTAAATTAGTGGATACTAAAAACAAACCGCTTAGCGTAGATAAAAGTGGCTATCGTATGATCATAAAAAGCTTGACAGAATCCAAGACAGTTTTTATGGTTGAGGTAGATTATAAAGGAAAACCTTTTGATGTAGAGCTGACTTTAGATAAGGTCTCCAAGGATGTAACACTTTAAAACATAACCTAAATAAATAGTATTGACATGACAAGAAAATTTACGAGTTTCCTAATAGTAGCCATGATGTTTCTTTCTTTAAACACTGGTTGTAATGCTATAAAAAATTCCAATAAAACACAAAGAGGCGCTGTTATTGGTGGCGCTGGTGGTGCGCTAGTTGGCGGCCTTATCGCGGGTGGTATAGGAGGCGTACTAATTGGGGCGGCTGTAGGTGGAGTTGCAGGTGGCCTTATTGGTAATAAGATGGATAAACAAGCCCAGAAAATTGAAACTGAAATTCCAGGAGCGGATGTAAAACGCGTTGGCGAGGGCATTCACATAATTTTTGACGATAAAAGTGGTGTCAACTTTGCGTTTGACAGTTCAGATTTAACTGCAGAAGCCAAGTCTAATTTAGATAAGGTTGCTGAAATATTTTTGGAATTCCCGGATACTAACTTAATGATACAGGGATATACTGATAGTGTGGGCAACGATGATTACAATTTGAAATTATCAAAGAAACGAGCAGACGTTGTTGCTAAATACATAGCCGATGCAGGTGTAGCCTCCAGCAGAATGTCTGTTGAGGGATTTGGGGAAGCAGCACCAAGGTTTGACAATGCTACAAAAGATGGGCAAGCAGGGAACAGAAGAGTTGAAATAGGTGTTTCTGCGAATAAGCAAATGATAGAAGATGCAAAGGCTCAGTCTAATTAATTGATTAGACACAAATAATAGTTTTAATGTTTAAACCCGACTGGCCAGTCGGGTTTTTTTGTTTAAAAACTCCTATCTTCCAAATGTGGATAACTATGATGTTATTATAATAGGTGGTGGATTAGCCGGACTCACCGCAGCAATACACTTGGCGACTGAGCAATATAATATACTGCTTCTCGAACGTTATGAATATCCACATCACAAAGTATGTGGAGAATATGTTTCTAATGAAGTAATGCCATATCTGTTAGATTTGGGGGTAACACTACCCAAAACAGTTCAAATAGATACGCTGCAATTATCAACAAGAAAGGGAAAATTACTTCAAACAAAATTACCTCTTGGAGGATTTGGAATAAGCAGGTATGCCTTTGATCATGCACTTTATAAAAAATCTTTGTCCGCAGGAGTTTCCGTCAACTTTGAAACTGTAAAAAATGTTACATTTTTGAAAGACAGTTTTAGCGTAAGTACCGAAAAGGGAAATAGGTATTCAGCGAAGATAGTTATTGGGGCCTATGGAAAAAGATCGGGATTGGATAAACAATTGAATCGAAATTTTATAGGTAAAACTGCCCCTTGGTTGGGAGTAAAGGCACATTATGCACTTCCTGAATTTCCTGACAACCTGGTAGCGCTCCATAATTTTGAAGGTGGGTATGGAGGCCTGTCCAAAACGGAGACGGGAGCTGTTAATTTTTGCTATCTGGTCTCATATAAAAGTTTTCAGGCTGAAAAGAATATCGAAAAATTTAATTCCACGGTAATTTCAAGGAACAAATTTCTAAATCAGTTCCTTGAAAATGCGGAGCCGCTTTTTGACGAACCTATGAGTATTGCCCAAGTGTCATTTGATCGTAAACAGTTAGTTGAGGGACATATTTTAATGTGCGGCGATGCTGCTGGTTTAATTCATCCACTCTGCGGTAATGGAATGGCTATGGCCATTCATAGTGCCAAAATTGCATCAGAAAGGATTGTCGATTATTTTAAGAATGCAGAATATGGACGAAGTGAAATGGAATCGGATTACAAAAAGGAATGGGCGAATGCGTTTAAACGACGATTGCAAACAGGAAGGCTTTTACAATCCATATTATTAAACCCAGGCGCTTCCAATCTGCTTATGGAAACTATTTCAAAATCACCGGGACTTATAAGATCGCTTATTAAACGAACTCATGGAAAACCAATTTCATTATGATTCATTTGCGATATAGAAATACGGAATCAGAATTAATGGATAACCCCAATGTTGCTATAAATATTCTAAGATTGGTTTTTAAGGATATTAACAAGAGTAACCGTTTTTTAGGTGGTAATTCAATAACCTTAGGGAAAGTACGTGAGCTGATAAAAGAATTCCCTAAGAAGCAATATACCATAGTAGATATGGGCTGTGGCGACGGAGAAACGCTTAGAAAGCTTGCAATCTATTTTCGGAAAACTTCTGTAGATGTTGTGCTAATAGGTTTAGATCTTAGCGAAAATGCCTTATCAATTGGACGGGCATTATCAGTTGATTTTCCTGAGATTACATTTCTAAAACAAGACATTTTGACCTTGAAGCCACTAGATTTAAACTGCGATATCCTGCTGTGTACGCTCACCATGCATCATTTTAGTAATGAGCAAATCCCCATATTCTTATCTCAATTTTCAAAATTGGCCAATATTGGGGTAATTATCAACGACTTACAAAGAAGTGCACTTGCATATTATCTTTTTAAAGGGTTTAGTGCTATTTTTATAAAAACAAAAATTGCGAAACACGATGGTCTCATCTCTATTAAAAGTGGATTTAAGAAACAAGACTTAATATCTTTTTCAAAAGATTTACCTAATACTACTCATACAATAAATTGGAAATGGGCATTCAGATATGTATGGGTGATGCAGACAGCGCTACTAAGCCGATCATATGAATAGTGTACGAATAGCAACTGTGGCAAAAGCATTGCCATCTTACTGCAGAGAAACTAAAGATATCTTGCCTTTTGTTGAGCTATGGCTTAGCGGACAGGAAGAAAGGTTTAGAAGAAAGGTGATTAAGATATTTGAGGGTGCAGCTGTAGATAGACGCTATGGTATAATGAATATTGAAGAGGTGTTTACTGCGACCAGCCTGGAAGCCAAAAACGACATTTATGTAAGAGAGGTAAAAAAATTGGGAACAGCTGTACTTCAAAAAGCACTTCTTAAGAGCAGCTGGAGTCCGGATTCTCTAGATTATATAATTACTGTAAGCTGTACGGGCATAATGATTCCTTCTTTAGATGCCTATATTGTAAATGATCTTCAATTAAGACAAGATATTATCAGGTTACCGGTTACCGAAATGGGTTGTGCAGCTGGTGTTTCAGGGCTTATATATGCGGCGAACTTTTTAAGGGCAAATCCTGGGAAACGAGCCGCTGTAATAGCTGTGGAAAGCCCTACGGCCACATTTCAACTCACAGATTATTCTATGGCAAATATGGTTAGTGCTGCTATATTTGGTGATGGTGCAGCTTGTGTGCTGCTTACTTCTGAAAAAGAGGCCGCAGGACCCTCCATCGTTGCGGAAGAAATGTATCATTTTAGAAATGCGACACATTTAATGGGTTTTGATCTCACCAATTCAGGGCTTAAAATGATCCTGGATCCCTCCGTTCCGGAAACCATAGCGCAACACTTTCCTGATATTGTGCATCCGTTTTTGGAAAAGAATGGTACTTCCATTGAGCATGTGGATCATTTGATCTTTCATCCCGGTGGAAAGAAGATTGTCCAAACCGTTGAAGATTTGTTCGGAAAATTAGGAAAAAATATAGATGATACTCGTGAAACATTGAGGCTTTATGGAAATATGAGCAGTGTTACGGTACTTTATGTGCTGGAACGATTTCTGTCCAAAGAAATAGCAAAAGGTGAGCAGGGATTGATCTTAAGCTTTGGGCCCGGATTTTCCGCACAACGAGTTTTGTTGGAGTGGTAGATATAAAAAAAAATCAAGGTGGAAGAAGTTAAAACAAATAATTGGGCGTTAATCCTGGGAGGAAGTAAAGGTCTTGGCCTTGCTACAGCCAGAAAGCTTGCAAGGAGTGGGTTTCATATCATTGTGGTCCATCGCGATCGTAATCTGGATATGCCAGGTATAGAAAGCACGTTTAAAGAAATTAGCTCTACAGGAGTGCAGTTTAAAAGCTATAACCAAGACGCCATACTACAGGTAAATCGAGATGAATTAATAAGTGAAATTCAGCACTTTATTCCAAAAAGTCATAAGATCAAGGTATTGGTTCACAGTATTGCAAAGGGTAACCTAAAACCAATGTATTCTTCAAATGAACAAGAACTTAGCAACCAGGATTTTCAAATCACTATTAATGCAATGGCCATAAGTCTATATGATTGGGCACAGGCATTAATAAAAGCAGACCTTTTTGCAGAGGATTCACGGATTATTTCATTTACAAGTGAAGGATCTTCGAAAGCTATTTCTAACTATGGTGCAGTAGGGGCTGCAAAAGCCGCCCTGGAAGCTATTTCCAGAAATATGGCACTGGAATTTGCAGCTCTTGGTATAAAAACCAATTGTATACAGGCCGGAGTGACGGATACCGAATCGCTAAGGAGGATTCCGGGGAGTGAAAACATTATAGAGCAGGCTATATCGCGGAATCCGAATGCGCGCCTTACCACGCCCGAAGATGTAGCTGATGTGGTCTATCTATTATGTACAGAAGAGGCCAAATGGATTAATGGAACTGTAATTAAAGTAGACGGAGGTGAAAGTTTAAGATAAATTATGGATGTTAACAAGATCATAGAAAAGCTGCCATATACTAAACCGTTTCTATTTGTGGACAAATTATCTCATATAGATGAAAACGGTGCTACGGGTAGTTTCTGTTTTCAGAAGGATCTTGAATTTTACCAAGGTCATTTTAAGCAGCATCCGGTGACCCCAGGTGTTATACTTACCGAATGTTGTGCACAAATCGGGTTGGTTTGTCTGGGTATTTTCTTGCTTTCGGAAAGTCCGGAAAAAGACATAAATGATCTTGCTGTGGCCTTCAGCAATTCTCTAATGGAATTTTATCTCCCGGTATACCCTGGAGAGACAGTATATGTAAGTTCAGAAAAGCTTTACTTCAGATTCAATAAATTAAGGTGTAAGGTAAAAATGCACAATGCAGCTAAGGAGTTGGTGTGCAAGGGTGAATTGGCGGGAATGATAAAGTATTCAACTTATGGAGCATAGAGTCGTGATTACTGGTTTAGGCATTTGCGCCCCAAATGGTGTGACACTTGCTGACTTTACAAAAACACTTCAAGAAGGTAGTAGCGGGATAAGTTTTCAACAAGAGTTAAAAGAACTTAATTTTGGATGTCAAGTTGCTGGAAAACCAAAACTTACATCAGAATATATAAATAAATACTTCACCTCTTTACAACTTAAGGGTTTAAATGCAAGCGGTCTGGTTTATGGAGTGATCGCGGGTACAGATGCCTGGACCGATGCGGGTTTAAGTAAGGCCGGGGAAGATGAACCTGATTGGGATAGTGGAATCATTTTTGGGACCGGTATTTTAGGGGTGGATAAATTTCGAGAATCAATTCATTTGGTAGATGCAGGAAATACACGGAGGTTAGGAAGCACCTCTGTTATACAAACGATGGCAAGCGGCATAAGCGCTTATCTGGGGGGTATACTGGGTTCCGGCAATCAGGTTACTACAAATTCTTCGGCATGCACTACAGGCACAGAAGGCGTTATTATGGCTTATGACCGGATACTATCAGGAAAAGCAAAACGAATATTAACTGGAAGTTGTAGCGACAGCGGCCCATATGTCTGGGGAGGTTTTGATGCTATGCGCATACTCCCGAGAAAGTATAATGATACACCTTCTGCTGCCAGCAGACCTTTGAGTGCTTCAGCCTCTGGTTTTGTTCCCGGAAGTGGGGCGGGGGCATTGGTTTTAGAATCATTACAAAGTGCCAAACAAAGAGGTGCAAAAATATATGCAGAAGTTTTGGGTGGAGCAATCAACAGTGGTGGTCAAAGAGGAGGTGGCAGTATGACGGCTCCAAATAGCATATCTGTTCGGAGGTGTATAAAAATGGCCTTGAACAGCTCTGGAATAGTAAGCAATGATATTGAGGCCATAAATGGTCATTTAACGGCTACTGGAAAAGACCCTGTTGAAGTGCTTAACTGGAGCCTGGCCCTGGAACGATCAGGACTCGATTTCCCATATATTAATTCTTTTAAAGGAATTATGGGCCATGGTCTTGCCGCCGCAGGAAGTATGGAATGTGTAGCAGCAGTGTTGCAATTTAAAGAAGGGCAAATTTTTGGAAACGTAAATATTGAAGACTTGCATCCCGAAATAGAAAAAATAGTGGATAAATCCCGTATTCCGGTAGAAACTATAGATTTTAAACCAAAAACAATTGCAAAAGCTAGTTTTGGCTTTGGAGATGTAAATGCTTGTGTTATTTTTAAGACCTTTAAGGATTGAAAAAACACTATGAAAGAAGAAAATAATTATCAACAATTGAAAGGTATAGTTAAGCCCTATTTACCGGAGGACGTGACAGTAGATGATATATCACCTGACAGTCATTTTATAAATGAACTCAATATAAATTCAGCTAATCTGGTAGATATTGTTCTGGATGTTGAAGATGCTTTCGACATTACCCTTGAAAATGATGATATGGACCAAATGCAGACAGTAAATGATGCAATTGCCATTATTGATAAAAAACGAAGTTCAAAATAGCTATGAAATTGTTTTATTCCTGGGCCCTCAACAAATTAAGGGTAGATAGCAGGCTTATAATTACATATTGCATAGTTTATTTTGCATGGGGAATGTTGATGAACTGGTTTGGTATTGAGTTTGAAATTGCGAGGTTTACGTACTGGTGGCAGGTGATAAGCTGCTATATTCTCTATATGGTACCCATCTCTTTGTTACTGCGAAAGCTCCCTTTTCATATGCAATATGCGTACGGACTTGTGGCTATGGGTCTTTTAGAATTTGGCGGTTACTTCTTTAAAACTTCCTATGCTTTTCCTGGTAATATTCTGGATGAAATATTTGGGATTCGAAATTTTGCATTGGGGATGGCACTTTTCTTCGCCTTTTATTTTCCAATTGGAAACTGGGGCGTAGGTAAAATATATGAATTGATTTTTAAAGGAAAAGAATAGATTCAAGGACTTTTTTAAGGATTTTATGTCTTCCTTAATGAGGAATATTAACCAAGTTCAAGAATTAGGTTTATTTCTACCTTATTTTCTTCACGACCCTTTTTTATATTGATATTAAAATCAGAACTAAAAAGGGTCGCAGATCCTCGAAGTGTATTTCCATCTTTCTCAAAATACCATGTAAGTGTTTTAGATATCCCCTTTATGGTTATGGTTCCAATAACCTCAAAACCATTCTTATTGGAGGTAACTTCCGTACTTTTAAAAGTAATCAGCGGATAGGCTTCTTCATCAAAATATTTACTGTTTTTTAAATGCCAGTCACGCAAAAAATTTCCCGTTTTTAAGGTGTTAACAGCAACAGATCCTTCAAATACTGAACTCGTAAGCTCTTCAGGCATAATTTTAGACGAAGACTTAAATCCTTCAATAGTACCATCAACATTTTTAGAAACAAAGACAAATTCAATACGTGCCGAAGTAATAGGCTGTTGCGCGCTTAAGGCATTAACTACCAGTAAAAATAGTATAAGGAATTTTGAATATAATTTCATAGCATAAATTAATTTTGGATTCTTATCAAAGGTAATTAAATCACAAAAACGCTAAAGTGCTAATTTAAATCGATTTTCGGTTCACAAACTAAAAATATGATTAATTGCATTTCATTAAAAATCAGTACTTTGCGAAAGAGAACCATGGTAATGAAATTAATATCTACATCGCATTTAATGAAATATGGACTAGTTGTTTTTTTATTCACTATGACCACTATAGGATACTGTCAGGCAGAGAGTAAAAACAATCATAAGAACGAATTTACAGTTAAAAAGAGAACGGTCCTGGAGCGATTTGATTCAGATCTTGTGATTTCTCCAGAAGAGAGGATAAAACTGAAGGTAGATCGGGTTGCCGCAATACAGGAAAGGCTCGAGATTATGGACACATTAGAACTCTCAGACAGACAAAGACGCAGGTTACTAAAAGAACTTTATCGCTCCCCTTTTTCTGATGAATGGAACAAGGTTATAGCTGACCTGGAGTTCGAGGAAGAAACGCACTAGATTCTTTGGTTTTAAAGAATTCCAATGAAAAAATATTCCTTCCCCGGTGCACGGGCTTAATCCGGGATTACACCAAATTTTATAATTTAAATTCTTCAGGAAGCCCTTTTTCCGTTTAGATTCTGCCGAAGTTAAAAAAAAGTTAAGTCTTATAAAGAATAGTTAAAGTTCCGTATTGTGTTTCCATGGCGCTCGTTTTTGTCATAATTTTCGTACCTTAATTGCAACAATTAATAAAACGAGTACCCCCAAAATCACATTATAATGACTGCAACAGGACCCATATCAAGTGTTCCGACTAATTCCAGCAGTAATAATGCCTTATTGCGGCTGGAACGTAACAACCGAAGTTTACTATCCCTGGAGGAAAAATTAAAATCGTATGTCTGTGAGCCTAAAACTCGCAGCCTTTACAATCGACTGGAATCATTAAAACAAAGTCTGGCCAATTTAAAAAATTCAAATCTGGAGATTATAAAGGCGCTGAAAGAGCATACACTGTTCTTTGAAGATGCAAAAGAGCGCATTAGGGAACAATTAGAAAACTATAAATCTATGGAACTAAAAGTGCTTGAATATATTGGCATGGCCAAATTACACTGTTAAAGGCCAATTTTAGTTATCTTCAGTTACCTCTTCCTTTTGGGGAATTAATAAAGAAGCTACAACACCACTTAAGAGTGATACAACAATTACCGCAAGGGAAACCCATTCTGGGGGGTGAAACTTGTGGGACAGCAACATTTCAATTCCTACGAAGGCTAATATCACTACCAGGCTGTAATGGATGAACCTAAAATTAGCAAGCATCCTTGAAACCAGAAAATACATAGACCGTAAACCTAATATTGCCATGATGTTAGAACTAAAGACTATAAAAGGATCTGCCGTTATTGCAAGAATGGCAGGAATACTATCCAAGGCAAACATAACATCTGTTATTTCGATTATAACAAGAGCCATAAACAAAGGAGTTGCCATGTTTATCCCGTTCTTCTTTATAAAAAAATTATGTCCGTTAATAACTGTGGTAATGGGATAGATTTTCTTGATTTGTTTAAATACAAAAGAATCATTAGGGTTAAAATCTGAATTTCCCGTGCGTAGCATCTTAAATGCTGTGTAAAGAAGGAAAATACCAAATACATAAATTATCCATTCAAACTCGTTTATTAATGCGACTCCAAAGAGGATCATAAAAGCCCTAAATACAATTGCACCAAGTATACCCCAGAATAAAACCCTGTGCTGATAAATTGCAGGAATTCCTAAAGCCGAAAAGATCACAGCTATCACAAAGACATTGTCAATACTTAATGAGAGCTCAATTAAATATCCTGTAATATATTTTAAAACAGCATTTCCTGGGGTTAAACCAGTTGGATTATCAATAATACCGCTCGAGAATAGCCAATAAATTACCCCGCTAAAACTCATGGCCACTGTAAACCAGAGAGCTGTCCATATGCTAGCCTCCTTAGAACGGATTATATGATCTTTCTTGTTGAGCACGCCAAGATCAATTGCCAGAAAAATAAAAACAAGAAAAATAAAGGCAGCCCAGATTAGCATACTCATAGCAATTTAGTTGCTAATATAAGAATCGTTTTTATAATTTTGGAATGGTAGTTGTATAATAAAAATTAAGTTAACTTCCCATTAGGATTCAGCTAATTATTATTCTTAACTTGGGAGACAAAATCACTATTATGACAAACGTATTTAAAAATTTAATAAAGGGCTTGCCAATTGTTCTTGCTCTGATGTTTATTCATATCACCAATGCGCAATTTGTACCCAAAAACGACATGGAAAAGCAAGCTGCTAAACTGGTACAGGCTTATCAGGCCGATGTTGGTATGACAATTGAACAGGCATCAGCTGTTTATGAAAAGATTGCTGAAACAATCGTTAAGGAAAACGATATTAGAAACAGTTCGGCTACTCCGGAAGAAAAGAAAAAAAGCCTTACCGCTTTGTCAAAGCAGGAAACAGAATATATGAGTACCATTTTGGACCCGAAACAAATGAGAGAGTATAAAAAATTGAAAAAGACATTACAACCAATCAAATAGTAACGCAATAGAATTAACAGCTTTTGCCTTGTGATTTTATAAAATACTCACCAATAGCATTTTATATTAATTTATATATATTAATACTTCTCTTTTATAAAACCCCGATTATTTCAAGTTTACCCTTAGAGTATGCATCTTTTGGGCTTTTAAATGAATATTTAGATGCCTTTATTTCATCTTATTTTTAATGCTTTAAAGACTAAAATTTTATTAAATTTTAATTACATTCGGGCTTCTAAAACTTATACATTTATGAAGACTAGCAGATGTTATGCTCTTGCATTTATTTTTAGTCTGGGATTAGTATTTAACACTCAGGCTCAGGAAACAAAAAAAGATCCTTATCAAGGATTGAATTTCCGAAGTTTAGGTCCGGCATTTACTTCCGGCCGGGTGGCGGATATAGCACTTCACCCTAAAAATGAGAATGTTTGGTATGTAGCCATTGGTTCAGGAGGGGTTTGGAAAACGACTAATTCCGGAACTACCTGGAAACCTATTTTTGACAAGGAAACTACTTATTCCATAGGTTGTGTCACTATCGATCAATCTACTCCAAGTACTATTTGGGTAGGTTCAGGTGAAAATGTAGGAGGCCGTCATGTCGGTTTTGGCGATGGTATATACGTAAGTCACGACGACGGAAAGACATGGAAGAATATGGGCCTGAAGAAATCTGAACACCTTTCCAAGATCCTGATTCATCCGGAAGATTCAAATATAATATGGGTTGCTGCACAAGGACCACTTTGGAGTAAAGGAGGGGAACGCGGAGTATATAAATCTACCGATGGCGGATCTACATGGAATAAAACCCTGGGGAATGATGAATGGACAGGTGCTACGGACCTGCTAATTGATCCCACAAACCCTGATGTGCTATATGCGGCAACATGGGACAGACACAGGACGGTAGCTGCCTATATGGGTGGAGGCCCCGGTTCCGGAATTCACAAAAGTACTGATGGGGGAGAGACCTGGGAAAAATTAACCACCGGAATTCCAAAAGTTAGACTTGGTAAAATTGGCCTGGCCATGAATCCATTTAATAATGATATGATCTATGCTGCCATTGAATTGGAACGCCTTACTGGTGGTGTTTTTGTGTCCACCAATGGCGGACAATCCTGGGCCAAGCAATCCAATACCGTTTCGGGAGGAACCGGCCCGCATTACTATCAGGAATTATATGCTTCCCCTCATAAGGAAGGAAAGCTGTACCTGATGAACAACTATGTTAAAATATCGGATGATCACGGCAAAACGTTCGCAAATATGAACGAAAAAGGAAAACATGTAGACAGTCATGCCATGGCCTTTAAGGTTTCTGATCCTAATTATGTGTTATTTGGTACCGATGGTGGCTTATATGAAAGTTTTGACCTTACAAAGACCTGGAAATTTGTTTCAAACCTTCCGGTAACCCAATACTATAAAGTTGCGGTGGATGATAGCGAACCATTTTACAATATTTATGGTGGAACCCAGGACAATGGGTCTCACGGGGGCCCTTCCAGAACCAGAAATGCGGCTGGGATCTTAAATTCGGACTGGTGGATTACCCTGGGGGCAGATGGTCACCAATCTGCAATTGAACCGGGAAATCCAAAAATCACCTATGGTGAATTCCAGGAAGGCAGACTATGGCGTGTGGACCAAACTACAGGTGAGACTGTATATATTCAACCACAGCCAGCCTTAGGAGAACCTGCAGAACGCTTTAACTGGGATTCTCCTATTTTGGTAAGTCCGCACAAACCCACCCGAATCTATTTTGCTTCTCAGCGTGTGTGGAAATCTGAAAACCGGGGAGATGAATGGCTGGCTATTTCTAAAGACCTTACACGTAACCAGGAGCGTTTGGCATTACCAATTATGGGCGGACCACAAAGCTGGGATAACGCCTGGGATGTGAATGCTATGTCTAAATACAACACGATTACGTCTCTGGCCGAATCTCCAAAACAGGAAGGTTTGCTTTATGCAGGTACCGATGACGGAATCATACAGATTTCTGAAGATGGAGGTGCTAATTGGCGAAAAGTAGAACTAAGCGTCATAAAAGGTATTCCTGCAACGCCATTTGTAAATGATGTACGTGCAGACCTTTTTGATGCAAACATTGTTTACGCGGCCTTAGATAATCATAAAAACGGGGATTTTAAACCCTACTTATTAAAAAGTACCGATAAGGGCCGTACCTGGAGTTTAATGAACGGAAATCTTCCGAAACGGTTACTTACCTGGCGCTTGGTACAGGATCATATTAAGAAAGACCTGATTTTTGCTGCCACTGAAAATGGAGTGTACTTCACGGCTAACGGGGGCGGAAGCTGGAGCCAGTTAAAAGGAGGTTTACCCACCATTGCCATGCGTGATATTACCATCCAAAGAAGGGAAAACGATTTGGTTGCCGCATCATTTGGAAGAGGTTTTTACGTACTCGATGATATTACACCCTTACGGGAATTTAACTCTAGTGTAAAAAATGAGGAGGCAACATTGTTTGATGTTAAACCTGCCTATTGGTATGTGCCCAAGCAAGCCCGTTACGCACAGGGCAGTAATCAGTACGTTGCTAAAAATCCCGAATTTGGAGCTATTTTCACCTATTACCTAAAAGATTCTCTTGCCTCTTTGAAGTCTGCACGTCAGTTGGCTGAAAAGGGTAAAACAACTGTACCCTTTCCCGGATGGGAATCCCTGGGGGCCGAAAAAACAGAGACAAAACCTGCGCTATTGCTTACTGTAAAAGATAGTAAGGGGCAGCTTGTTAAAATAGTAAAAGGCACCAATAAAAAAGGTTATAACCGGGTCAACTGGGCCTTGGATATTGCCGATAGAAGTGGAGAGGACCTGAAGCCGCCAATGGCCAGGGAGAATGGTTTTAACCGAAGTGTTATGGTTACACCCGGCGATTATACGGTTAGCTTGTCTAAATTGGTTGATGGGCAGTTAGTACAGTTGGGAAGCACGAAGAACTTTAAAGTGGTTCCACTGGCAGAAGGAGCTCTTAAAGGAGCGTCTTATGAATATATTACCGCTTTCAGAACAACATATCAGGCTTTTCAGCAAGACCTTAAGGCTACTAAAAAGGTATTGAAAGAAAGTGAATTAAAAGTAGGAGCTATGCAACGAGCAATACAAAAAGCCACTTCTCCTTCTTCAGAACTGGTAAAAAAATTACATGAGGCCAGAACAATGCTTCAGGAGCTTGATGAGGAAATGAATGGCAATCCGGCCAAGAATGAAGTAGGGGAGCTTACAGAGCCAAGCCCTAATTCAGG
>RCNB010001645.1_pt1 | contig 13929 bp, 18 predicted proteins | sample 2041321 | NCBI WGS metagenome assembly RCNB01 (sample SAMN09708232, study PRJNA481090) | Marine sediment metagenome, whole genome shotgun sequencing project. | reverse complement strand
ACTCCTGCAAATACAAGTAAAACTGCTGAAAATCATAAGATTATTCGGGAGTTTGTTAAGAAACAAAGTATTTCAAATTTTTTTGATATTGGAGAAGGAATTTGCCACCAAGTTCTTCCTGAAAATGGTTTTGTTAAACCAGGGATGCTTATTGTCGGATCAGATTCACATACAACAACATATGGAGCATTTGGTGCTTTTGGAACAGGTATTGGGTCAACAGATATGGCTGCTGTGTGGACAACGGGAAAACTCTGGTTTAAGGTTCCTGAGACGCTACGGTTTAATGTTTCTGGAGAGTTATCAAGATGCGTATCTGCAAAAGATGTTATACTTCATATTATTGGAAAAATTGGAGCTGATGGTGCTAATTATAAATCTTGTGAATTCTATGGAGAACTCATAGAAAATATGAGCATTGATAGTAGGTTATGTATATCTAATCAAGCAATGGAGATGGGGGCAAAAGTAGCGATTATCCCTCCTGATAAAAAGACAATTGATTATGTTGCATCAAAGGCAAATGTAAAGTTTGATACTGTTTATTCTGATGAAGACGCAACATATGAAACGACTTATGATTTTGATGTATCAAGTATTGAACCACAGATTTCATGTCCAGATAAGGTTGATAATGTAAAACCAGTAGGTGATGTGGCAGGTACTGAGATACATCAAGCAGTTCTTGGATCCTGTACCAATGGAAGACTTGAAGATCTAGCAGTAGCATCGGATATTTTGAAAAATAAAACTATTTCTAAAAACGTACGAATGATTATTGTTCCTGCATCACGTTTGATTTATCTTAAAGCAATAGAAAAAAAATACATTCAAACTTTTTTAAACGCAGGTGCTACAGTTGTAAATCCTGGTTGTGGACCATGTCTTGGGTTGCATCAAGGAGTTCTTGCAGAAGGAGAAGTTGTTATTTCATCAACAAATCGAAATTTCAAAGGAAGAATGGGATCACCCAACTCGAGTATATATCTAGGCTCTCCAGCAACAGTTGCAGCATCAGCATTAAAAGGAGAAATTACCAACCCACAAGATGTGATAAATTGATTATTGAAGGTAAAGCAATAAAATATGGAGATGATGTTAATACCGATGTCATTATTCCTGGAAGATATCTCCATCTTACAAAACCAGCAGAACTTGCATCTCATGCAATGGAGGATTTGGATCCAGATTTTTTTAAGAAGTTTAACAGAGGAGACATGATAGTTGCTGGTAAAAACTTCGGATGCGGCTCTTCTCGAGAACAAGCAGCAATGTGTTTAAAGTATGCTGGTGTTAGTGCAATTATTGCAAAATCTTTTGCAAGGATTTTTTATAGAAATGCCATAAATCAGGGGTTGCTGATTATTGAGTCTGCAGAAGCAGCAGATGAAATAAAAAATAGGGATGGTGTAGAGATTGATCTCTATGCAACAACGATTAAAGACAAAACAAAAAGCCTTCAATTTGAAATTCAACCTTTGCCAATCTTCATACAAGAAATACTTAATGATGGTGGTTTAGTTTATAATTTGAAGAAGAAATTGAAACGTTAGTTCAAAGAATATATTTTAGTAAATAAGTACTGCTTTTACTCCTTTTGCATCTTTTATTTTTGGGAGAAGTCTTCCAGGTATTTGTTTTTCTGTGACAATAAAAAGCCTTGGTTCTTCAGAGAGTTCAAAATCATCAACTATTAATTGTCGTATACTTATGTTATTCCGTGCAATTATTGTTGCAACGTCAGCTACAATTCCCGGCATACTTGGATCTTTAGGTATTATTTCGATAACTCCCCAGCTCATGTTAGCTGCGACATCTTTGAGATGACAGGTTGGCATCAATCGGGAGAATATCTTGTTTAATTCGGGTTTTTTTCCAATGATATCCATAGTTGATGCGATAGCTCTCCTGTCAACATCAAATGCTCGTGCTATTTTTGAATCTGAAAGCTCTATTTCTCCACAATAGATTTTGTTATCTTTTATTTTTAATCCGTATTCTATCATTTTCTGTGCTATTTTTCTTCTTTTTGGGTATTTGTTAAAATATTTTGCAATTTGTTTCCACATTGTATTATGCTATATTTTAAGCATTATTTAAAATTTTGTACATTAACTTGTATAAAGTTCATATTAAAGTATATAATTGTACAATATTGTACTATTTTTGACAATATTTAAATACCATTCAATATATAATATTATATGATACCATGAACAAAACAAAAATACTGCTCGATGAAAACGACATACCAAAAAAATGGTATAACATACAAGCAGATCTAAAAAATCCACTGGATCCCCCATTAAATCCAAAAACAAAAAAACCAATCGGACCAGATGATCTCAAAGTAATTTTTCCAATGGATCTTATAAAACAAGAAGTTTCTAGAGAACGATATATACCAATACCAAAAGAAGTTCGAGAAATATACCGGATATGGAGACCTTCTCCATTATATAGAGCACGACGTCTTGAAAAAGCACTCAAAACACCAGCAGAAATTTATTACAAATGGGAGGGAGTCAGTCCACCGGGAAGTCATAAACCAAATTCAGCAGTAGCACAAGCATACTACAACAAAAAAGCAGGCATCGAACAAATCGTAACAGAAACAGGAGCAGGGCAATGGGGATCAGCACTAGCATATAGCACAAAAATTTTCAATATCAAATGTAGAATCTATATGGTAAAATGCAGCTATGAGCAAAAACCATACCGACGAATACTTATGGAGAGTTGGGGAGCAGAGGTATATCCCAGTCCAACAAAACTAACAAATGTTGGACGAGAAATGCTAAAAAAAGACCCAAACACATCAGGAAGCCTCGGAATTGCAATCAGTGAAGCAGTAGAAGATGCAGCAACACATGACAATACAAACTATGCTCTGGGATCGGTTCTAAATCACGTAGTTCTTCATCAGACGATTATTGGTCTTGAAATGAAAAAACAATTCGAACTCATTGACAAATATCCCGATATAATCGTTGGATGTGTCGGAGGAGGAAGTAATTTTTCAGGAGCGTCTTTTCCATTTGTAAGAGATAAAATAATTGGAAAAAAACCAGATTTAAAAATTGTTTCTGTCGAACCACTTGCATGTCCAACACTTACAAAAGGGGAATACCGATACGACTTTGGAGACAGTGTTGGTCTCACACCACTTCTAAAAATGTATACATTGGGGCATAATTTTATTCCCGCAGCAATTCATGCAGGAGGCCTCAGATATCATGGTGATTCACCACTACTCTCCAAACTAACAAAAGACGGTTATATGGAAGCTATTGCCTATTACCAAAACGAAGTCTTTGAAGCAGCAATGCTTTTTGCAAGAACTGAAGGATTCATCGTCGCACCAGAAGCAGCACATGCCGTAAAAGCAGCAATTGATTTTGCAAAAATGTGTAAATCAAAAAACGAAAAGAAAATAATAGTTTTTGCAAACAGCGGACATGGCCATTTTGATCTTTCAGCATACGATGCCTACCACAATAAAGCACTTCAAGACTATAAACATCCAAAAGAACTTATTAAAAAATCAATAACAAATCTTCCAAAAATATAAAAAAAGAAGGGTGAAAGATTAGATCTTCCAAGTGTTTTAGAACGGACCCCGAAAAATATAACGTATATATCCAAACATTCCAAATGGTCCACAATAACCGAATCCCCTTATCATCAAATGAAATGGTAGTCTTACTGGCTCCATTCTCCAAATGCCACTCATTGTCCCCAAATCAGTATATATTACATAACCGACTTTTATAGCAAAGAAGGTACAACTTCCATCACTATGTTCTTTATAGTTAAAAATAAATCCACTTATCCCTCTAAAATCTCCAATCGTCTCTGGATCTTCTGGTTCACTATCTACGGTCATCCCCGCTGCTAATGGTATTGTCATTAGCATTAACATGCATACAAAAATTCCAAGTATCTTTTTTTTAGCATTCATATTCTTCTTCCCCTAAATATATATTATGCTGGTTCACATATAAAATTTTTTTTTTTGCGTAAATATACTTGTTAGAAAAAACGACAACTTAAAAAATCTAATAAAAAAAGAATCAGTACCGTTACCAAAATACCAAAAAGATATAAGGTACATTACAATACAACGTACTATCATAAGTGGAGAGATGTGGAATGGAATGGAAAAATAGATCGGCCTATGTTTTTATAAAAACAGCAAAAGGTAAAGCAGATGAGGTCTGGAAACAGTTTCAAAAATGGGATAATGTGATTGGTACCTGGATTGTAACAGGAGAATGGGATGTTATCGTCTGGTTTGACGCGCAAGATTGGGATACCGTACACGGATGCGTCTCAACTATCAAAAGCTGGAAAGAAGTAGAACAAACAAGTTCACATATGGTATTCAACGGCCACAAAAATGATAATTGGTGGTGGGAGAAACCTGCAGGAGCATGGGTGCTAACACGGGAAAACAATTTCGATGAGACACAAGAGAAAATGAAGAAATGGAACTGGATGACAAGTGGCGCAAGCATCCCTGGCGACTGGGATTATATCTCATGGGTAGGTGGAAAAAACTGGGATGAAGTCTGGAATCACCTAGCAGAGATAAAGAAAGGAAAATGGCAGACCACAACTCATGTCCCTATTAAATCATGGTGGAAAGAAAGCTGGAAAGATAACTGGTGGCAGTAAACCGCTATAATTCTTTCTTTTTTATTTTCATATATTTTCTTTTATCAATATATCTATGTACTACCACATTATTTAATAAAGGATGTTTGATATCCAATTTTGGTTTTCAAGGGGTTGAAAGATTATGAAAAACTTAGATATTACAACATTAAGACATGGAACTGCTCTAGTTAAAAAAGGATTTGCTAAGATGCAGAAAGGCGGCGTAATCATGGACGTCATCAATTCAGAGCAAGCAAAAATAGCAGAAGAAGCAGGAGCTGTTGCAGTCATGGCACTGGAAAGAGTTCCTGCAGATATCCGTAAACATGGCGGTGTTGCAAAGATGGCAGATCCGAAAATAATTGCAGAGATTATGGATACCGTAAGTATCCCGGTTATGGCAAAGGTTCGTATCGGACATTTTGTTGAAGCACAAGCCTTAGAAGCTCTTGGTGTTGATATGATCGATGAATCAGAGGTGCTAACTCCTGCAGATCCATTCTATCATGTTGATAAACGGTTGTTTACCATACCTTTTGTCTGCGGATGTCGCAATCTTGGTGAGGCAGTTCGCAGGATATGGGAAGGAGCTGCAATGATTCGTACAAAAGGAGAAGCAGGAACTGGAAATATCGTTGAAGCAATACGCCATCAACGAATGGTGACAAGTATGATTAAAACCTTAAAAGATATGGAGAAAACTGAACTCCAGGCACTAGCAAAAGAGTACTCACAAAGCTATGTGAACTCTATTACAACATTAACCAATCAGAAAGTAGAGAATACAAGTATAATTTTTGAAAAATATAGCTATAGCACTGTAAAAAAAGAAATAATTGAAATTTTAAATGAAATTAAACAGATACAACGGCTTCCTGTTGTAAACTTTGCTGCAGGCGGGGTTGCAACTCCTGCGGATGCCGCAATTATGATGCAGCTGGGAAGCGATGGTGTATTTGTTGGATCAGGTATTTTTAAATCAGAAAATCCTCAGAAACGAGCTAAAGCAATTGTTGAAGCAGTTGCACACTATGATGAGGCAGATGTTATTGCTGAAGTTAGTAAAGATCTTGGAGAGGCAATGCAAGGAATTGAAATTGAGACAATTCCAAAAGAACAACTCTTACAAGAACGAGGCTGGTAAAAATAGTCATTGTCGGCGTATTATCTATTCAAGGAGCAGTATCGGAACACAGAGAATCATTAAAACATGCTTTTAAAGAGATGAATCTCGATGGATCTATTGTGATTGTAAGATATAAAGAACAGATCGATGAGATAGATGCATTGATTATACCTGGTGGAGAAAGCTCAACTATTTCAAAAATATTAGTTAAATCAGGTATGCATGATGTTATCGCCCAAAGAGTAAAAGATAATACTCTTCCCATTATGGGGACATGTGCTGGATGTGTACTGCTTGCTAAAAAAATAGTTGAAAACACAGGAGAAACAAAACCATTATGTGCAATGGATATTGAAGTACAAAGAAACGCGTTTGGCCGGCAAAAAGAATCATTTGAAAAAAGTGTTGAAATTAGAGGTTTTTCAAAACCATATCATGCTGTTTTTATCCGTGCACCAGTCATTAAAAAAGTATGGGGGAAATGTGAAATTCTTGCTAAAATAGATAAAAAAATAGTTGCAGCCAGACAAGATAAATTTCTGGCTGTTTCGTTTCATCCTGAGCTTATAGATGATTTACGGTTGCATCAATATTTTTTAGAGATGTTTATTTAAGCTTTCATTATAGCCAGCAAGAAGATTCCAAGAGCAATTAATGCACCAATTATTGCACCAACTACTGAAGAAATACCAGATCCTGTGGTTCCTGCAAGATTAACAAAAGGTGTGCCCAAAGCTGGAATAACCCCTGTAAACCAGAGGAATAAAACTCCAACTATAAGACCAATGACAACCAAGATTGCTCCTACAGCTCTGCTCTTACCAGACCCAAAATAGGCCGTAAAGATTCCTGCGACTACACTAGCTACTGCAAACACCAGCATCAACATGCTAAGCAAGTAATGATACCACTCGATACACATTTTATTCTTCATCCCTTAGAATTTTTCCCGAAGAAGGGATAATCATTAAGACATATGAGAATGATTTGAGAGTATGTTTGTTTTATGCTTTCATTATTGCAAGTAGGAATATTCCAAGAGCAATTAATGCACCAATGATTGCACCTATGACTGCGACAACACCGTTGACAACATATCCTGCAAATGAAAATGGCGCTGTGCCCATGAACGTAAGAATTCCTGCAAACCAGAGGAATAACATTCCAACTACAAGACCAATTACAACCAAGATTGCTCCAACAGCTCTGCTCTTACCAGACCCAAAATAGGCGGTAAAGATTCCTGCAATTATACTTGCTACGGCAAACACCAGCATCAACATACTTAAAAAATAGTTCAGCATTTTTTTTTCTCCCTAAAATTTTGTTCCTGTAAGGGTTTTTGTATCAATTACACCTTCTATTGATCGTATTCTATTCACAACTATATCTCCTAAACTTTCGAAATCATCAGCTTCAATTTTTGCTATAAGATCATATTCTCCAAAAAGTGGATGAAGTTCAATGATCTGCGGTACTTTTGATAATTTATTGTATACTTCGTGTTCATGTGCAGGTGCTGCACTAATGAGTACGAAACCTATTGCCATAAATTTACTACCTCTCTTCACCCTTATATTTTTATGGGATATAAACTTTATTAAAATTAATAAGAAATTATTTCAAACCTCCACAACACATTATCTCCATTGGAAATCTTGTATTGGTCCGCTCCAACCATTGGAGGAATATCCCCATCATTTACATAATACTGCCAATATTTTCCATCTTGACCATTCACAACGCCATTTATAGAATCTATCAGTATAGAATCAAATTGTTCATAATAGGTATATTCAAATGAAAAATCATTTTTTAATAGAACTCTTTCCAAAAGGGTAAAAACAGTATCATCATTGTATGCAATCAGGTTGTCTTCAATTGTCCATCCATCCCCTAGTATCACCATCTTTACACTTATTTCATCAGATTTTTCAAACCAAATTTCACTCTTTTCAGGAACCTGCATAGCAGTACCTGTAAATGATAGTGTAATGAGACATAATGCTAAAACTGCAATTGGAATCTTATGCGCATTTTTGATTTTGATAGATAATTCAATGTTTGTTTTCTTGGAAACATACACCAGAATTGGAAGTGCAATAATTACAAATGTCACAATCCCTGAGATAAGATGATAAACCATAAATGGAATTCCAGCGGTAAAAACCATTGCAAGAGAATTTATTGTATGTGGATACATAAGAAACCACCATCCAACATTTGTCCATACATCATAGATTAATACAAAACTTACTCCAAGCCCTGCTGCAAACCCAACGTTTTTCAATCGAAGTTCCCCAAAGCCTTTTTTCAATTTGTCCTTAAATATTACATTGATAAAAGCAATCATTATAAATCCTGAGTAGGTAAACAGTACTATCCTGTTCATTTGACTCCCGATAAAAATTGGATTTCCAATAAGTAGATCACTAAGTATCATACTAAAAAGTGGTACAAATATTGCTATTGTTGGTTTTAAAAGCATAATTGCCAGAAAAGTCACAACCATTATAATTTCAAAATTTGGAAAAGGTTGGACTCCTAACCCATATAGTACGTATCTACCAATTGTTCCAATACCTATTAAAACAGTCATCATTAATATTTGCGTTATATCTATCGAGTTTTTAATTTTCATTAAACGACCTCCCGTTTGTGTTGGAATAAATGTTGACGTATAAAAGCTTTGTTTTTTGTCAAAGAATCAATCCATTAATATCTTTACATATTGACATGAGTTTATCCCTTATTTTCGTATTACATTTAACATGAATGATAATAGTATGATTATATTTGACATCAATAACTCTTGTTTTTTTATATAATTGAGAGACAAAGCCTTGAGCTTCTTTACTCATAGGTAGCTGTAGTGTCATCTCAACCATATTTGGTAAAGACTTGTATATTTCTCCAAGCAACATCTCAATATTTGTCTCTTTACTAACAGATATAGGGACACACAATTTGTTATTTAACAAACTCTTTTGAGAGAGATACACTATGAGATCATTAACAGTTTCATCATCGATTAAATCAATTTTATTTATAGCAATAACAACGGAAGAGGTAACTCCAATTTCAAGTAGTTCATCAAGAGAAACCTGAAGTTTCTTTTCAACAAGTTCTTTTTCTTCACTACCATCAACAACAAGAACCACAACATCTGCAACCTCAATTTCCTCAAGGGTGGAATGAAATGCATCAATAATCCAAGACGGGAGATTTTCAATAAAACCAACGGTATCCGTGAGAAGAATAGGAACGGCATTTCCTTTTTTTTGCTGTGAAATTCTTCTGGTTGTTGTCGAAAGTGTTGAAAAAAGTTTTCCTTCAACTTTAACTTTCTCCCCAGAAAAAAGATTGAGAAGACTACTTTTCCCAGCATTAGTATATCCTGCAAGTGATACGAGATAAAAACCACTTTTATATCTTGTTTTTCTATGAATCTCTCGGTCGTTTTCTATTTTTTTAAGATCCGATCTGATTTTTTTCATTTGTTTTTTGATCATCTCATAATAATCATCAACCTGATATTCTCCACCAGCCATAAGACCAGGATGCTCTCCAGATCTTGCTCTATGAATAAGTTCACGAACAAAGGGGCGTTCATAATGAAGTTGAGCAAGTTTTACCTGCAATCGTGCTTCTTTACGTTCTGCATGTTCTTCAAAAATTGCAAGAATAAGTCGTATACGATCATAAACATCAACTGAGAGTTTTTTTTCAAGAGCAAACCATTGAGAGGGTTTAAGTTCACCATTCACAATGATAAGATTAATTGTTTCTTCAGAGTCTTCAATATACTCTTTTATCTCATCAAGTTTACCAGAACCAGTATAATAGTTGACGTCAGGGAGTTTTCTTTCTTGAATAAAAATTTTTACAACATCATAATCTAACGTATCTGCAAGTTGCGTTAATTCTGAAACATTATGGTCTAGTGATATGATAACTGCGTTTTTCTGTTCATCATTCATTGTTTCTGAAACCATGTATGTGTAATTTAAATCTGTTGATATACACGATTACCTCAGTGTTTACAATCAAAAAACAGGTTTTATAAGCGATTAACCTTATTCAAGCTGTAGATTCGGGGAAGAAAATGAATAAAAATCTAATAGTCCTTGGATTGGTTGTTCTCCTTTTGAGTATTGGATTGAGTGGTTGTACTAGCCAACCTAAATATATTAAATTTAAAGTGATAGAACATTCTCCATACTCTTGTTTATATTTTGAAATCTCTATTGATGGAGAAGTATTCATGAGAAACCAAAAAGTATGCAATTCAACAATTCTTGATGTGAATGAAATGGCAAAAATAATCGATAATACAACAGATTTATCACCTGCCCTCCTAGGGGAGAAACATAACATTACGTTTGCTTTCTATACAAAAGATTCATATTCGTTAGACTCCGGCATATTTCTCGGTGAAAATATTGGATATGGATTGGAAGGAGATATTGAAGTAATATACAATAATCCAGACAATATTACTATAAAGGAATGGAAATAATCCCCTCTAGTTATTTGCAAAAGGATTAATAAAATTAAATAGAAATTAAAATCAAACAGCTCTTTTATTTGTTTTTATTACCTTCGTTTTTAAACCATTTTAGTGTACTATAAAACCGTTGAACTGCTGTTAGGTTTCCAACCACGGCAAAATAGATTAGACCCCATTCAAGAATCGTTGTATTCCATGGTAGTTGAAGAGAATTATCTAACAAAAATTGTTGGATAATAGGTTGTAACCATATGTGTTGTACTATTGGAAATACCATAAGCAATACAAGTCTATCTGCACGTCCCAAGAGACCCGAATAATCTCGCTTATGCCCTATTGCTTGTGATTGTGTACCCATATAGCTTGTGAGAAGCACCCCAATAACTGCAAGCAGACCAATACTTGGTCGGCACCAAGCAACATTTAATGCAAGGCCTCCAATAATAAATACATCAGCATATCGGTCAAGTGCATGATCTAAAAAATCTCCACGAAGCGACGTTTTATTAGTTATTTTCGCAACTTTTCCATCAATTGCGTCAAACAGTCCATTTAAAAAAACAAAAAGTGCTGCAAAAAAAAGAAAATAATTCAATAACTCCAATTCAGATGAAGAAAAATAGAAAAAAATACCAGATACTACTGCAAATAAAAGAGCGAGCCATGTAAGAACATCAGGATTAACTTTTGAAAAACGTTTCGCAATAAAAGATAACACCGGATCTACACTGTCTCTTTTTTTGTCAAGCACCATTGTTTTTCTCCACTCTTTTTAGAAATCTTTTAAAATCTCTTCAGACCAATCAATCTTTCCTATATTATACTTTTTTGTAGGCTTAAAGTCATTTTTTACAATTTCAACAATTGATTCTACAACAGATTCAATTGTTTTATTGCTTGTATCAATTTCAAAAATGCCATTCTCAGAAAAGTATTCAACTGTTTCACATAAAATTACATCAAGTGCTTCTGCCTCGACATTTTCTTTTATCTTTTCCTTGTCCCATCCTCTTTTTTTAAGGCGTTTTTTTAGTTGTTTTGGATGACATCGAAGGAGAACGGCTTTTTCTGCACTGTTTAATAAATGTGCAGCATGTCCCTCAACAAAAACAAGATCTTCTGTTACATGCTTCTTAGATATATATTCATTCAGTTTCTCAATATCCAGTATCTTTGAGTTTCTTTTCTTATCAATTCCTTCAATAAAACCTTTCTTTATTGCAATCTCATTGAGATTAACAATTTCATATCCTTTTTTATGTAAAAGATTTGAAATAGAAGTTTTTCCAGTCCCGGGTGTTCCTGAAAGAGCAACAATCATTCTATATCAACTTATGATAATCATAACCTTTGAATCCTTCTTTAAAGCAATAATGAAGTTCTTGGAAATCTTTTCTGAATTCTTTAACATCAGCTTTTATCTTCTTTGTCTCTTCACCTTTGATGAGTGTTCTTTCGTAGAACTTTGCAACTTCATCCATTTCGTTTTCTTTCATCCCAATTCTTGTCAGTTCAGGTGTCCCTAATCGAAGTCCTGAAGGATTCAACGGGTCTTTATCTCCAGGAATTGTATTCATATTTGTGACAATTCCCGCATCTTCAAGTTTTTTTGATGCTTCTTTACCTTTACCAGAGCCAATTTCAACAAGGATCTGATGGGATTTTGTAAAACCAAGTTTTTCACCAAATACTTTAAAACCATGTTCATGAAGAGACTGTGCGAAACGCTGAGCGTTCTTTATTGTTTGTTTTGCATATGCTTCACCAAATTCAAGATGTTCAGCAAATGCTATTGCTTTTGCGGCAACATGATGGAGATGATACGATGATGTGACACCCGGAAAGATGCCAAAACCAAGTTTTCTTAAAAACGATTTATCCTCATCAGTATCTCCCATATGACCTGAAAGAACCATTCCTCCTTGAGGACCGGGAAGTGTTTTATGAGTGCTTCCATTCATCACATCAGCACCCTCTCTAAGTGGGTCCTGGAATTGTTTTCCTGCAATAAGACCAAGGACATGAGCTGCATCATAGATCATATAGGCACCCACATCATGAGCAGCCTCTGCTATTTCTTTGATAGGACTTGGAAATAAAAAGACAGATCGACCATTTAACGCAAGTTTTGGTTTAACTTTTTTAATAAGTTTTACTGCACCATCAACATCGATATTCATTTCTTCATCATTAAATGGATATGAAACAAGATTGACACCACGAACTCCAGCACCACCCCATTTTCCAAAACTGATATGAGCGCCATTAGCTAGATCTAAAACAGTTGCAGTTTCTCCAGGTTTTATAAGTGCTTTTAAGATTCCAAGATTTGCCGTTGTTCCTGCAGTAGGCCGTACATCAGCATAATGACAATTGAAGAGTTTTTTTGCAAGCTCCATTGCCTTTTCTTCAACGAGATCAAAAAAGTTACAACCTGCGTAATATCGATGTCCTGGTGTTCCCTCTGCATATCTCCCATGAAAATCAGAAATGAGCATCTCACGACAAAGAGGAGACAACACGTTTTCGCTAGCGATCATAGGGAGGGAGTTTGCGAAAAATTCATTGTTATTTTTTGCCTGCTTTCTGATATATTCTGCTTCGTCGTACCAACTCATTAAAATCACAAAAGGCTGAATAGGTAGTTCTCATAAAAATGTAATGGAACCTAACATATATTGCAGTATTTAGGAGAAAAAAAGAAAAGACAAAGTTTTTGTACAATGGTAGTATACGAGGAGAAAAATGTGATTGCCGTGACTGAGAAAAGCAATGTAAAATCTACGATAGCAGTAAAAGAATTCCCTATGTTTGCAGCTGAACCTGCTCCCTTAGGTTTAATAGGGCTTGCAGTAGCAGCGCTTGTGCTTGCATCAACTGATCTGGGCCTTACCTCACAAACCGCTAAATCTCTTATGATTCCTTGGGTTTTATTTTTTGGTGCAACAGCACAGCTAATCGCAGGGACTAGGGATTTCAAACGTAACAATATATTTGGTGCAACAGTTTTTACCACATATTCTATGACAATGTATGCAATTGTACTTACCTTATTTATCACCATATTTACCGATGTTGAATTTGACATTGCACATTATGGATTTGGTCTTATAGCAATACTTGCCTTCAGTCTTATTGCTACAGTTGCTTCTTTGATGACAAATAAAATGTTATTTAGTATATTGATATTTGTTGATCTCGCAGTTGTTGCATTGATCTTTCATTATCTCTTTGGAACTACTGCATTTCCCGCAGGAGTATTTTTACTTATAACCTCCATTTTGTCATTTTATACAGCAATGGCAATACTCCTAAACAATATGGCAGGTAAAACCATTTTACCACTTGGCAGCGCTATTTGGAATCCATCAAAACAACAAATTTCTTAGTGATACTGTTTTGTAAAAATATGTCCATTAAACAACAGTAGTTTTCAATAATGGTATCTGCATATGCACGTGCATATGTACTTGCATATTCATCTGCAGATAAATCTAATATATCATCTCTTTTATTCATAGTATATGCAGATACATATGTATATGCATGTAATTTGATGGATGGGATGCAAGATAAAGAGGTTACCTACTTCCTTAAATAAATGGAAAGCTCTCCTTAACAGAGAAATTGGAGC
>RCNB010001643.1_pt1 | contig 13930 bp, 6 predicted proteins | sample 2041321 | NCBI WGS metagenome assembly RCNB01 (sample SAMN09708232, study PRJNA481090) | Marine sediment metagenome, whole genome shotgun sequencing project. | reverse complement strand
GCCGTGGGGATGTTCTTCGTTCAGAGCCTTGCCAACTTCTTCATCCCCTCGGGAAGCGGTCAGGCCTTTGTCACCATGCCGATAATGGCACCCCTGGCAGACCTCGTGGGCGTGAGCCGGCAGGTGGCGGTACTGGCCTACCAGTTCGGCGACGGATTCAGCAATATCCTGGTTCCCACCCAAGCCGTGATCGTGGGAGCCCTGGCCATAGCGGGAATCCCATACGACCGTTGGCTGCGCTTCATCCTACTCTTCATGGTGAAGATCTGGATCGTGGGCTCGATCGCATTGGCCGTGGCCGTATTGATCGGATACGCCTGAGAAAGCCCCGTTGAGAGGTGTTGTCATCTTGAGTGGGCTAAAAAAGGATTTCTTGAATGCCTCAACTTGAACACTGTATTTTAATGGGCTGTGGATGTGTTTTACTAAGTCGAGTCAAAAAAAGTATAATGCATTCTATGTTGTCATTGTGAACAATTCAATTAATTTGATTGAAAGGGAGGAAAAATGAAGAAATTATGGTTGGCAGCAGGATTTTTTTTTGTGCTGGGATTTTTGACTTGGGGACAGGAGGAGAATGGCCTCAAGATCTTTATTTCTGTCGATATGGAGGGCATAACCGGGGTGGTGACCTCAGAGGAATGCAGCCGCTCAGGCAAGGATTATGATTATTTCCGAAAAATCATGACTAGAGAAACCAATGCGGCGGTGGAGGGCGCTTTGAGTGCCGGTGCAACGGAGATCTGGGTCAGGGATTCCCATGGATCTGCGCGCAACATCCTGCCTGATCTTCTGCATAAGAAAGCAAAATTTTTGCGCGACTGGTCCGGGGGCCCCAAAGGCATGATGGATGGGCTTGATGAGACTTTTGATGCCGTCTTATTTATAGGCTATCATGCGAAGGCTGGGACTCCGGACGCCATTATAGAACACACAATGACCGGCAGTGTTTCAGACTTTTCGGTCAATGGAGTATCCCTTCCCGAAGCAGGCATTAATGCTTTGATTGCTGGTTTTTATAATGTTCCCATTGTCTTTGTTGCCGGAGACCAGGCCATATGCGATCAAGCCAAGAGCCTTTTAGGGGGAGTGGAAACAGTCGCTGTCAAAAAGGGAATCGGAGCAGGCGCATTGAGTCTGCACCCTGAAGTGGCTCATGACAGAATCCGTAAAGGCGTCAAAAATGCGCTGCAGAACCTTAATAAACACAAGGCCTATAAACTCAATCCACCTTTTGTTATGGTTTTGAAGTTTAAAAATGAGAAAAAGGTTTACAGCGGCTCATTTTATCCGGGGGCCAAAAGAACAGGAGATTGGGAACTGACGTTTCAGAGCGATTCCATTATGGAAGTCATCAATGCCTTTGAATGGCTGATAAAATAGTCGCTGGCGTTTTTTTATATGGTTTTCTTCCATATTGTGTGGGTAAGATGGTAGACATGTCTGAATTCCGCCCTATTTGTATATAGAGCAAAAAGTATAGGTTCCAGATCCGATTTCGCAGACGCCGTATCCATTACCAGCTTTCCAGACCCATTTCCCTGGAAGGTCCGTTTCAGGCTTTTCTTTTTCACTGATGCTTTCGGCATCGGAGGTGGGGACGAAGACTTTGGCTCGTGTGTTGGGAGGGACAGTGATTTTCAGCACAAATTCCTCTCCATTCCGCTCCCAGAATACGCGGATCGTTCCCCTTACTGACTTGTATTCGGCTTCTACCCAGGTGATCCCCTCTACCGGCTGGGGCCGGATGCTGAATCGGTCGAATCCTTTTGCCTGGGGGTGGGGCTGGATCCCGGCTAGCCATTTAAAGAACCAGGTGCTTATCGATCCGAACATGGGGTGGTTGTGAGAAAATGTATTGTCGCTGAGTTCCCAGTGCTCCCAGAGTGTAGTGGCGCCGCTTTCCAGCATGTAGCCCCATCCGGGGAATGTTGTCTCCCTCACAATTGCGGCGGCAAGGTAGGCATTCCCTGTCCTGGAGAGGACTTCCAAGAGATAGCGGGTCCCGAATATCCCGGTGGAAAGATGGCCATCATGCTCTTCCTGAATTTTACTGATCAGAACCTGAAGCGCACTGTCCTGCTCTTCTGGAGGAAGAAGGTCTAGGCCCAGGGCCATCGCCTGGCTCGCCTGGGTGTGGGGACGCACCTGCCCGGTCCCACGCACAAGGAAACGGTTCAAGTAGGTTTCTTGGATATCCAGAAAGAGCTTTTGATATCTGGTCACATCCTCCTTGAGTTCAAGAATATCGGCCAGCCGGCTGAGGATACGGGCGGACTCGGCATAGAGAGGTGTTACCATCGGAGGTGCGGGCGCTGGCTCCAGCCCCTCATGATCGCTCAAGCCTTCGGTTACGATGTGATCCGGGTATTGTGAATTGACCAGATTAAGCCAGCGGCGGGATGTGGGGTACTGCTCTTCTATCAGCCGCCGGCTGCCGTAATAGCGCAAAAGCTCAGCCTGCAGCAAAGGATGGACCATGGCCCAGGCCACCCCGCAGTACTGGATTCCCACAAAGGGGGCAGTGTCGGTCAGCATTCCATCTGGGAGGGCCGCGTCCTGCCAGTCCCGGACAGCCTTGGCGTAAAAGGCGGCCATGTCAAAGTTCATCATGAAGGCCTCGCAGGTCATGGCTATGTCGCCGCCGTAGCTGAAGCGTTCACGGTGGGGGCAGTCCGACTGGATGCTGAAAAGATTGCTGAGAAAAGTCCGCCGCGTTATATCCTGGATTCTGTTTAAGAGAGGATCGGAGCAGGCAAAGCTCCCTACGGATTCCACGTCAGCATGCAGGCGGAGGCCAGTAACAGCCTCCGGTCCAGGCTGGCCGGGGAAGCCAGTGACTTCTACGTAGCGGAAGGCATGGTAAGTGAAGGTGGGGATGTAAACTTCTTTCCCTTCTCCTCTACAGATATAGACATCCTGCTGAACCGCGACTTCCGGGGCCCCTGGACCCCCGACGGAGCTGCCGTCGTGACGCAGCCCCTTGATCTGTCCGCACACGCTGGTCATGGGATTGAGAGTCCCATCAGGGTAGAGGAGTTCTCCGTATCGTAGTCGCATCTTGGTCCCCCGGGGCGCACTCACCCGCAGCCGGACCCAGCCGGCGAAATTCTCACCGAAGTCTACAATAAAAACACCTGGGCGGGGCTCTGAAATACTGACCGGGCGGATCTCTCCTGCAGCTCTTATGGGCGGCTGCGACTGGGCCTCCAGGCGGCCTCCCGGATTGGGAGCGGACGCTGCTTGGCTCCAGGCCGCATCGTCAAAGCCGGCAATATCCCAGCCGGGGATCTCGCGGCAGGCGTCATACAGCTCTCCAAGGTATATGTTGTTTCGAAGGAGGGGACCTTCGTGCACTTTCCAGGATTTGTCGGTGACAACAATGAGGGAGCTGCCGTCGGCAAAACTGATCTCTAGTTGAGCGATGAGACAAGGACGGCCTACAACCAAATGTTCGCGCAGATTGAGTCTTCCCCACATGCGTAATGGCAAAGGGTTGTACCAACCGTTTCCCAATACTGCGCTAAGGCAGTTTGTGCCTTTTTGGATCAGGGCAGTCACGTTGTAGGTGCTGTAGAGGATCCGGTCGGCGTAGTCTGTCCAGCCTGGGTCTAAAACCCGGTCGCCAACCTGGCGGCCGTTTAGGCGGGCCTCATAGTATCCCAGGCCTGAGATGTAAAGCCTAGCCTTTACGGGCCTCTGATCCAGGACAAAGTCTTTGCGGAAAAGGGGTGCAGGATCTTCCCTGTAAAAATCGGCATCCTCTTCAGGTGTGGGCTTGCCATCGGAGATCCAACCGGCCTTCCAATCGTCAGGCTTGAGAAGTGCGGTTTCCCAGAATGATGGGGCGCTCCAGTCCGAAGCCTGTCCAGTTCCGTCCCAGATGCGGACCTTCCAGAAACACTCCTGTCCTGAGCCCAGAGGGATTCCGGTATAAGGAATGTTGAGGGTTTCTTGCGACTCCACTTTTCCGCTGTCCCACAAGCTGCCCAGCTCTTTAGCCAGAAGTTTTTCGCTCTCCGCTACCAGGATCCGGTAGGCGCTTTGCGTGCAATTTCGGGCATCAGACTGAAGCGTCCAGCTCAAGTGGGGCATGGCTGTACCGATTCCTAGAGGATTCACCCTGTATTGCGTTCGGAGATCAGTCACTCGAAGCCCTCCGCTTCGGCCGCAGCCTGTGAGCATTGTAGCTGTCAATACAATCACGCCGAAATGAAGTGCGCTCCTTCCTGCTTGATTCATTTTTTTCCTCCCTGATGGGCGGCCGATTCCGCCAGCTCCCGGCACCTTCGGCGTAGACTCTGCAATCGCAAGGACTGTCCCGGATCATAGGCGAGATTTCGGCTCTCATTGGGATCGTCATTCAGGTTGTAAAGCTCCTCGTATTCGGGGTGCTTCAGGTAACGAATGTATTTCCACCCGCCAGTGCGGAGACCCTCCGTCTGGGGGATCTGGGGAAGGTCCCAGAGATGCTCACAGAAGATCTCGGTTCGGGAGGGCTGGTTCCGGTCTCTCATCAGGGGCGCAAAACTACACCCCTGCATCTCTTCAGGAACAGGAAGCCCGGCCAGGTCCAATAGGGTGGGAGCCAGGTCCAGGTTGAGCGCTGGTTCGGTAATGACACGTCCCTCAAGCGCCTGCGGAAGCCTTGGATCATAGATGATTAGAGGCACGCGTATGGATGGTTCGTGCATCAGCCACTTGCCGGCAAAACCCCTTTCTCCCAGAAAGTAGCCGTTGTCGCTGATAAGCATGATGACAGTATCCTGCTCTATGCCCTGACGGACAAGCTCTTCCCGCAGCCGTCCGATAACCCTGTCAATTCCGCTGATCATCCGGTAGTAACCTTTGACCATTGCCTGATATTTCTCAGGTTTGTCGAAGCGCCAGAACCAGCGAACCCGGTTAAAGGAATTCTTCAGGAAATCGGGAAGAGCCTCGAAGAACTCCGGATCGGATGTGGGAGGTGGAGGTATGACCACATTCCGGTACAGTTCTCCACATGCGTCGGGCCAGAAATACTGCTGGGCAGAGTCATCGTCTGCATGAGGCGCCCAGCAACTGAGTGAAAGGCAAAAAGGCCGGCTGTATGGCCGCTCGCGCAGGAAGGCTAGTGCCAGGTCGCCGTGAATATCGGTCAAATGGCGCTTTTTGCCGCCCACCTCTTTAAAGTAAGGATAGGCTGTGGAATGAAACCGGTCGAACATGGCATCAATGACACCATCCTCCACCTTAATACCGAACTTGCCCACAAAGCCAGTGTGGTAGCCAGATTGACGCATGAGGGCTGGATAGCTGCTGTCCATGAATGTGGAGGAAAGCGGTGGTTTGGTAAAGGTATAACCGTGTGCACGCTCATAAAGCCCGGTAAAGATCGATGCACGGCTGGCGGCACAGATGGGAGTGGTGGCAAATGCATGTTCGAACCGGACGCCGCGGGCCGCCAGATCGTCCATCACTGGTGTGTGAATGATCGAATTGCCCGCGCAGCCTAGGGCATCGTGGCGCTGGTCATCTGTCACTATTAGAATAATATTCGGGGGAGAAGGTTTAGCTGTGTCCCTCCTCCTTGCGCATCCCGGTACGGCCAGGGCCGCTGCGCATCCTCCCAGAGTTTTAACGAACTCTCGTCTCTTCATGATCTGATTGTTAATGTGCCTTGGTTGTAATTATCATATTTTAGTGCAAATGTCATTTAAAAAGCAGCTGGAATCCTTGTCAAATGGAATTAATTAGGTATAGTATGAATTACGAAAACTGTAGCTTAACATGTCAGTACATTAGTCCAAAACCACTTGACGACGAACAGAAGGTACTGATCGATCTCTAAAACTGGTAGATTCCGGGAAATATGTCTTAGAGGAGTCAGGGATGAAAAAAAATGTTACCTTGCTTGTCTTTTTAGCGCTGCTTATTTCTTCCTGTAGTCAAAAATCAGAGTATGAAAAGAATTTCTCTGAAAACATAGATCCGACTCAGATCCTCTGGTATACACATCCCGTAGATAAATGGGATAATGCCCTGCCTGTGGGGAATGGGCGTCTGGGTGCCATGGTTTTCGGGAAGTTCGATGAGGAAAGGATCCAATTCAACGAGGAAACCTATTGGTCGGGCGGTCCTTATTCTACAGTTGTAGAAGGTGCCTGCAAAGCGCTTCCCGAAGTCCAGAAGCTGATTTTTGAAGGACAATACATCAGAGCCCACAAGTTGTTCGGCCGTTACTTGATGGGAATGCCTATGGAGCAGCAAAAATACCAATCGTTTGGTGATGTGATCCTCAAATTTGATTCAGAGAACGAACCGGAGGAGTACCTCCAATACCTGGACCTGGATCGAGCAATAGTGACTACAACCTATATTCAAAATGGAGTTCGATTTATCCGTGAGGTTTTCGCTACCCCGGTCGATCAAGTGATTGTTATTCGCTTGACTGCCGACACCCCGGGAAAGATCTCCTTTACTGCCAGTCTCAGAGGATTCAGGAACAGCGCCCATTCTAATTATGCCACCGACTATTTCCATATGGACGGTTATGGTAGTGACAGCCTGATTCTGACCGGGAAATCCGCCGACTATATGGGTGTTGAGGGAAAACTCTGCTATCAGGGACGGTTGAAGGCCCTTCCGGAAGGCGGAAAAATGCAGGTGATCCATGAAGATCTGATTATTTCCAATGCTGATTCAGTGACTCTTTACGTTGCTGCGGCTACCAATTTTGTCAACTATAAAGATGTAAGCGCCGATCCCTTTTTGCGGGTAGATTCAGTCCTCAATGCCCTTGAGGGAAAATCCTTCGATGAAATCAAGACTGCGCATATCCAAGAACATCAGAAATTGTTCCGGAGAGTGTCGGTGGACCTAGGATCATTACCCAATTCTTTTTTACCTACTGATGAACGCCTGGAAAAGTTTAACGGATCGAATGATCCTAATCTGGCAGCACTCTGTCTTCAATTCGGACGTTATATGCTGATCTCTTCCTCCCGACCAGGCACCCAGCCGGCTAATCTCCAGGGTATCTGGAACGAGGATATGAATCCCTCCTGGGATTCAAAATACACCACCAACATCAACACCGAAATGAATTACTGGCCGGCTGAGGTCGGAAATTTGAGTGAGTGCGCGGAACCTCTTTTTACCATGATAAGGGAATTGACTGACCAGGGAGCGGATGTTGCCCGGGAACACTATGGAGCGGGAGGCTGGGTATACCATCAGAACACGGATATCTGGCGGGTTGCTGCTCCCATGGACGGACCCAGCTGGGGGACATTTAATGCAGGTGGAGCCTGGCTGTGTACACATCTCTGGGAGCATTATCTCTTCACAGGTGACCGGAAGTTTCTAGAGGAATTTTATCCAGTAATGAAGGGAAATGTTGAATTTTTTCTTGATTTTTTAGTCGAACATCCCCGTTATGGCTGGCTGGTAACCAATCCATCCACGTCTCCGGAAAATTTTCCCGGCTACCCCGAAAATGTCCGGTTCTTCGATGAGGTTACTACTTTCAAGAGCCCTGGAACCTCGATCTGTGCGGGATCGACAATCGATATGCAGCTTCTGAAGGATATGTTTGGATATGTCGCTGAAGCCATCGATATTCTGGAAGAAGACCAGGAATTTAAACAAAAAATTCTGGCTGCCCGGGAAAAACTGGCTCCCATGCAGATCGGAAAAAACGGAGATGTTCAGGAATGGCTGGAAGATTGGCCTCAGCGTGAAAGAAGCCACCGGCACATTTCTAATCTCTATGGGCTTTTCCCCGGCAACCAGATTTCTGCCCGGAGGACTCCGGAGCTGGCTGAGGGCTCAAAGGTCGTTCTGGATCAGCGGGGGCTTTCGGGAAATGGTTGGGCCTCTGCCTGGAAAATGGGTTGTTGGGCCCGGCTTTACGAGCCGGAAAAGGCCATGGATAATTTCAATTACACCATTCACAATTACACTTTCCAGAACTTGTTTTCTATATGTTCGCGAGCGCTTCAGGTCGACGGAACTTTTGGTGTAACCGCTGCCCTTGTGGAGATGGTGCTCCAGTCCCATGAAAATGAGCTGCATCTGCTGCCTGCCCGGCATTCCTCCTGGAAAAAAGGACGAATTCAGGGACTACGGGCACGGGGAAGTTTCGAGATCTCAATGGAATGGGATGAGGGCCGTCTCACCGAAGCCGTTATCCAATCCTTCAGAGGAAATCCCTGCCGGGTTCGGACCAGTCAAGAGGTCGAAGTTATTTTCAATGGACAAAGTGTAGAAATTCAAAAAGAGGATGGAACTATCCAATTCGACACTGTTCCCGGTGGTAAGTACATTCTCCGCCCAGTCAGAGCTGCTTTAGAGGAAAAAAATCTAAAGGAAAGCCGGATTGAGAATCGTTTCATGGCTTTCTCTATCAATCCTTCTGGATATCTAAACATCGATAATAAACTTTCAGGTAGAAGCTTTAATCTAAATTCCGAAATTTTTGCCATGATAGTAGAGAGAGATGGTAAGAATGTCCATCTGGAGAGCCGGGAATTCAAGTGTGAATCCATACAAAAGCCGTCATCCGACCGAATAGTGATCTTGTATGCCGGGCAAATGGCCTGGAAAGGACTTGAAGTTCTAGCGGAGTATACCCTTCCTGAAAATGCCTGGTATGTCCGGAAGAGTATCCAGGTAAAAAACCTTGAAGGGAGCCCGATTCGGATCAAGGATATGGTGGTAGACAGGATCTTTTGGCCTGACTCTGACTCTCTGGCTGAACCAGATAATCCCTTGTTCCTGGAAAATCAGATTTTCTGGGGAATGGAATGGCCGATTGCAGACCCGGTAGTCGATTCAAAAGGATTCGCTTTTAAACATTATCCCGATTTCATCATCAAATCCGGTAAATCATGGACCTCCAAAACCATGGGTTTCGGAGTTTCCGAACATGGCCGGATTGCTGAGGCTTTTGGTCGCTATATTCTGAGGATCAGAGCCAATCGGGTGGATTTTGTTACTCTTTATTTCGACTGGCTCTGCCATGACAATTCAGGTCCTCTGGAATCCGAGATCCTGGCAAATTTTTCAGTTCTCAAAAAAATGAAGGAACTCTATGGTCTTCAATTTGATATCTATAACTCCGATGCCGGACTGGTTGAGTCCCAGGGAACCTATTTTCCCCAGTATAAGCCCATATTTGATAAACGCTTCCCCAATGGATTGCAGACTATCGCTGAAGCTTCGGCCGATCTGGGGATGAAGCTTGGTCTTTGGATCGGGCCCGACGGATTCGGCGATACCCCGGAGGAGATGGAGGCTCGCAAACAACAACTGGTCTCTTGGGTCCGTGATTATAATGTAGGGCTGTTCAAGTTGGATACGGTGGTTTCATCAATCAGTCATGAAAATAAATATATCCTGGAAAAAAAATATCAGACCCTTGCCGATGCCCTTTCGGAAATCCGTGTCATCAGACCCGATTTTGTTGCCATCAATCACAGGGTGAACAACTCCCCATATATGCTGACCATGACCGATTGTATCCTCTGGAAAGGTGAGGAGACCTATATCGATGTCCATATTGCCAACCGGGATGCCTGGTTATTCAATCGCGTCTGTTCGGTTCGACGGGATCTCTCCACTACGTTTTACGAGGTCCCTTTCCGTCTGTTTGAAGACCACGGCATCTGCTTCAACAGCAGTGTTGAGCGGTGGGCTGATGATTTTGTAATTCAGGCTTTCGGACGGGCTTCGGTGATATCTCCTGAGATGTACGGAACCTTTTTCTTTCTTAAAGATGATGACTATCCCCGGTTGGCCAGATTGATTCAACTGCACAAGCAGTCGCATGAAATTTTAAAAACCTCCTTTTTACTCAAAGATGGAGATATAGCACACAGCAGTGGGACTTCCGCAATGCTGGTTCTTCGTAATATGACCTGGGAGAAAATTGTAAAATTTGTTTTTTTGGATAATAGAATCGGATTGAGTATTCAAAAGGGGACTCCTCTGATTTTACGGCAGCGATATCCGTATGAGCGGCATCTTTCAAGAAACGGAGAAAATTTTAAAGCAGGAGAAACTGTAAGGATGATCCTGGAACCTTTCGAAGTCAAAATTATCCATGTGGATTCTCAGGGAACCGATGATCCTTATATCCAAGGCATAAGTTATGAAATTATTCCTCGTCCCGATGAAAAAAAATTCGATGTACTTCTTCTAGGCGAGCCCGGTTCTACCTATGATTTAAACTTTTATAATTTCGGTGGGAAAACCTTAACCGGGGAAACCGGAAAAGATGTCCGTCTCAAGGATGGTAATCGGCTGAGAATTAATTTTCCGGGTGATCGAGTCGACAGGGATTATTTTTGCAGTCTGGGAGCCTTCAGGGAAATCGATCCCTTATTAGCAGGTGGAGCATTTATGGGAGAGTTCGCCAAGTTTACTCTCAATGATGACGCGCTGGAAGTCAGGGAAATGCTTGAGCTTAAAAATACTCCGTCCATTTATAAAGAGGTAGAGGATTGCCGTAAATATATTTGGGATAAGCTGATACAAGCCCACGTTTATAACCGGAATGCTTTCGATGAAAATTCTGCTACGCGATGGAGCGATGGTTATGCCATGCGGAGCCCATTTACCGGGACGCCTCGACCATACCGCAGCGAATCTTCCCAATGGCGGATTGATATGGGAGAGTCCCTGAGGCTGGGAAAATTGGAGCTGGACATTGTCAGGAGATTAGAAGAGGCAAACATCAAAACCATCGAGCTGTCAAATGACCTGAAAACGTGGATTGAGATCAAAGTAAAAAATTTTCCAGATCTTAGTAGATTCCCTTTTTATAAAGAACTAAGGAGAAGGAGCGGAAACCTCCGGATCCATGATGTTGCGGCCGGCGATGGAAAACCGGTAAAGCTGATAGTGGAATTTCCTGGGAATCGAAGCCGTTATATCCGGATCAAAGGAGAAAACTTCAGTGTGTCTGAAATTAGAGGATTCGATACAGCCGGCAGCCAACTCAGCAGGTCAAAATGGCATGCTACAAATTTTTTCGGCGCCCAAGCACCCCCCAGCCGGATTCTTCATGCTGTTCACACCATCATCCGGTTTTGGCCCGGACAGGAATTAGCGGTTGCGGTTTATGCTGGAGAAGCAAAGCTCGATCCTGTGGATGATGTTTATGTGGTGGCTCGCGTGGGAGACCAGATCATGGCTGCTCCCAATCGGGCACCCAGCTATCCATATCATAACTACGAGTGGAATTCCTGGTGGATCAAACGGGATGGTTTGGAAGGAATGACCTTTCGATTTCCAGTGAAACCGGAATGGACGGGAAAAGAAGTAGAAATTTATGTATTGATGTTTGGGGATCGTGTTTCCGGAGCTAAAGCAAATCTTCACCTGGTAACACCCAGGAAGCCCTTACTTCACCGGATCCTGCATGTACGGCCTTTCGACTGATTCCCTAAAATTCTTCCACCCGATCAGTAATACCTCCTCATTTAAAACTTCACCGAGACTTTCTCTCAATTGCATCTGGTGCTCCGAAGATCTCTCTCATACGTTCTGCATTGAACTTCAGCTTCCGGTCATAAGTATAAACACCATTTAATTCTTGTTCTATGTCGTACAGTTCTGTATGGCAAAACCCGGCAATATTGGGATGATTCGTAAGAATAAGTGTTAATTAAATAAAAATACTTCATTATAGAGTCTTAAATAGTGAAGTGGAAAATTCAAGTTCAGTGTGTGGTAGAATGGCTGCAACTGGGTTTGTAGGTCAGCATGAATATAGAAGAGATTCTCAATAACATAGGAGACAAGTTGTACAATTACCTGACAATCAAGCTTGGCTCCCCGTTGGATGCTGAGGATGTTTTACAGGAAGTGTTTTGTCGAATTGTTAGATACAAGGTGAGATATCGGATCATACGAAATCCTTCAGCCTACATATTTCGGATAGCAAGAAATGAGGCAATAAACTTCTTGAAACATAGAAAGAAAAACCTCAAAAGCCATCATTCAGTCGAAGAACTTTCTAAGGTCATCCAGGAAAACTTAACGGGATTGGATCCTCAAGTTTTGAATCAGACGGCCGAGGCCCTAGCAAAAATTCCTGCTAACCAACGGGAGGTTATCGTTCTGAAATTTTTTGAGGAATTGACTTTCAGGGAAATTTCTAATGTTTGCAATGTTTCTATCGGAACCATAACGAGCCGATATCGCTATGCGATGGAAAAACTTCGCAAATTATTGGAGGATTGAGATGGGAGGCATCAACAAAACTCAGGAAATTTTAGAGGGTTTGTCTCCAAAGCCATTGTCCCCTGAACTCAGGGAAAAAATTCTTTCAAAAGCTAACCTAAGAAAGAGAGAATTTCTTGTGTTTTCATCCGTTCTCCGGACGATTTTTGCTGTAAGCTCTGTCTTGATAGTATTGGCTTTTTTCTTTGACATTATGTTCAAGAACAGCGAAAACGATTTCCTGACATCTATAATGAATGGCTCACAAGTTTCAGATATGATACTGGATAAAGACTTACAAGAAATGACAAATGAGCTTTTTAAAATCGAATATAATCAACGTCTTAATCAATGGGTAATCCGGCACTATAAGACTAAAAAGACGGAAGCTAAATTAACAAGCTTTCAGAGAATCATGGATATACTCAAGGAGTGAACAAATGGGATATAGGGTAAAAAAGATATTTACTTGGATTGGGATTTTCTTGGTGGCTTTAATAGCTATAGGACTAATAATGCGGGCAGTATTTAACTATTCAACTGGAAAAAAATTGGAGAAGTTTCTGGATCAGAGGAAATCAGAGGGGATTCCCATATCCATAAGAGACCTCGATCCGGAATGCAATCCCCGGGACAATGCTGCTTTGGATTGGAAGATTGCAGAGGGGACTCTTTCTATAGAGAAGGAACAAAGAGCAATCTTGGGACAAGTTATCGATGATCTATTTTCTGGGACGCCTTTGGAAGAAGGAACAAAAGATCAGATGCGCAATCTGATAGCCAAGAATCAAGAGGCCCTAAGTTTCATCTTGGAGGCTTCCACCAAACCCTGTTTCAAATATGAGGAACAATGGGATGTTCTCGGCGAGGATCTTAAGATTGCAACGGCTATTCAAATGATACAGGGTACTCGGCTTTTGGGCATCGATGCTGTGATCAAAGCTGGGGATGGAAACGTTGAAGAAGCCATAAGTCAATGCCTGGCCGCAAGAAGGTTTTTAAAGTTGTATCTCCAGGAGCCATTTTTGATTAGCTATCTGATTGGAATGGCATGCACGAAACAAGTTGCTGTTTGTATGAACTATATCGTCTCTGACAGAGAGATTGAAACAGAAATCCTAAAAAAGATCCTTAAAGAATGGAATTCCTCACCCTGGAGAGAAGGATTGGTTTGGGCTCTTGAATCAGAAAGAATTTTTGGATTGGAATCTTCCCTTTTATATTTAAAAGGGGAATACGATTTGGATATAGGCAAAGCTGGAGATATCTTCTATTGGGTGTTTCGGCCTATTATTAAGAATGAGATTATCTGGATGCCGCAGGCTTATGATCGCCTGCTTGAAGTGGCGAAGAGGCCGTATTATGCTTCGAGAGATTACAAAGAAATCGATCAGATAATAAATTCAATACCCTGGTACTACAAGATGGCAGGAGCACTTGTCCCCAATGTAGTAACCGTTCTATTTAAAAGAGCTACACTTGACGCTGTGTTTGATACAGCACGGATCGGAATGGCATGTAAAATTTACAAGAATATATACGGAGATTTCCCTGGAGAATTAGCTGAATTATCGCCTGAGATACTGGAGAAAGTACCCGTTGATCCCTTCACTGGGCATCCTTTTATTTACAAAAAACAGGACTCGGGTTTTATAGTCTATAGTGTAGGTTCCAACCTTGAAGACGACCAAGGAAGAGGAACTTGGCAGATTGTCTCACTCGT
>RCNB010002082.1_pt1 | contig 13931 bp, 13 predicted proteins | sample 2041321 | NCBI WGS metagenome assembly RCNB01 (sample SAMN09708232, study PRJNA481090) | Marine sediment metagenome, whole genome shotgun sequencing project. | reverse complement strand
ACCTCCGATGGGCTGCCGTATGCGCTTACCGCAAAGGGCACGTGTGAGGTTATAAACAATATTGTTCGTGATAGTCCCATCGTACTTGTGGCGGAGATAGACCGGTGCGACAAACTGGTATCCTTTTGTGAGAACAGGGTCCACCAGGTATTTAATCCAATCCGAGGTGATACTCCTGAGATCTGAATCTACAACAGCACATGCGTTGACTTTGAGCCGTTCAGCAGTTTCAAATATTGATCGAAGGGCTGTTCCTTTCCCTCCCGGACCCCTGTATATAGAGGTAATTTTCTCTTGCCATGGCTTTATCTCAAATTCCTTAGCTACTTCCCGGGTATCGTCTGTAGATCCTCCATCGGCTATATGAATGACACTTCTCTTATCCTTATAATGTTTAGCCAGGCCATGGGTAACCATCTGGATCACATGAGCAATGGTCTGTTCGTTATTGTAGCAGGGAATACCTACCACGATATCCGCAGTATCGATCTCCTCAATCCGTTTGGAAGTATAGGCTCTCAGTGCAGTATCATAATTCATATTGTACTCCTTTACAGTATCTGTAACAGCGTGTTGGTATAAAAACCATTGCAGCTAACGAATTACAGGTTAGATATCCTCTGAATAAGCCTTGTATAAGTCAAATAAAAATATAGTTAACGTAAATAGCTCAATCTAAACACATGAGGTTCAATAAAATTCAGGTCGAATATATATTTTTCTTTTTTCGCGGACTTTTCTAGCAGCAAGGCGGTATGCCTCCAGGTACTGCCTTGCTACAATCTCCCAACTTACAACATCATTGAGATACCTAAAAAGATTATTTCCCATTGTAATCCTGAGGTCTTCATCCGTAACGATCCTCAGGATATTTTTTTTCAGTGTCTCTTTTGAACTGAAAAGGAGTCCTCCTTCAGATTCAACTGTCTGTTCAGTCAAACCCTCCATTGGAGCAGTTGTAACATAAGGTTTATTCAATGCAATAACCCGCGCCAGTGTTCCAGACTGTGTTTCATCCAATGACGGAAGAACAATAAAGTCACATACTGCCATCACCTTATAGTATATATCTCCTCGAGGAATGAATTGAAAGAATTTTGCAATGCCATTTGTCTCCAGCAACTTGACACTACCAACATACTTCTCAAAATCCGGTTTGTGATTCGGATCACGCATCTCACCAGCAGCAAATAAAAACCAGTCTTCTCCTGTTTGCTCAAGAATTTCGTAATAAATTTCCTGCCACATACTTGTGAGAATATCCCATTTTTTATTGGACTGTATCCAACCTATAAGACCGATAATATGTTTCTCGATAAAATCATCGAGACCGAGTTCTCGTTTCAGGTCATCAACCTGATCAATTGCCCAGCGATAATCGGGTCGTGCACCATGAGGAACTATCATAATATTTGTCGGAATATCCCATCCATAATTTGTAAAAGTCCATTCAAGACGCCATTTCTGATAATGACATTTAAAAAAGACAATCGAACATTTCTTACATATGTTTCTTACAAATTCCTCCTCGAGTGCTTTCATTCGTCCATGAATTGTATGAGGCTCTATAACTACAGGATAGTCAGAAAGCATATCAAGCATTTCAAGAAGGCCCTGGTTTTTATCACCCTCACCGTTTTTATCTACATACTCATAAAGACCATATTCATGCTGAATATGAATAACCTCAGGATCAAGTTTCCTTATGGTATCGACAACCGGGAGGTACCAGTCCTTACGTGACATGTCAATTATTGGCTTAACGAATTCTCCTTCCCCATCAGTATGGGAGATAATATACACCTCCCGTTCAGGTGCCGCTTTTCTGATAAACTCCACAGCCTCCTCGGCAAAAGTGGCTATCCCACACAATCTTGGTGGCCAGCTTGAAATCATTACTATTGGTCGCATTTTTTACCCTCAGAATTTCACATTTCATTACTATCGTGAACGACAAAAGAAAGTTGCCATTGCGAGGAGTGAGATTCCTCGACAGTTGATGCAACATACATAGATAGTCTGTCATTGCGAGGAACGTAGTGACGAAGCAATTTCCTACAAGAGGCTCGGAACAGGCTCCGCAATCCTTTGAGATTGCTTCACTTCGTTCGCAATGACATTCTAAATACTAACTTATTTAAGTTGTTCACTATAAGTTTGGAACAAAATAATTATAATGGTGAACGAGACTTTTTTATACACAAATCAACAAGATCTTTAATATATGCGGTGCCTGCACACATAACCGTATCAGCTCCACCCCAGTAGATCTTTACTGTACCATCATCTTCAGGCACTGCCCCGCATGTGAAGACAACATTATGCACATATCCTGTCACTTCCCAGGGATCTTCCGGCTGAAGGACCCAGTCATCGGAAACACCGATGATCTGAGAAGGATCATCAAGCTTATGCAGAGCAACACCCAGGCGATAGACAGAACCATCCATAGTCTTAAAAACACCATGAAAGATGTTTAACCAGCCAGTTTCTGTTTTGACGGGCGGAGCCCCAGGTCCAATCTTCATCTCATCCCAGTGGTACTTAAGAGGCTTTATCACAACTCTTGAATCACCCCAGTGAATCAGATCGGGGGAATATGATATCCAGATTGACCATGGTGAGATTTCAGTATGGGGTCTGTCCAGACGAACGTAATGCCCATCGAATTTCTGTGGGAAGATAACAACATTCCGGTAATCGGACTGGGTTATAAACGCTATGCGTTCAATGTAATCAAAATTCTCTGTTTGGGCAAGTGCTACACGAACTCCGTGCCGTGAATAGGCACTGTAAGTAATAAGATACTTGTCATCAAGCTGAGTTATGCGAGGGTCTTCAAGACCAAATTCTTCGTATTCCGCAAATATTCCTTCCGATGCTGGCACCAAAAAAGGTTTCGGCCTCACAGTAAAAGAAAAACCATCGCTACTTTCTGCGATACCGATAATTGAGCGTCCATTTCTCAGATGGGAACGAAAGAGCATAATGTAACTGCCATGGTATTTTACCACACCGGCATTGTGCACTGTTTCTACAGGATAGGGCACATCCTTCTTTGCAAGAATGGGGTTTCCCCCATAACGCTTTATTATTGGTTTCTGACCTATCATACCCTATATTCTCCCAAAACCATCTGTAATACGCTCAGTAATCATCATCTCAAAAGAAACCATCTGTCTGAATCTCAATGAAAAGCAGGTCATCTGACCCTGCATTTTCAATTACATTGAGTGGGCCTCTTGGTATATCAACAGATTACCCATTATTAAAATTTCTTTTCTCGAGAACTTTCTCATAGACGTGAATATATTTTTCTACCATGCAATCTACGGTGAAATGCTCTTCAACGCTCCTGCGGCAGTAAGACCTGTCAATCTCTTCGATGTGAGCCACTGCTTCAATTGCTTCATCATTGTTTGAAACAAGGAATCCGTTTTTGCCGTGGTCGATAAGTTCCGGCATACTGCCGCGATTCAATGCTATTACAGGCGTTCCACAGGCCATTGCTTCAACTATTGACAAACCAAATGGCTCATTAAAATTTATAGGATGAAGCAGCGCATACGCGTTTCTCAAAAGTTTGTTGCGCTTTACAGGATCAGCGCTACCGACATATATAATATCCTGATTATCAATAAAAGGTTGCACATGCTGTTTGTAATATTCTTCATCCTGAATGATGCCCGCTATAATAAGTCTCCTGTTACAAGCTCTGGCGATTTCTATTGCCTCCTTCGTCCCTTTGTCATGATGTATACGTCCAAAAAAGAGTAAATATTCCTCAGGCAAAGACTGAAAGTCAAAGTTTCTCAAATCTATCCCGTGATGGATGGTGGCTATATAATCAAGTTCAGGAGTGCGGTCAGCATCACTTATCGATACGTAAAAAACTTTTCCATTATATTTTCTGTATACAGGCAAAATCGAAGGCGATGAGAATCCGTGGATAGTTGAAATTAACGGTGTTGTCACAAGACTGCTGTAAGTTAAGGGAAGGAAATCAAAATGATTGTGAATCAGGTCAAACTCATCCGCCCGTTCAAACAGTTCAGAAATGTGGAGACATTCATATACTTTAGGATTAATATTGCTGTCTTCTTCATACCCTCTTTTACATACTGTATGGAGTTTTCCTTTTGTTTCAGAGTCTGCTGTAGCAAAAAGGGTTACATCAAATCCCCGTGCTACCAGTCCTTCAGTTAAAAGAGAAACCACACTTTCCCAGGGACCATAGTGTCGTGGTGGTGTTCTCCAGGCAATGGGTGAAAGCATGGCAATACGCATAGGTTAACTCCCATTCTTCTGGAGCCATGAAAGCATCTCTTTTATACTTCCTGTTGCCACAGCAATACAGGAATCTGCCGCACCGTAGTAAAGATTTAGCTTATCTCCTTTTTGTGTAAACCCACAGGGAAATGTCACATTGTCAACATCTCCTATGCGTTCATAGGGTTCCCGGGGCCCAAAGATCCATTCTTCAGATCGTCTTATAACCTTTACAGGATTATCTAAGTCCAGCAGTGCCAGTCCCAACCTGTACACATCACCACTTGCCATTTGTTTGACCCCATGATAGAGTATGAGCCACCCTTCAGATGTTTTTAGCGGGGGGGATGCCAAACCGATTTTATGAGCGTCCCACCAGGCACCAGAGCGTGCCTTAAATAAAATGCGGTGTTCTCCCCAGTGTTTGAGGTCAGGAGAAAACGATATCCAGATATGTGCCTGAACAGAGGGGTGAGCAGCCGGTACCGGCCGATGAATCATGGCCCACCGTCCATCAAACTGGATCGGGAAAAGGGCTGCATCCTTGTCCGTCGGCAGCATGGCTGGACCCAGCCGCCTGAATATTTTAAAATCATCGGTCTCGGCTATTGACACCAGAGGACCATCCTCTGAGTACGCTGTATAGACAATTGCCCATTCCCCATGTTCTTCAAGGAAGGTTATCCTTGGATCTTCAATACCCCACAGCTCCTCAGGATAGTGGTCAGGGTCTGCTAAAAACGTAGGCCGGCTGTCGATCTTCCATCCATCCAGACCGTTATTACTGCGAGCTACTGTAAGGTGGGATATTCCCCGTCTGTCCTCAACACGCATGAGCAGTAAGGTTTCATCACCAAATAACGTTGCCCCTGTATTAAAAACTGAATTGACAGGATAGGAAATATCCTCAGGGGTAATTATCGGATTTTTGGGATATCTTCGGAAAAGATCAAATGTTTTATCCATAAAAACTCCTTATTCGTCATTTGCTTTTTCTCCTTCTACTCTTGCTGGTATTGACTGACGGTGAAGGTTGCACCAGGATATTATCAGCAGAAAGTTTGTGCATTGCTATGAGGGAGAGAAGCCAGGCAAGTGTTGACTCAGCACCCTCATTCTGGTTAACCCCATCTGCCATCAAACCATCTCTACATCCTCCGGTTTTTGGGTCATACAAAGGTGTGTTAAGATCATTTTGACCAAGAAACCAGTTAAAACAAAGTCTGGCAGTATCTATCCACTTTCTGTCCCTCGTCACATTAAATGCTTCTACTGAAGCCTCAATCATTGCATGTGCCTCCATTGGTTGCTGATCAAATCGGGCTTTGATACCATTTCTTTCATACCAGCCATTATTACCAACAGGAACAAAATGTCCGTTCTCTGTCTGTATCTTTATTAACCATTCAAGGGTATTGAGACCCATATCAACCATATCACCCCGCTGCATCCACTGCCCTGAAAGAAGTAATGCGTGGGGAAGCTTTCCACTCGCATAAGTTAATTTATCTTCAAGCCAGGGCCAATCTTCGGTTGCATATTTTCTGAATCTTCTAAAAATTTCTTTTGCCATTACCTCACGAATTCTTTTTACTTCACTATCTCCAGAAAACCTTCGCAAGTATGCATGTATTCCAACCAGTGCAAAAGCCAGTGCCCGGGAATCCCCGGCATTTTCAAATGGCTTAATAGCTTTATCCAACAGCGTTGTGATCATTGCAAGTTGCCCCGGGTCTTCCAGATATGCTACTGCCATACCCAGTCCCCACAGTGCCCTTCCATGAGAATCTTCTGATCCCGGTTCTTCTGTCCATTGACGGGAGTATGTCATGAAGTTGTGAAATCTGCCGGTTTCCTCATTGAAAGCGTACTGGAGGAAACTCAGGTAGCGGTTGCTCAGTGAATAGAGCAGGGTTTCATCAGAGGGGGAAAACTGATTTGCCATGGTGGAAACCAGAAGAGCTCTGGCATTATCGTCTGTACAGTATCCATGGGTACGGTCAGGGATTGTATGGGTTGCATGCTGGAGAATCCCCGTATCATCGGTAAGTGCCTTAAGATGGTCCAGTTTTAACTCTGGAAGCTCGAAGGTTGTAATTGATTCAGGTATTTTGGAAAAGCGTATGAGATGTGGATGCCGTGATCGTTCATGCCTAACCTCAGTAAAAACTTGTAAATATTTACGCGCAACCTCTTTCCAGACTGCTTCACGACAAAACGTATACGCCTTTTTTCTTATCGCATGGCGCTCAACATCATTATCGAGTAAATCAACAATCTGCTCCGCAATGGCATCGTGATTTTTAAAGGGGACTATTCGTCCTCTACCATCAGAAAGCATTTCAGAAGCATACCAGTATGGAGTTGAAATAGTAGCCTTTCCTGTCCCCATTGCATATATCAAGGCACCTGAAACAATCTGGGCTTCTTCAACATACGGAGTAATATATAAATCTGCAGCACCCAGAAATTCACACAGCTCCTTAAGTTCAACAAAGCGGTTTTGAAATATGACATGTTCACTGACTTTCAGGTTTTGTGCAAGTTGCTGTAATCTTATTCTATATTCTTCACCGTTTACCCTTAAAACGTGTGGGTGTGTGGCACCGAGGATAATGTAAGTAACATCGGGATGCTGTTTTATAACCTCGGGAAGTGCTTTAATCATATACTCAATACCCTTGTTCGGTGAAAGAAGACCAAAGGTTAAAAGAACCTTTTTGCCTTCAACACCAAATTGATCTTTGTAAAAGTTGGGATCAACAAAAGGAGTGTCGTGAATGCCATGGTGGATAAAAGCTATCTTTTCTTCAGGAACAGAATAGATATCCATTAGAAATTCACGCGCTTTCTCACTCATCACAACAAACTTGTCAGAAAGTGCCACAAGTTTATTCGTGACTTCCCGGCATTCCTGAGAGGGATCTTTTAGAACTGTGTGAAGTGTAGTTACAACCGGCATACGAATATCACTTAAGAGTTTTAGAATATTGCTGCCTGCCGGTCCTCCGAAAATTCCGTATTCATGCTGAAGGCACACAATATCAGTCTGGTTTATGTTAATAAATTCAGCAGCAACTTTATAGTCAGAAAGCTTGTTTTGATTTATTTCAAAATGAACCTTTGCGGGATATGGGTACCCCTTTAGTATATCATTCATCACCACTGCCCAGCAATCGATATTTGCTGATTCTGCCGACAAAGCCCCCACCACATCTGTCGTAAACGTTGCGATACCGCACCGTCGGGGTGAATAGTTACCAATAACAGCAACAGAGTTTATTCCCTCATGGTATCGGATAAGCGATGACATAATACTCTCTCCTTCCCTTTCGAAGCAAAGCTATTCTAATCTTAGCAAAGTAATAGAAATATTATAATAAGTTTAGGTAATTGTAAAGGTTTTACGATTAGAGAATAGGGATATAGAACGAGAATGTTAAACAATATTTTCTTTAATGAGTTGATAAATCATGTTAGCCTCACTTAAACAATTCTGAATTTAAAAACAACTGATTGTCCATTTTTTAAATGTTATCCAGATAATTACTGAAAGCAATATCTTTTATTGTCGTTCAGCTAGTCTACTTAAGCAAAAGCGCTCTCTTCACCGGAATCTTTAATAAAGAGACAGGAGGTATTAGTCAAGTGAAGAATTTCATCCGCCATAGTATGCCATCCTACCTCTTTGGGAAAGCCAAATATATTCAGGTCTGCAGGAGGAGCTTTTGAAAGAACCTCCTTAAAGCTCCCCACCAGCACTGACACCTCTGTTTCCCTGGGCATCCGCACAAGCTCTGCAACCCTTCGAAATTTAGATTTTACCTTCTCCTGATCTTCCTGCGTTTCTGCCACAGACAATAGTCGAATAGTACACTCCCAATTTTGCTCCAGCTGCAGGGCGGTAAGGAGTGCCAGATCCTGATTGGGGCTTCCTGAACGCAACCACACATTTACCTTCTCTTTTTTACCAAATCCAGCTTTTGCATGAAGACGGAGCATAATAATACCCATCTTCTCTCTAAGTGCGATGATAATCATTTTTTCTAATCGCTTAGTCTTTAAGTTCTCCTCACTCATGGTAAGGAATAGAATATTTGGCGGGAAAAACATACCTTTCATAACCTGGGTGATAACGCTAATACCTTCTAAAAAATTATGGGACTCAATTACCGTCGCAACCGTAAAAATCCCTTCCTCTCTTATTGGTGCTACTAACTGATTTAATTGATCCTCAAGCTCCTCTGTGGTGTCCTGATTATTGATATTCTTAGAGGGGGTTTTCCCACCCAGTAGAAAATCCGCCATTTGACTAATTTTACTTTCAACTCCCTTCTCAACAATTTTCACAGAAAAAATTCGTAGCGTTCCCCGAGGGAAAATAACATCTCTTATGAATGTAATTAAAGAACTCCACTCCGCAGGAGTTTCAACAGGAATCATCAAATGAGGTTTCCACGATTTAGCTTGTTGTGGCAGTCGGGCTGATGTTTTTGCTGCCCATTCTGCTATGGCATTAAATAACGCACTGCGCACATCTCCCCATGGCGTCTTAAGGCAACGCTTAACCTGTACTCCATAAATAATTGGAATTATGACAATAGCCACCACTGCAAATAGAGGGTTAATTAAAAACATAATGGTGCTACACCATATACTCCCTATTAATGGAATCAGTAAAGGGATATCAAAAGTGGGACGAAAAGAGGGAATCCCCGTTGCCTTTTCAATAAGGACAGCCGCATTGATGGTTCCGTAGGTGATGAGGAAGAACATGGTTAACAAAGAGGCAATGGTATCCAAATTCCCTAAGAGCAGAGTAGATTCGACCAAAAGGCCTGTTATCAGTATGGCATTCCGCGGTTCTCCTTTCCGACTTCTGGCTGCCAATGTCTTAGAAAAAGGGACTAAACGATCCTGGGCTAAGGCCATCAATATGCGGGGAGCCCCTACCAAGGATCCCAGAGCGGAAGAAAGGGTGGCACCCATGATACCAGCGACAACTGCCCAACGCCAGAGAGCTACATCCATCATGATTGTATAGTTTGATTTTAATTGTTCAGGATCAGCTACATTTGCATACCACCATGCAGCTGAAATATAAATAATCAATCCGACTCCAATAGCTGAAAGAATTCCCAGTGGTAAACTCCGTCGAGGTTCCTTGAGATCACCCGACATAGCAGCTCCGGCAGCGATGCCTGTTACTGCAGGGAAGAAAATTGCAAATACTTTCCAAAAGGGAACATCAGTAGTTTTAGCCCAGAGGATAATCTGATGACCTCCTTCTCCTTTTCCCAAAAAGAATGAGACCAGGGAGAGTGCAACAATTGCCATAATCAGATACTGTACTTTCATGGCAATCTTAGCCCCGATATAGGAAAGAACCAATAAAAACAATAACACAATGGCAGAAATCAGGTGCATATTATGGTCAGGAAAAATGCGAACCCAGACTTCTGTAAAACCAATAATATACAAAGCAATACTAAACGTCTGTGAAAAATAGAGAGGAAGACCAATAGCTCCTCCTGCCTCTAGTCCTAAAGATCGAGAAATAGCTGAATAGAATCCACCTGCCCCAATCCTAATATTAGTAGTCATCGAAGATAAAGATAAACCAGTAGTTATGGTTGCCACATGAGCCAATAGGATGATGACCAAAGTAGCACCCAGCCCGACCGTTCCCACAACCCATCCCAAACGGAGATACATAATTACCCCAATGATAGTCAGAATAGTTGGGGTAAAGACACCTTCAAAAGTACCAAATTTTTGTTTGCTCATTTTATTTCTCTCAAGGAAGATGTGTTACCGCTGTTTGGATTTCTTCATCCGGGGTTTTTCTGACTTTTCTCCAATCTCTAGTACAACCTTAACCTTCTTAGGTACATCAGGAGACAATTTTACTGATGCAAATGAAAAAACAATTCCTGTCTCGATCACACTTGCCCCTTTAGTTCCTGAGATATCAATAGGTTCTGTTTTGATGTGTGAGATGTCCTTGAGCAAAGAGGGGACTCCTATAATCGCTACCTGATCCGGTATCACGTTGTAAGAACGCATCACTTTTCCTTCAGGGAGCGTCCCCACCAACTCGGGAATCACAGGAACCATCTTTGTTGCCCTTTCTTCCATTACTACTATTGCCTCACCAGGATTTATCTTGACGACTTTCAACCCTGGTGGCATAGATAAATTCTTATTCGTAAGAGAGAACTCATTTTCTCCCGGTTTACTATTTTCCAAACTGAGTGAGAGCCCTATCTGTTCAGGCTTTAGTTGGAGGAGGAGATGCCGGCTTCCTGAAAGCTGCACCTCCGCCTTATCTACTGATCTATAAAAATACCCCTCTTCTTACCTCATCTAAGAGCTTTGTTAGATTTTTAAGATCTATGATGTTCCTTCTTTGCGCTTTCAGATTGTATTTTTTGTTTTTTCAATAACAAGTTTCACTTCATCAATCGACCGCTCGTCAGAACTCAGAACGGTAAAAAACGACTACCAGTAAAATCATCCCGAAATCCTTTAACTTTCCAAACAAAGGATTTATACTTACACGAACCCCATAAATCGTGTTTAAAGCTGTTCTCATACTACTAAAAAACCACATGCCGCAAAAAGCAAGCCAATGCCACCGAGACAACCAGTAGCAATGAATAATCATACACTCATAATCTCTCTCCTTTATTTTTTTCTCTCTTTTTAAAAGATATAAAAAATCCAATAATGATACCCATTAGGAGCGCTACGAAGATTATAATCGTTCTGCTTGTTTGAAAAGACCAAAAGAGAAATTGAATGGTCACAACCTCACAATTCTGCATAGTAAAAATGATCAAAAAGATCAATAAGAGTATTATGAGTATCCATTTCCAACTCATCTATAACCCTCCCTGTAAACCTAAAGCCATTTTTTTCTTTTAAAGTAGATAATCATCCCCAACCCAATAAGCATCATCACCCCCAATGCAGACAGGTAGCCATACCTCCAGTTGAGCTCCGGCATATTCCAGGGAGAAGCCTCGGGGTTAAAATTCATCCCGTATATTCCTGCGATAAATGTGAGTGGCATAAAAATTACCGCAATAACAGTCAATACCTTCATCACTTCATTCATTCTATTGCTGAGAGTCGCGAGATAGGTATCAACCATGCCGGAGACTACATCACGATAGGTTTCCAGAGTATCAATTACCTGAATGGTGTGATCGTACACATCTCTGAGGTATATCCCGGTTGACTCTTTAATGAGTGATGATTCCCCTCTTGTTAACCCATTAACAACTTCTCTTAAAGGCCACACTGATTTACGCAAAAATATCATATCTCCTTTTAGTCTATGTATTTCCTGTGAGGTTTCTGATGTCGGATTGCTTACCAACTCTTCTTCCAGGTTCTCTACCTTTTCTCCAAGTTTTTCCAGTATGATAAAATAGTTATCAACAATCATATCCAGTAAAGCATAGGCGAGATAATCTGCACCCATTTTCCTAATACGGCCTTTGGAACCCCTCATCCTTTCTCTGATAGGGTTAAATACAGCTCCTTCCTGCTCCTGGAATGAAATAACAAAATTAGAGCCAATAATTAAACTCACTTGCTCCGCACCTACCTCACCATTTTTATCATCATGGTAGATCATTTTTAAAACAACAAATAGATAGTCATCAAAATCTTCTACTTTGGGTCGATGTCCCGTATTAACAATATCTTCCATAACAAGTGGATGTAAGTTGAAATGTTTGCCAATCTTTTCAATAACATTAACCTCGTGTATCCCATCGATGTTTATCCAGGTAACTGTCGACTTATCGCTAAAAGGAAAGCATTCATCAACCGTTTTAACCTCCTTTTCTTCATAGTGTGCTTCGTCATAGTCAGTAAGAGTAATTTTTGTCTTTTCAGCTTTTTTCGTCCCTATGTGAATAAGTGTTCCCGGTGGAAGACCTGTCTTGTGAGATTTTTTTTTAATGAGTCTTCTCATTAGTGTTCGCTAAAAAGTGTTGAGTAAACTATCTTGCCAAGAAGGATTGTCGGTATTCAGACAACATTTAAGCTACACTATTTTACAAGTGTTCTTTTAGCACATTCAACTCCTTCTCTGATAAATCCCTCGTCAAACGCACCAAAAAGCGTAGAAGTTTCGAGAATATGAGCGCTCCTGTTGGACATACTCTGACACAGGGAGGATTTTCACATGCCCTGCACACTATCACTTTGAAACCTCGCTCCGTCCCACCGATAGATCTTACCCCAATGCAGGTTTTTGATAATCCACCCTCACCTTGCCGTCGTGTACAGGCAAACATACAATTTTGACACCCAACACACCGCTCGGTGTCAAGCATCTCAAGTCTCATATATTAAAGTCCTTCACCTCAAGTGAACAAGCAGATTTCTGTCAGTCTTTTCACTTTCAGATCGCTGATTCTGAAGTTATCAATTCTCCGGCTTCCCTGTTATTACTTGCTCTGCCACATTCCGTGGATATTGCAGTATGCACGGGCACACTTAATCTCACCGTCAATCTCAAATGTCGCCTCAGCTCTCTCGCCCGGTTTTAAATAGGCGCGGTAGAGCTTATTTTCAGTTAAAACGCCTATCACTTCAATATAGTGTTTTTCCTCCATAGGATGTGGTGCGGTTCCAACAGCTACCTTCACGGTACTTCCTTCTTTAGTAATAACAGGAACATGCTTTTCTGCTGAAGCATCCGTAGAATTAGCTTTTAACAAGACCATGTTTTGCCCACAGCAGACAAGGTCTCCTCCTGCCCCATGAATTACTCCAATAAGATTGCCACACTTTTCACATTTGTAAACGTCATCTCTTTTTGTCATCTTCATACCTCCTATTCTAGAGTTTAGTCACATGAATTCTAAAATTTATACCGAATACCTTGCCAAAGTTAAAAGACCACTACATAATAAATCACCTTCCTTTCTTTAAAATGAAGTTTTTATTACAACCCGGATTGTTCCATCCACCATAGCAAGCCCACTATACCCAAAGCAACAGGGACAATAATGATCCATGGATTAACCCTTAATAGTTGAGGCAAGGTAATTTCACCGTAACTACCTTTTTTTAGAACCAATACATCAAGTCGAGGGTAAAGTGATGCAAATATCCCAGCTCCGATGAGAATACCCACAAGCCCTCCAAGCAGTGCATCAAGAGACCCTTGACCAATTGCTCCGGCTAAGGTACCGGGGCAGTAACCAAGTATTCCAAATCCTAAACCAAAAATGAGTCCACCCACAACTGTAGCACCAAAAGAACCTGATTTCGGATGTAATGTCACTAACCCGATACTCCTAAGTAAGTACACGCCAATCATACCAGTTACGACCGCTGAAAGCATAATTTTGATAACCGTAAACTCCGTTAAGAGCAATTGCTCGATGATTACTTCATACTTTGTAACGCCACCCTTTTGGAGCAAAAACCCAAAAGCCATACCAATAAAAAAACCGATGGTTCGTTGCAATCTTCCTTGTGCGTAAAAACCTGTAAACATTTATTGTATTTCCCCAATCAGACCAATACCCTGAAGATCATCATTGCTGCACCGATGCCCCCAACAAAAAAACAGAGCGCAGCAAGCCAACTGCTCACTGCAAGCTGCATGGTTCCGCTTATTCCATGACCACTGGTAC
>RCNB010001642.1_pt1 | contig 13936 bp, 15 predicted proteins | sample 2041321 | NCBI WGS metagenome assembly RCNB01 (sample SAMN09708232, study PRJNA481090) | Marine sediment metagenome, whole genome shotgun sequencing project. | reverse complement strand
GAAGTGATTTCTGAAATGAATAGATATGGAATGATGGTTGATATTTCTCATCCTTCAAAAGAAGCAATTAAACAAATGATAGCACTTTCAAAAGCACCGGTTATTGCGTCTCATTCATCTGCTAGAGCTTTATGTAATCATAGTCGAAATTTAGATGATGAGCAATTAATGTGGATAAAAGAAAATGGAGGGGTTGTTCAGACTGTTGCCTTTAGATCGTATTTAAATACTGAAAAATCGGCGGCGCGAAATAAGTATAGCACAGCAATTGAAAAAAGCATTCTGGATTCTCTAGGAACAAAATGGCTGGAACGCTCAGAAATAAGCAAATTAACGCCGGAAGATCGTGAAATCTATAGACAAAAATATGCGGCCATGACTCCCATTTTAAAAGCAACCTTGGAAGCTAGACAAGATGCACCACCCAATCCTGACGTAGCTGATTTTATTGATCATATAGATTATTTAGTTAAAAAAATGGGCATTGAACATGTTGGTATTAGTTCAGATTTCGACGGCGGTGGCGGAATTGAAGGGTGGAGTGATGCTTCTGAAACCTTTAATGTAACACTTGAATTAGTGAAACGTGGATATACTGAAAATCAAATAGGAAAACTATGGAGTGGTAATCTCTTAAGAGTCTTAGACGACTGCCAAAAGATTGCAAAAGAGCTACAAAGTAAAAGTTAATACCATTTAGTAAATAACTTTAAAATATCTTTACTTATACGTTTGGGTTTTAAAGTTTTTTTATCTAAAAAACAAAAAGTGGTTTTAGATTTGGCAACTATATTGCCTTTACAATACGTTTCAACGATTCTGGTTGACTTAACACCCAGGGTTTCGTCTATCCAAGTGTAAACAACAATTTCATCATTCAAATAAGCTTGGCCTAAATAATCTATTTCGTGTCGAAGCACCATCCATACATGTGCATCTTTCATTTCTTCGCTGGCTAAGTCATCCCAATGCAGATATGCAATTTCCTGTACCCATTGAAGATATATAATATTATTGACATGATTTAATTCATCTATATGCTGCGCTTCTACTCTAAAAGAATGTTGAAAAGAAACTTTATCTTCTGGTGCCATGCGTCATTTTAAGAACTAATTGGCTAATGTACAAAAACTTCATATAGGTGTTAAAGTTCTCACAAAGTCCATTAGCTATAGCGATCAATTTCTAACTTTAACTATCAATTCACTAAAAATGAAGCGTCAATTAAAAGTTTTAATCATGGTTATTTTTATCGTTTCCTGTGCAAAATCTCAAGAAAAAAAATCGATAAAACAAAAGATTGGAGGGCCTTGTGATGGATGTGAAGCCATTTACGAGTATGGTACTAAAACATTAAATGCCGTTGACACCCTCCCTAGTTTTCTCTCTGCTCAAGAAAAAGTAAAAATTACTGGAGTTGTGTATCAAATTGACGGTAAAACTCCTGCAAAAAACATACTTCTATACGCTTACCAAACAAATGAACAAGGTACTTATCCAAAAAGAAATATTTCAACTGGCTGGGAGAAACGACATGGTTATATTCGTGGTTGGATAAAAACAGATACGCAAGGTAGGTACACATTATATACATTTAGGCCCGCATCGTATCCCGACACTAGAATTGCGCAGCATATTCATATGACGGTAAAAGAACCCGATAGGAACGCGTACTATATTGATAACTTCTACTTTGATGATGACCCTAACCTAACGGATAAAATTAGAAATAGATCTAACTTTAGATGCGGTAGTGGCATTCTAAGATTATTAGAAGTAAATGGAATGTTCAGAGCAAAAAGAGATATAATTTTGGGTAAGAATATCCCTAATTATGATTAAAATTATAAAGATGACTCTTTTGTTAATGTTGGAACAACTAAATCGGTCCCCAATTCTTTATTAATTTTTTTTATAAAATGCGCTGAAAGTAAAGGTGAAGCTATTTCTAAATTCTGATGTACAAAAAAGTGTATTTTTTGAAGCCCTTGCTCAACCCATGCTTTTAAGCGCATCACCCATGCATCTAAACGTGCGTAGTCTGTTGCGTGATTGGCGCCCACATATCGTATAAATGCTTCATTATTACTTAAGCGCATGTGAAGCATATCTCTTCTGCCAGCGGTATCTACTAAAACATTGGCTATATTATGTTTTTTGAGCAAATAATACAATTCATCTGCTACTTTATGAGACGAAAACCACTCTGGATGCCTAAACTCCATTGCCAACGGTATTTCTTTCGGCCAAGATTCCGCGAAAGCGATGACCCTGTCAAAATCTTTAGGTGAAAAATTTGAATTCATTTGTAGAAATATAGTTCCTAACTTTTCTTGTAGATTAGAGACCGCGTATAAATAATTATCAACTTGTTTTGTTATTTCTTGCAAACGCTTCCAATGACTAATTTCTTGATTTAGTTTCGGAAAGAATTTAAAATTAGGGGGTGCCTTGTGATACCATTTTTCAAATTGTTCAGCCGGGAAATAACGATAAAAAGTAGCGTTTAACTCAATACTATTAAATTGTGACGCATAATAGATCAATTCATCTTTGGTGCCTCGCGGGTAAAATCCCTTGAGGTCTGCCCTATTCCACTTTGCACAGCCAACAAATACCTCAAAATTAGTATCCCTTTTTTGTTGCGATAATATGTCTTTAGTATCAGGGTTGTCAGCAGGTAAGGTGAAATCTATAAGCTCAGGATGATCAACATTTCCGAATTTCATTATAAATAGTTAATAAGTTCGTTTAAAACTATGTGAGATTATTTCAAATCAAATATAGACAATCCTTACTTTTAAATAAATTCAAATGTTATGAATTCAAGAAAAGAACACCTACTAAATTCCCGTCCAGTTATTTCGTCAGCATTAGTTGCATCAAACACGTCTAACGGTGAACGTTTTCAAAATCAAACATTGCGACCAGTCATTAAATTACAAAATGATCTTTTTATCGCTGTTTTTGATAATTATATAAAAAAGTATAAAAGCGTTTTTTATGATCTATCACTTGAAAATAAGATGAAGTATGTTGAAAATGCCGTTCAAAAGAATATAAAATTTAGAAATTCATTGAAAGGAATGGTCATTGGTCAATTTACGGTAGAAGAGTACGAAGTATACATTGAAAATTCTTCGGCTTTGAATAAACGAATGATGAATATTTTAATTGAAAGATTAAAAGATCAAGTACAGTTGTTCGAAAAATCAGAAAATTTACTAACGATTTAATATTTACTATTGCTCTAACAGAAACTAAAAGCATTACTTTAGGCACCTACAAGAGACTTTAAAATCGATTTAATTATGTATGGTATAAGCTTGTTATTCAGTAATTAACGACACTCCATTTAAATCTGTTGTTAGCACATCACTCATATAATCAAAATAAGGACGAATTGTTTTAAAAGCCTTATCCACTTCTTTTATAAACTCAGGTGATACAACTTGTTCGTCGGTGAATTTCTTAGTGAAAATAAATTGCTTTTTTCGAATTAAATCAATATCCGCATGCTCCTTACTAAAATTTTTAGGTGCTGTTTTCACTTCATCACCAACTAAATTTCCCCAAACATTTTGAAATTCTTTAGCGTTAATTATCTTTCGAAAGGCATCAGCATCTAACTCTAATTCTTTACGAATACGCAACAAATCATCTTTATGAGGCTCCCAAAATCCTGTTGCAATAAACGATTCATTATTGGGAGAAATATGTATATAATAACCTCCGCGTAAGCGTGGTTTGGTTCTGCTAAATGAGCCTCCAAAATGTGTTTTATAGGGCACTTTATTCTTTGAGAAGCGTACATCTCTATAAATACGGAAGACCTTTAGTATATCTACATCATCGTGTTTCTGTAAATTTTCAAAAACTGTAGTATAAAATTTTTTTAAATCCGTTTCTAGTGCTTTAAACACAGGTTTGTGCTCATTAAACCAATCTCTATTGTTGTTCTTTTCTAGTTTTTTAAAAAACGTAAATATTTCTTTGGGGATCGTTATTGCCATGCGCTCATATTTTACACTCAAATATATGAAGTTTAATAATACTTTTATTAATATTCAGCTTGAATCTATCTAATTTTAAACCTATTCGTAAAAAATTCATACTTTTAATCCATTAATAACCAATTAACTAAACAGTATTATTATGAATGATCAATTTACAAGAAAACCACCAATATGGTTTTGGGTCGTAAGTGCTGTCGCACTTTTATGGAACAGTGCAGGCGTATACATGTATTTACAACAAGCGTATAATACCGAGGCCTTCATAGCCATGTATACCCCAGAACAATTAGAAATAATTAGCAATACGCCGGCATGGGCAACCGGGGCTTTTGCAATTGCAGTCTTTGGAGGATTCCTTGGATGTGTAGGCTTATTACTAAGAAAAAAATGGGCGAAATCTATTTTTATAGCATCATTAATAGGAATCGTAGTGCAGCTAATCTATAACGTATTTATCAGTGGTGCATTCGAAGCATATGGTGCCGGAGCCATCGCAATGCCAATAATGACACTATTGGTTGGAATGCTACTTATTTGGTTTTCAAAAAACAGCACAAGTAAACATTGGCTCTCTTAATCCTACTTAAAATAAAAAAAGCTACTTTTTATAGTAGCTTTTTTTATTTTACAAATCGTTGATATAACTGCCATACAAATCACTAAACTTATATCCTTTAGTAAATCGACTTTTATTGAGTTTTTTATGTTCAACCAAAGCCCATAAGACAAATTCTTTCAAAAAGTAACGATCTTTTTCAAGTATCTCTGGTTGATGTTTGTCTATCAATCTAGACAAAGGGCCAATTCTATCGAGTTCAGTTGTATACATTTCATTTGTCATGTCATCGAGTAATTCAAAATTACTCTCTTCAAAAAACCATTCGATAATTTCATCATATGGCGTAGTTTCATCTTTATGTTGTAACTTTTGTATTTCTGGAAAATAGTCAGTAAACAAGGTTTTTATAGCATCTGCAAGCAGACGCTGTGCAACGAAAGAGGCACCTTCCTGCTCACCTTCATATACAAGCTCTACTTTGCCCGTGATAGAAGGTATAATACCCATAAAGTCTAATAGGCGAACCGATGTTTCGTCATCGGAAGTCAAGATACTTCTACGTTCTGCAGTACTTAATAAATTTTCAAAAATAGTAATGCTCATTCTTGCACTGACACCACTTTTCACGTCAACATATTCACTTTCTCTAGCCTCGAAACTAATCTGTTCTATAAGCTTTTGAGCAATCGCAGGCACATGAATCTTCTCTAATTGAGATTTATCTGTATTTGCTTCTTGGTCTGTGATTTTCTGCGCGATCTCAATTGATTCTGGGTAATGTGTTAGTATTTGCGAACCAATTCTATCCTTTAAAGGAGTTACAATACTTCCTCTATTAGTATAATCTTCAGGGTTTGCCGTAAAAATAAATTGTAAATCTAAAGGCAACCGTAATTTAAAGCCTCTAATTTGAATATCTCCTTCTTGTAAAATATTAAATAGAGAAACCTGAATACGTGCTTGTAAATCTGGCAACTCATTAATTACAAAAATTGATCTGTTCGCCCTTGGTATCATTCCGAAATGAATCACACGTTCATCCGCATAACTCAATTTCAAATTTGCTGCTTTTATAGGGTCTACATCACCAATTAAATCAGCTACAGTTACATCTGGCGTTGCTAGTTTTTCATAAAAACGATCATTTCGATGCAACCAAGTGATTGGTGTTTCATCTTGCAAACGTTCAATTAAATCGATAGCATAACGAGATAACGGTCGAAATGGATCATCATTGATTTCAGACCCTTCAACAACGGGGATATATTCGTCTAATAAATGAATCATTAGACGGGCTAATCGCGTTTTTGCTTGTCCGCGTAATCCCAACAAATTTATGTTATGTCGTGAAAGAATCGCAGTTTCTAACTCGGGTATTACAGAGTTTTCATATCCCCATACACCTTTAAAAACATTCTCTTTCAACTTGATTTTAGCAATGAGATTTTCTCTTAACTCATCTTTAATTGATTTACTTTGATATCCAATCTTTTTTAAATCTCCTAATGTTTTAATATTCTCTATATTCATTTATTTATCTTTTAGCTATTGGCATTTTGCCATTAGCTGATACTAGTATATATATCTAAAGGCTAATATCCCGTAGCCAGTGCCAATTCTCTATCCTTTCAAGCGTTTCTTTCTATTTTGCTCATAATCTTCAAAAATCATTTCTCCTAACCCTTGAATGCCCGTATAAAATGCCTTGCCTTGATTTGCCTGTGTAAATTCACGGACAAACTGCATTAAATAGGGATCTTGTGCAATCATAAATGTTGTAATGGGTATGTGTAGCTTTCGAGCCTGACTCGCCATATTATAACATTTCTCAACTATATGTTGATCTAGTCCATTACTATTCTTATAGTACTGACCATCGGGCAAACGCATACAACTAGGTTTACCATCAGTAATCATAAATATTTGTTTATTAGTATTTCGCTTTCTACGTAGCATATCCATAGCCAGTTGCAGCCCCGCCACAGTATTGGTATGATATGGACCTACTTTTAAATATGGTAAATCTTTTATCGCAATAGGCCAGGCATCATTACCGAATACTAATATATCTATGGTGTCTTTTGGGTATCGTGTTGTAATTAGCTCAGCTAGTGCCATAGCCACCTTTTTTGCCGGTGTTATTCTGTCTTCTCCATATAAAATCATACTATGACTGATATCAATCATCAACACGGTACTCATCTGTGCCTTGAAGTTTGTTTCTTCAACAACCAAATCGTTTTCATTCAGCACAAAATCGCCTATTCCATTATTAATTTGTGCATTTTTGATGCTTTCGGTCATTGAAATTCTTTCAAGTCCATCTCCAAAATGATAATTTCGATATTCGCCGGTATGTTCGTCTCCTTGCCCAATCGTTTTTGATTTATGATTTCCTAAACCGCTACGCTTTAATTTTCCAAAAATTTGATCTAATGCCTTTTGGCGGATAGCCCGTTCAGTTTTTGCTGTGATAGCCAAACCACTCCCTTCTTTAGGATCTATTTCTTCACGTAAATATCCCTTTTTCTTAAGATCTTCGATAAAATCATCTAAGGTATACTCTGCTGTAGTTAATTCGTATTCTTTGTCGAGTTGAGCTAACCAATCAAGTGCCTCATCAACGTCCCCGGAGGTATGTGTTATGAGTTCTTGAAAAATTTCGAATAGTTTATCAAAAGGTGACTTATTTGGAGCTTCATAATTCTCAAAACGCCATCCTTTTTTAAAGGTGTTCTTCATCGGTTAAAAATAAGGACAAAAATGATAACGAAATGATAACAAAATGTTAATTAATGCCTTGCCTCTAATACTTTCACGATGTCATTTAAATCATAACCTTTAGCTCTTAACAGAATTAAATAATGGAACAATAAATCAGCACTTTCATTTAAAAATAGTTCCTCATTATCATCTTTGGCCTCAATAACAACTTCTACAGCCTCTTCTCCTACTTTTTGAGCAATCTTATTCATGCCCTTTCTAAATAAAGAGGCTATATATGAGTCTTCATTGTCTTTATTGTTCTTTCTGTTTTCTATAATCGTCTCTAAGTGAGATAAAAAACCATACTGCTGTAGATTTTTTTCATTCCAGCAAGTATCAGAGCCTTTATGACATGTAGGGCCGACTGGCTTTACTTGAATCAATAAGGTATCTTCATCACAATCTACCTTAAGATCAATAAGGTTTAAAAAATTACCACTTTCCTCACCTTTTACCCATAAACGCTTTTTGGTGCGACTGTAGAAAGTAACTTTGTTCGTTTGTAATGTTTTTTCGTACGCCTCTTTGTTCATATAGCCTAACATTAATACGTTTTTTGTTACATTATCTTGAATAATAACTGGCACTAAACCATCATTATTCTTATTGAAGTTTATTTTCATAATTTTATTGATCATTCCGCAAGAGCTGCGGATTCTAATTAACTTATTTGTGCTTTCTGGAACTCCTCTTTCTGGAATGACAGTTTTGTTACAATCTAACTGGGATGTTTTGCTCCCGTAATTCTTGTTTTAACTTATTAATCTCTATTTCTTTGAAGTGAAAAACACTTGCTGCCAATGCTGCGTCGGCCTTCCCTTCAATAAAAGTATCTATAAAATGCTGTATGCTTCCTGCACCTCCAGAGGCTATAATAGGGATATTGAGTTCAGCGGATAGTCTAGCTAAGGCTTCATTAGCAAAACCATCTTTGGTACCATCATGATCCATAGATGTGAATAATATTTCTCCCGCGCCACGTTGTTCTACTTCTTTTGCCCACTCAAAAAGATCTAATGTTGTAGCAACCTTACCTCCTACTAAGTGTACTTTCCATTTTCCATCAATTTGTTTGGCATCAATAGCAACAACGATACATTGATTACCAAATTTCCCCGACAGTTCGTTGATGAGTCCTGGGCGCTTTATAGCTGAAGAATTGATAGAAACTTTATCGGCTCCACATTTTAATAAAATATCAACATCGTCAATAGATGAAATACCTCCCCCAACAGTAAAGGGTATATTAACTTGTTTTCCAACACGTAAAACTAAATCAATTAATGTTTTTCTTCGTTCTTCTGTGGCGGAAATATCCAAAAAAACCAATTCATCAGCCCCATTATCTGCATACAATTTTGCCAATTCTACGGGATCTCCAGCATCGCGTAAATTTACGAAATTAACACCCTTAACAGTTCTTCCATCCTTAATATCTAAACACGGTATAATTCGTTTTGTTAACATGCTATTAATTGTTTAGTATATATCCCTCCAATTGCTTTAAACTAATTCTATTTTCATAAATAGCCTTACCGATAATTGTAGCTTCACAACCCATTTCGGCCAACTTTGGTAATTCATCAAAAGCTGAGATACCACCAGATGCGATTAATTTTAATTGTGATCTTTCCAAAGACTGTGAATGACATTCTTTAATTATTTTTTGATACAAATCAAAGGATGGCCCTTCTAGCATGCCATCTTTAGCAATGTCTGTACATATAACATGTTGAATTCCTTCTTTTTGATAATTTTGAATAAATGGAATTAATTCTTCTTTACTCTCTTCTAACCAGCCACTAATTGCGATTTTTTCATTCATAGCATCAGCGCCTAAAATGATCTTGTCAGCTCCATATTTCGAAATCCAACTTTTAAAAATTGTAGGATTTTTAACAGCAATACTGCCCCCTGTTATTTGATTCGCACCACAATCGAAGGCCACTTTTAAATCCTCATCTGTTTTTAATCCACCACCGAAGTCAATCGATAAACTTGTTTTAGAGGCTATTTTTTCTAGCACCTTATAATTAACAATATGACTTGCTTTTGCTCCATCAAGGTCGACTAAATGAAGGTATTGAATACCGTTAGCCTCAAATTCTTTAGCTACTTCAAGAGGATTCTCATTATAAATCTTCTTTGTATTATAATCTCCTTTTGAGAGACGAACACATTTACCATCTATTATATCGATTGCCGGAATTATTCTCATTGTAACTATTTAGCCTTTTAACTTTAAAAAATTTTTCAGGACTTTAGCTCCTGCTATGCTACTCTTCTCTGGGTGAAACTGAACACCATAAAAATTATCCTTTTGCAATGCTGTTGAATATTCTAGGCCGTAGTTACTAGTCGCTATAGTCTCTTTACAAAGCGGCGCGTAATAACTATGAACCAAATACATGTATTCATTTTCTTCTATGCCTTCAAAAAGTGCTGATTTCAAGTTTGAAATCTGATTCCATCCAATTTGCGGCACTTTAACTCCGTGATTGAATTTTAAAACATCATCTTGAAATATACCCAAGCCCTGAGTATTTCCTTCTTCACAATAATGACACATCAATTGCATACCTAAACAAATACCTAATACAGGTTGTTTTAAGTTAGGAATTAGCTTATCTAAACCTGTCGCGTTCAATTTATGCATAGCACTACTCGCCTCACCAACACCAGGAAATATTACGCTATCCGCGGCGATTATTTCTTTAGGATCATCACTCAAGATAGCCTCATAACCCAAGCGTTGAATGGCAAATTGAATACTTTTTATATTTCCAGCTCCGTAGTCAATAATAACAATCTTCATTATAGCATCCCTTTAGTACTTGGTAAAATCATTTTTTCTGAATCTCTTTTCACTGCAACTTTGATTGCTTTTGCAAAGGCTTTAAAAATAGCTTCAATCTTATGATGTTCATTCATACCTTCTGCTTTAATATTTAAATTTGCCTTAGCACCATCTGTAAACGACTTAAAAAAGTGAAAGAACATTTCAGTTGGCATTTTACCAATCATTTCACGTTTAAATTCGACTTCCCACACCAACCAATTTCTACCACCGAAATCTATCGCTACTTGCGCCAAACAGTCATCCATAGGCAAGCAAAACCCATAACGTTCAATTCCTAATTTGTTACCCAAGGCCTTTGAAAACACTTCTCCCAGAGCAATGGCCGTATCTTCAATAGTATGATGTTCGTCAACTTCTAGATCTCCTTTTACCTCAATGTCTAAATCCATCTGACCATGACGCGCAATTTGATCTAGCATATGGTCAAAGAAATCTAAACCTGTGCTGATATCACTTTTTCCAGTTCCGTCAAGGTTTAACTGAATATGAATAGCTGTTTCATTTGTTTTTCTCGAAATTTCGGCAGTACGATCTTTCAATTTTAAAAATTCATAAATACGATTCCAATCATTGGTTTCTAAAGCAATATATGTAGCTAAATCTTCACGTTTGATTGTAATTTCATCTGTACCAAATTCTGTTTGATCATTTATAAAAATACCTTTAGCATTCAAATTTTTAGCTAATTCAATATCCGTTAAGCGATCACCTATGACATATGAATTTTCTAAATCATATAAATCAGAGAAATACTTTGTTAACAAACCTGTATTGGGTTTTCGTGTTTGCGCATTTTCTTTAGCAAATGTTTTGTCGATGAAAACTTCATTAAATTTAATACCTTCATTTTCAAAAGTTTGCATTATAAAGTTGTGTACTGGCCAAAATGTATTCTCAGGATAAATTGCAGTACCTAAACCATCTTGATTCGTGATCATAACCAATTCATAGTCTAATTCATCAGCAATTTTGCGCAAAGCTGAAATTGCTTTGGGATAAAAAATTAATTTTTCAAATGAGTCAATTTGTTCATCTGCTGGTTCTTTGATCATGGTACCATCTCTATCTATAAAAAGCACTTTCTTCATATCAACTTATTTCATTTAAAACTTTTATTAATTGCTTATTTTCTTCAACTGTACCCACTGTAAACCGCAATGTGTTCTCGCACAACGGCTGTGTAGATCGATTTCTAATAACAATTCCTTTTTGAATCAATTCATCATATCGTTGGTCGGCATGATCCACTTTTGCTAGAATAAAATTAGCATCTGTTGGGTATATCTTTTTAATAAAAGAAATATTTTTAAAAGCCGCTATCAGGACATTACGTTCTTCTACGATTTTTACAACTTCCTGTGCTACAGTCTGATAACTAGCTAAGCGTTGCGAGGCTCTATTTTGGGTCAACTCATTGACGTTATATGGTGCCTTGATTTTATGTAAGAACTGAATGATCGCTTGTGAAGCATAGCAAATACCTAGACGAATTCCAGCCAAACCATACGCTTTCGATAGGGTTTGCGTTACAATTAAGTTTGGAAATTCGTTCAATCGACTTAACCAACTTTCTTTCTCCGAAAAATCGATATATGCCTCATCAATCACAACGATACCATTAAAATTTTGTAATAAAAGCTCAATACTTTTCGAAGCAAACGAATTTCCGGTTGGATTATTCGGTGAGCAAATAAAAATCAACTTTGTATTTTTATCAATAACTTCAAAAATGGATTTAGTGTCAATTTTATAATCAGGCGTTAATAACACTTCTTTGTTTGCTATGGCATTTGTTTCTGCCAAGACCTTATACATACCATATGTAGGTGGTAAGGTGATAATATTGTCTTGATTTGGCTCACAAAAAACACGATAAATTAAATCTAATACTTCGTCGCTACCATTTCCTAATAGAAGCTGTTCTTGAGCAATATCTTTCTGTGTAGCCAATAAAGCTTTTAGATTTCGCTGTTGCGGATCCGGATAACGATTCACCCCATTTTCAAATGGATTTTCATTGGCGTCTAAAAAAATCATCTCATTACCAAAATCCTTAAACTCATCACGTGCTGAAGAATAAGGCTTTAATCCTGCTACATTTTTTCTAACTAAACTATCCAGATTAAAACTATTCATTATTCAAACTTTTTAAACGTAACGAAACGGCATTTTTATGCGCTTGTAAACCTTCTGCCTCTGCCATAATTTCGATTGCACTTCCTATTTTTCGCAATCCTTCTTTTGTAATTTTTTGAAAGGTCATACTTTTCATAAAGCTATCTAAGTTTACACCAGAATATGCTTTTGAAAAACCATTGGTTGGTAATGTATGATTGGTTCCTGACGCATAATCACCTGCGCTTTCAGGTGTGTAATTCCCAATAAAAACCGAGCCTGCATTCACAATTTCATCAATATAAAACGCTTCATTTTTAGTACAAATAATAAAATGCTCAGGGCCGTATTCATTAATGAGTTCTAATGCAGTCTGATCATCAGCTACATAGATCAGTCTAGAGTTTTCAATGGCCTTCTCGGCTATTGCTTTTCTAGGCAAGGCATCGATTTGCTTCGTTATTTCACTCGCCACCTTCGTTAGCATGTCTTTTGAGGTTGATACTAAAATGACTTGGCTATCTATACCGTGCTCTGCTTGGCTCAATAAATCAGACGCTACAAAAGCAGCATCTGCAGTATCATCTGCAACTACTAAAAGTTCACTCGGTCCGGCTGGCATATCAATTGCAACGCCGTGCTTCGTAGCTAATTGTTTGGCAACAGTCACGAATTGATTGCCTGGACCAAATATTTTAGAAACTTTTGGAATTTCATCGGTTCCAAAGGTCATTCCTGCAATGGCTTGTATACCGCCAACTTTATAAATCTTCGATACCCCACATAATTTAGCGGTATATAAAATAGCAGGGTGTATAGCACTATTTTTATCTGGTGGTGAGCATAATACAATTTCTTTACAACCGGCAATTGCTGCAGGTATCGCTAGCATTAGTACAGTAGAAAACAAAGGTGCAGTACCTCCTGGTATATACAAGCCTACTTTTTCAATGGCCCTTTTCTCTTGCCAGCAGGTAACACCCGCTGTAGTATCTATACTAATCTTAGTTGTTTTTTGAGCTGTATGAAATATTTCTATATTACTCTTTGCTAGAAGAATAGCTGATTTTAATTCATCAGAAACTTTAGCTTCAGAATCATCAATTTCTTTGCGACTTACCACAATGTTTTCTATTGAAACACCATCAAAAAATGATGTGTACTTGGCAATAGCAACGTCACCTTTATCATGTACTTCATCAAATATTTGAGCTACCGTAGTTTCGATGTCTTCAACGGTTTGGGTCGGTCGTTTTAACAATTCTTGCCAATCTTTTCTCTGTGGATTATTAATAATTTTCATTAGAGAACCATTTTTTCAATTGGACATACTAGAATACCTTGTGCTCCTTTCAATTTAAGCTCGTCGATAATTTCCCAAAATTCATTTTTATTGATTACAGAATGAACAGAACTCCAACCTTCTTCCGCTAAGGGCAAAACGGTTGGGCTCCGCATACCGGGCAATACCGCCATAATTTCTTCTAGCTTATCGTTCGGAGCATTCATCAATACATAACGCGATTGTCTCCCTTTTAAAACTGATTGAATTCTAAATTGTAATTTATCAAGTAATTCTTTATTCTTACTAGAAATTAAAGGTGAAACCGTCAAGACAGC
>RCNB010001640.1_pt1 | contig 13944 bp, 12 predicted proteins | sample 2041321 | NCBI WGS metagenome assembly RCNB01 (sample SAMN09708232, study PRJNA481090) | Marine sediment metagenome, whole genome shotgun sequencing project. | reverse complement strand
CATTGCAGATGATGTACTTCTTGTCGCCTTTGGCCTTCCTGGAAAAAGCCCATTTTGTTCCTGTGGGAAAACCCGCACCACCTCTTCCGCGAAGTCCGGATTTTCTTACTTCTTCAATCACTTCCTCAGGGGCTATTCCCTCGAGAACTTTTGCAAGGGCGCTGTAGCCCTCCACTGAAAAATAGTCTTCGATTTTAATGGGTTCGATTTTCTCGTTGTCCCCGAGAACGTTTCTCATCTGTTTTTTGTAGAAACCTATATCAGGACCTGTCGATTTGACCTCTCCGGTATCGTGTTCCCTGTAGAGCAACCTGTCGAGTACTTTTTCTTTGAGAATGGTTTCCTGAATGATATCTTCTGCATCGTCAGGTTGAACGTTCTGGTAGAATAAATTGTGGGGGTGGATAATAATATTGGGCTCTGCCTCGCAAAAACCGTGACACCCAGTCACTTTGACAGTAACGCGATCCTCCAACTTTTTATCCTTTATCGTTTGCTTTAGCATATCGATAACCTTAATGGCCCCTCGTGCTTGACCGCATGTCCCGGCAGAAACTATAAGGATGTTGTGCCCCTCTTTTTCCTTTCTCAAAGACTCTTTTTTGATTTTTAATTTCAGGTCTTCGATGGATTTAAATTTTTCATTCATCATTAGTCTTCTCTTTTTTCTCGAGCATCCTCGCAATCTTGCTCGCGTTCCGGATGCTGGTCTGGGCGTGATATTCACCGTCGACAACGACAACTGGGCCGATTGCACAGCACCCAAGACATGCCACTGAGTCTAAGCTGAATTTCATGTCTTTTCGTGTGTGGCCCGCTTTGATTTCAAGGTTCTTTTCGAATTCCTCGAGAATTTTTGGAGCGCCACGGACATGACAGGCTGTCCCTACACAAATCGTTATCTGATGTTCTCCCTTAGGTTCCAGGCTGAAAGTATTGTAGAATGTTGCGACAGAAATGATGTCAATCAAGGGAATATTCAAAGCCTGTGAAACCATGTTCAAGGCGACAGGAGGTAGGTAATTGTACTTGGCCTGAAGATCTTGGAGGAGAGGAATCAAGGATCGTTTTTCTTGGGGATGTTTTTGGATGATGCCCTCGAATTCCGCTTGGTCATGAAGCATGATTATCTCCACAATGAAATTATTATTTTTTTAAATGATTGTTGAAAAGTTCCTTTATATGACTTTCGGAAGCTGTCCTTTGAGAGAGTGCAGGCTCTCTTTTAAATTATGAGTGCTGCTCCTTTATAATGTCAATCAGGTAATAATATTAATATAAATATGACATTGATTTATAGCAGATGCCTTATCGATATGTCAAGGAATTAACATGTAGAAAAAATCGAACAGTTATGGGCTTTTCTCATACAAACGAACCCACTTTTCCACGATAGAAGAGAGGGAATTGATCAGGGTTTGGCCTGTGTCATGAATCGGTCGAAGTTCTTCAGCAAGCTCGGTAAAGCCCTTACGGTCTAACCACGAGGAGAAGACATCGTTGTTCGATAGAATCTGGATCTTGCTCGGATCGGCTTTTTTCAGTAACTGGAGAAGCTCTGTTAGATTGGATGCTTTTTCATTGTTGATATACAGAGGAGTCGAAGCCATCTGGAGGACTTCGCTCTTTAAGTGTTTTTTCAGAACAGTGATCATTTGTTGACCCTTAAGATGCATCGGTCTTAGGACATCTCCCAATTCTCTGAAACTGTGCATGTAAAGCCATGTGGAGATGCAATCTCTTTTTCCGTAACCTTCGAGGATTCCTCGCAGTTTTATCCCTTTTTGTGTATTTTCCCCTGCTTTTTCTAAGACCTCGATCATCTCTTGGATATTTTTGATTCTATAGATTAACTCTCCTTTTTCATTTTCTACCAGAAAATTCCCTATCCCAGTATAGTCTTGTATATATTTTCGAAGCGTTTTCAGACTGCCGGGATCTCCTTTGGGAAGGCTAAAAGCGGAATCTTTAAATGCATCCGCTTTTTTTGTTTTCGAGGCTATGATGGTGGGGATTCTCGGGTAATACTTTTGGATAAGAATTATAAGGTCTTTACCGGCATCGCTCTTTAGATCTGTCTCTTTAGGAAAAAAGATATCTGTTATCAGGCATACAACATCATCACCATGTCCTGAAGACATGTACTGTCGGTCATCGATATCTGATTCCTTTTCCACACCGAACAAAAACTTCAGCGCTTCTTCATAGGTTCTGACGGTCTTGATGTCAGCCCTCTGGCCGATGATGTCGTAAAGGATCGGAAAAAATTGTGAGAACCATCTGGGCTCATCATCCACGATAAGAAAAATATATCGCCTTACACTGGAATACTTGGAGATGTTCAGAAGGTCCTCCGCAGATCTCACGACAGAGAGAATGATTCTTTCAGGAGCATTTTCGGTTTTATTGAAGGCAAACACCAAATCAGCCTTAGCTGTATAGGGGAACTTTTCCTGAGCGACCGAAGGAGGAGAGCAATGGATGAGTTCTGTCGCTGATAAAAGGACGATGACAGCATCCTCATTTTTTTGTTTGACCGTCTCTGTGTTGACGAGGTTCATAGCGACATCATCCAGGATCAAGACCATTGCCCCTTCTGATCGATAGTTTCCTGCAGAGATGGGATCGGAAAGAATATCGACCGTAACCCAGGGCATGCTTTTTTCCAGAATGTTTTTTGTTTGGCGAATTTGCTCATCGGCCGAGAAGATAATAACATTCTTGATTTTGACGGGGTTGATGATCCTCGGAGTGAATCGGAATTCTTTTTTTGGCTCTGATTGTTTATGCATTATTCTGCTACCACGCAATGTTGATTTTTTGAATCCGCATAAATTTTAATTTTTTTGGGGAATTCGTGCGCAAACAGAGAGCCTTTTTGATTCGAGCCGCTGAAGAACCACGGATCGATCAAATCCAGAGTAGGGGATATGTATCCGTATATAACGTTGTTGCTGATCAAGTTTGTTAAAAAATGAGTTCCCTGAGTCCCGTACATTCGTGTTTGCAGTCTTTTTTGCTCTTCATCAAAACCGCCTTGTATCATGTACAAAAAATGGCTGCCGTATAATCCACCTGAAAGACTGCTGTCTTCGGGAATGGGTTCAGATCGTCCTGCGATGTCCACTCCATATTCAAAAATGGCGACCGCTCTATCTACAGTCCGGTAATCCACTTGAATTCCCCAATTCCTGTTCGTGCTCCCCAATCGTCCTGGCACGATCATTAAGTATTTTTCATTTTGTTTGCGCATCTTTGTATTAAAATCGGCGATATCTTTGACAACTTCGTCATGCTTGTTTTGGGTATAGATGAACGGGGAGACCACTAGCGCATATTTTATGCTTTTTTTAATGCCATGGCCTTGAAGATTGCTGATTGAAAGATAGGTGTGACCAATAGCTTCTGGAATTTTTATGGTCTCGAAGCGCAATGTCGGCAGATAGGTCAGCTGCACGATGTGAAAACGGCCGACTTCCTTATCCTTTATTTTGAAGTCGATGTTGAAAACGAATTCTATTTGAAAATGGGATGTTACTCTTTTTGAGATCATTTCCATTATTTTAGTAAGACCCGTTTTGAAGCCGAAATGGTTATTCTGGACCAGTTCTTTGATTGTGATCATATTGTTTTGAATTCCTAGCAATTTGACCTTATCGTGATTGGCAAACCGGACATGGAGCGTCTTCATGGTTTCCAGTTCGTTACCTTGAAGACTTTTGTTTTTTGTCATGTCCAAGGCATAAAAATATTGTTGGCCTTGTCCAACACTCAAGAACCTTTGAGGGATCGGATTCTTGATCGTGACCATCGAAATGACCGGGAAATCGTCCAAAACCGTTGCGTATCCATGACCAAAAGCGATCCTGGCAAAGCCCTCATCGGGATTCTGTGTCTTTAATGCATAAGGAAAAAAAGAATTCGCAACTCCAGAAATATAGGGGTAGTAAATAGGTCCCGCTAAAGTATCGTCATGAATGCCCGGGATGGGATTTATGACGATGGCCATCTTTTCCTTGCTGTCTTCAGGTTGTTTGCGGATAAAATCTGTATAGATATGACAAATGGCTTGTTTCAGCTGTCCTAGCCGTACGGAAAAATCAGGGTGATTATTGGGCAGCATAAAAGACGTGTTTTCTCCGGCATGAATAGGGCCCACTCCCTTAGGAGATATGCCTCCTTCGTCAGTTGCCGATGACCTGACACTGATGGGGAGGTCTCCCAGTTCCTCCAAAATAGGAGTGAGGATGTTGAATTTTTTCTCATCCAATTTTTCGCGATTGTCGACAAAGCTGTCAAAATAAGTTGTCGCAAGAATTTGGGTCCTTAACTTATGAGCATGAGGAACAGGACTTTCGTTGATTTTGACCAAACCGGCGCCTTTCCCACCAAGCGATCCTTTTCCGTAGATTTTGACCTCTCCGGTTTTTTCAAATACTTTTTCGCTCATTCTATGAAACAAATTATATCAAATTTATGTGTGCTCACTCCACCCGCACGTATTTATTTGACATTGGGGGGCTTCAATGGTTAAGCTTAGTAGTCAATAAAATGGAGTAGTGGAGCGACTTGAACCTTATTTCAGGAGAATATGATGACGTTGAGTAAAAAAGATTTCGAAGGAAAAAAGCTCAACAGCGATGATTTCACCATGGCTGATTTCCAGGACTTCGAGAGTGATGACCTTTTTGAAGTCGCAGAATATTTTTATGAAGTTGTCGCAGATACCTTCAGAAAAAAGTACATGGTCTACGGTCAACCCATGATGACTAGCCCAAAAACAGAATTCGAGGTATTCGATTGGAACAGGAATATTATCAGGAAATTCCTGAATTTTTGTTCCTATAACTATTTGGGATTCAGCTATCACCCTGAGGTGATTAACGCCGTGCAGGAGGCAATCGCAGAATTTGGGACAGGTGCAGTTTCTGCACCGCTGTTGAGCGGCTATTCGGGGCTAGTTCGGAAGCTTGAGGAAGAGATTGCCAGCCTTAAAGGCAAGGAGATGGCTATCGTTTTCCCTACCGGTTATGGAACCAACCTGGGAATCCTCTCGGCGCTCCTGCGACCAGGAGATGTTGCCGTTATGGACATTCTTTCTCATGCGTCTATTTATGACGGAGTCCAGCTTGCCGGAGCAGACATCAAAGTGTTTGCCCATAACAATCCCAGCCATCTGGAAAAAGTCCTTAAAAATTTAGACACAAAACGCGTAATTGTCTGCGTTGAAGGTGTTTACAGCATGGATGGAGACCTTGCAAACTTACCCGAATTGATTCCCATATGCAAAAGATATGGAGCCAAAATCCTGGTGGATGAAGCCCATGCCACGTTGATTTTCGGAGAAAAGGGGGGGGGAGTGGCCGAGCACTTTGGTCTCGAGGATGAGGTGGATATCGCGATCGGTACGTTCAGCAAATCCTTTGGGGCTATCGGAGGGTTTGCTGCAGGGAAGAAAAAAATCATGACCTATCTCCGGTTGTATTCCCGCGCTTATGTTTTTTCCTGTGCCATGGCACCACACACAGCAGCCGGAATCCTCAAGGTGTTCGAGATTTACAAAAAAGACAAATCACTGCGAGATCAGCTATGGAAAAATGTGCATTATATGCATGAAAAACTTCGTGAAGCCGGCCTGGATATCGGGAGCACCAAGTCTCAAGTCATCCCCGTAATGGCTGGAAACGACTTAAGGCTGCGGGAAATCAGCAAGAGGCTTCAGGAAAAGGGGCTTTACACCGGGGTTGTAGCCTACCCTGCTGTATCCAGGAACAAGACTCGCCTCCGACTCTCCGTCTCTGCCAAACACACCAAGGAACAGATGGACGAATGTGTTCGAATCATTAGCGAAGTTTATCAGAGCCTTCAATAGGGGAAACGGTAGATGGATTGCGTTTGGCCTTCCATTTGTTTGTTTTAGTTGCCGCTTCTGCTTCCGTTTTTTGGTTACCCTCGATCGAGCTGCCTTTTACCCTTCCACTGAATGACATTCTCACTGTTTTTCCCTTCAACGTTCTCCCGACTGTAAATTGCAGTTTATCTCCTACTAATTCTCCGCGCTCGATCGATAATCCAGAGCCGTTCACGTACAGAGTTCCATTGATTTTTTGAAATTGTTGATCGAGCTCTAGAACATACTGATCTTTTCCCGATCCTGCCGGCAAAGTCCACTTCCATGTGCCAGACACGTTTGCAGGAACTATCCAAAAATAGACACTGTGTGTTCTGCGTTCCAGTTTCACTTCTGTGAATTTGTCCGCTTTCCAGTCCTTCATGCTAAAATCGTGCGATACGATCCTGGTGCCTGGTTTTAATACCCGCAAAATTTTCGGACGCAGTTCAAGATTGACGGTCTGGAGCAGATAGAGGGTCAATACGGTTGCTTTACTGAAGTCGGCCTCGAAAAGGTCCTGTTGCAAAAATTTTACTTTATCCGTCACACTTGCCTTGGCCGCATTGTTTTTGCTTTCCTCGATGCGTAAAGGATCGATGTCGATGCCAACGCCACGACATCCCGTATCTTTGACAGCCGTGATGACAATACGTCCATCCCCACATCCCAGATCATAGAGAAAATCATTATTGCCCACATTTGCTATCTTGAGCATTTCATAGACAACCTCATGAGGTGTCGGCACATAAGGTACATCATATTGATAGTCCCATAAAAATTCAGGTTCCTGTGAAAATCCCTTGTGAGGGAATATCAATATCATTATGAAAAGAAAAACGATCGCAGTTTTTTTCATTCCGGTTTCGACCATTATAGCACATAAAAAAAGGAGATTACTCTGTGAATACGGAATGAGGATTTTTTTGGTGGATCAAGAGATGTCCATTTCGGGACATTTTCTATCCGGTATCGAACAGTCTTTTTGTGTTTTTGGATAGGAGAATTCTTGTTTTGTTTGATTTTTAGGCCTTTTCTCGAGCTGGACGAAATCTATCGTCGTCAATTGGCATGATTATTGCATTTTTTCCTTCCAGGAGATCGGAATGCTTAAGAGCTACATAAAAATTGCTTTTGTCAACCTCAAAAAACACAAAGCTTTTTCCTTTATCAATATTGCCGGTCTGGGGATCGGCATTGCGTGCTGCATATTGATTTTGGCTTATATTTTCCATGAGTTGAGCTATGATAAGCACCACGAAAATGCCGACAAGATCTTTCGACTACGATCTGAATTAAAGATTTCGGGGGACCACCTCGATATTCCCAAATCCAGTCCTCCGATGGCTGACTATCTCGTCGAGAATTTCCCTGAGGTTGTCGATGCTGTCAGGTTCCGCAGCCTCGGAAGGATGCCTGTCCGTTATAGAGACAATTTGTTCTATGAAAATCGCCTTTTTTTAGTCGATAATTCTGTGTTTGATATCTTCACGTTTCCGATGGTAAAAGGCGATCCCCAAACAGCTTTGAATACCGCCTATTCTGTTGTCATTACAGAGAACATGGCCAAAAGATACTTTGGCGAAGACGACCCTTTGGAGAAAGTCCTGAACATCAACAATCAGTTTGATTTTACGGTTAAGGGTGTTGTGAAAAATGTTCCCGATAATTCCCATTTTATCTTCGATATGCTCTGTTCGTTCCAGACGTATGCCCAAAACAATAAACGGGATATGCAAAACTGGCTGTCCATCAATAACTATACCTATATCCTGCTGAAACAGGGCGATGACGCCAAACAACTGGAGCAGAAATTTCCCGAAATGATTGAAAACAGAGCCGGTGCCATGTTGAAATACGCCAAAGGAGAAATGGTCCTTTCCCTTCAGCCTCTCACGAGCATTCACCTGCACTCAAACCTGATGCAAGAGGTTTCAGGAAACAGCAACATCATCTATGTTTATATTCTTTCTGCGATCGCTCTGTTTATCCTGGCTATCGCTTGCATCAATTTCATGAATCTTTCGACGGCTCGGTCCGCAAACAGAGCCCAAGAAGTGGGTCTGCGGAAGGTCTTGGGGGCTGACAGAGGAAAAATAATCAGGCAGTTCTTGGGTGAATCGGTTTTATACAGCCTATTATCTCTGATCGTTGCGGTTTTACTCGTCGATCTTGCTCTGCCACTGTTCCGTTCCCTATCCGGCATCGAACTGAGCATCGACTATGCCAAAAAACTGTGGCTTTTACCTGGCCTGGTTGTGCTGGCTGTCTTCGTCGGATTGATCGCGGGAAGCTACCCGGCATTCTTTTTATCTGCGTTTCAACCCGTGCGCGCGCTCAAAGGGCTGTTTAAGACCGGCCCTGCAAGCAATCGGTTTCGGAGTGCCCTCGTGATCGTTCAATTTGCGATTTCCATTATTCTTATCGTCGGAACGATCATTGTTTCTAACCAGCTCAATTTTATGAAAAATAGAAGACTGGGCTTCCACAAGGAACAGATCGTGGTCATTCCGATCAGTGACGAAAGTACTTTTGATTCACTCAGGCCCTTGAAACAGGAGCTAGAAAACTACACAGGAATCCTCAGCGCTGCCGCCTCTTCTCATGTCCCGGGACAAACGACCTACATCAATCCTTTTATCCCGGAGGGCTTTTCTTTAGAACAGATGCAATACATGGGTGAACTGTATATCGACCCAGATTTTATTCCGTCGATGGGCATCGAGTTCGTTGCTGGAAGAAATTTTTCGGCAGATCTAAAAACGGATTCCTCTCAATCCGTCATCATTAACGAAACAGCCGCTAAAAAATTCGGCTGGGATAACTCTATAGGAAAGACCATCCAAGAGCTATCGATGTCACAACAGTTGAAAAAATATACGGTGATAGGTGTCGTTAAAGATTTTCATATGGAATCCCTTCACAAGCAAATCGCTCCTCTCTTTATCGGTTATACGACACACATCTATAATTCCCTCTCTGTCCGCATCAGTCCCGAGAATATCCCTGCGACGATATCCTTTTTAAGAAATAAAATGGAAGAGATCGATCCGTACCGTCCGTTCGAATATGCTTTTTTGGATGACTCATTCGATGCTCAGTACAGGGCAGAAGAGAGATTGAGCAGGATCTTTTCTTATTTTGCTATCCTGGCCATTTTTATCGCTTCTTTGGGTCTATTTGGCTTGGCTTCTTTCACAGCCGAGCAGAGAACCAAGGAGATCGGGATCAGAAAAGTCCTCGGTGCCTCTGTTGCAGGAATTGTCGTGCTGCTCTCCAAAGAATTCACGAAATGGGTGCTGGTGGCCAATGCTATTGCATGGCCAATCGCTTATTTTTCATTGCATAAATGGCTGGAAGGATTTGCCTATCGAACCAACCTCACTCTCACTGCTTTTATCGTTTCGATGGCAATTTCCCTTGTTATTGCCCTTCTTACTGTAAGTTATCAGGCAGTGAGAACAGCCATTGCCAATCCTGTTGATTCCTTGCGATATGAATAATAACGCTCCATTCTCTTCCTTCCCCTTTTTATTCATTTTAGCGTTGACTGGTGGAATTTTTGTGTGGTAGGCTACGCTCATAAAAGGAGACATTATGTTAAAAACAAAAAATTCAGGCGTGACAATCATCGGGATTGTTCTGTTCTTCCTATCGGCTACTTTCCTTGTCTCTGCACAGGAAGCAGACTATGAGGCTTTACTCGGTGAATGGGAGGTGCAGACAGAGGACGGCCAGTATATGTTTGTGTTTATCTTTTCCGTGGAAGAGGATACCCTTTCCGGAATGTTCGAGGGCCCCACTGGTGAGGTTGAAATGGAAGATATTTCTTTTGAAGATAACGAGCTCATGTTCACTGTGACTATCGATGCCGGCGGTCAGGTTATGGTCATCGATTTTTCCGCGACGATCGAAGAAGATTCCCTGGAAGGTTTTCTCTCGATGGAGTTTGGCGAAGCAAATATCACCGGAAAAAAACGGATATAGCGTCTTTCATAAAACTTAAGGAGAAACTATGAAAAAGCCAAAATATCCGGTTTTGACTATTGTTGGGATAATCTTATTCAGCCTATCGTTGACCTTCCCGGCAGATGCTCAGGAAAAGGAATATGAAGCCCTTATTGGGGAATGGGATGTTCAGACGAACGACGGCCAGTATACCTTTGTGTTTGTCTTCTCTATGGAGGGAGAGACTCTAAAGGGTTTATTTAAGGGAACCTCCGGGGATTATGAGATGGAAGACCTCTCTTTTAAAGGCAGTGAACTCACATTCTCCGTAACTATTGATGCTGGTGGTCAGACTATGAGTATCGATTACAGCGCCACTATCGAAGAAGATTCCCTGGAAGGCTTTCTCTCGATGGAGTACGGCGATGCAAACATCACCGGCAAAAAACGGAAATAAGCGGTTTATTTGCTAAGTGTAATCTTAATATCTGCGGTAACCGCGATCTCCGCCTCCGCCTCCGCCTCTGCCTCCACCTCCGCCTCCGAAACTGCGTTCTTTTGGCGGACGGGCTTCGTCGACTCTTAGAGTACGGCCTTTGTGATTGGATCCGTTCAAAGCTTCTTTGGCTTTTTCTGCTTCAGTCGGGCTTGACATTTCAACAAAGCCAAATCCTTTGCCTTCGATAACTTTGATTTCTTTGACTTCTCCATGACTGGAAAACATTTCTTTCAGATCATCTTCAGTTACAGAATAGCTGAAATTTCCAACGTAAAGTTTGCTTCCTTGCATTCTTTTCTCCTTTTATTCTTTTACTTTATCAGTCTGAATTATTCATAGACATGATTTATTTTACCGGCATCTAATGCTATATGCATTGAAATCAGGGACATGTACCGATTTTCCGAAATCGGTAACGTGTCCCTTGATTTCGAGCTCGTACATGAATAATTCAGGGTAGTGAACATGTGTTATTGACTTTTCCTAAAACGTTTATATTTTTCAAACCGCATATTGTCTTGCTCTATTTGGATTCTTTTTCCTCTGAAAATTTTTAGAACGTGAATTTGTGCGGCTTTTTTTTGATCTGTCATTTCGAAACCTCATTTCGGAGCTCGATCCTATGCTTATGTCCGTGGCATAAAGATCATCCTCTGCTCTCTGCACAGGAATTTTCATGCCGATAAAGGATTCAATGGCCTCCAGATGGTCGGCTGTGCCTTCGCTGGCGAATGATATGGCTTTTCCTGTATTGCCGGCACGGGCTGTTCGCCCGATCCGATGGACATAATTTTCACAATCCTGGGGAATATCATAGTTTATGACCATCTCCAAGTCGTCGATATGGAGCCCTCGGGCGGCTACATCCGTAGCGACCAGAAAAGCGAACTTTCCCGCCATAAAATCTTTGATGACATTCAACCTTCGATTCTGGGGAAGGTCACCGGTCAGGTGTTGGCTGCGAAACCCGTTTCGTTGCAGTTTTTTAGCCAGACGAAAAGCGGAATGCCGCATATTCGTGAAAATAAGAGCATTCTGGGGAGCCTGAGCCTTGAGAATGCCCAACATGAGGTTCATCTTGATGTGACTTTTAACATGGTAGAGTTCTTGCGAGATCGTATCGACGGTCAGCTTTTCTGGGGTGACTTCGATAAAGACGGGTCTTTTCATGTGTTCGATGGCGATTTTCCGGGAAATACGGTTCAGTGTCGCACTGAAAAGCATGTTTTGCCGGGCATGCCGTGGGGCCATTTTCCGGATGATTTTTGTGATGTCCGGAAGAAATCCCATGTCGAACAATCGATCGGCTTCGTCGATAACCAGGAGTTCGATTCTATTCAGCTTCAGCTGACCTTTTTCACCGAGATCCAACAATCTTCCTGGTGTGCCGATGACGATATCTACGCCCTTTTTCAAGGAGGCCAACTGGCTGGCATAACCAACACCGCCGTAAAAACTGCCTATGTTCAATCCGGCATGGCGGTTCAACAATCGAGCTTCTTTTTCGATCTGGACAGCCAATTCCCTTGTCGGTACGATGATCAATGCTTTTTTTCTATTGGATCCGTTGTTTTTGACAATGTTGTCGAACAGTGTGATTAAAAACGCGGCAGTCTTGCCGGTTCCCGTTTGGGATTGAACGGCCACATCCAACCCTCTAAGAGTTACATCCAGAGTTTGTTTTTGGACTGCCGTCATTTCTTTATAGCCTCGATCCACTATTCCATGCAGAATACGGGGCTCGAGATTGAGATCATTGAAGTTCATTTATTTTCCTTGTTAAGTTAATTGATTAAAACATGAGGCGGGTAATGTCAGAGAAGATTATCTAGACTATTTTCCTTCCAAATGTTCAAAAACGCAGTATAACCGATAAAAAAACGAATTGCAAGTGAAAAAAAATGATTTCTACCCCACCCATAATTTGACACCTATATTGTTCCTTGATATCCTCGTTCCGATATCAAAGGGAAAAATGCTTTACACATTCCTCCAAAACATCATAAAGGTCGCTTTGGCCATTTTTTTCCAGAAGATCGAGATTCGTCATGGAGAGAATGTGCCAGAGCGAGGACCTGTATTATTTGCGGTCAATCATCCCGAATCCCAGATGGATGCATTTGTTTTGAGTTCTGCGATAAAACGAAAGGTTCGTTACATTGCCCATGCAGGATTATTTGCCAATAAGCTGAGAGCAAGGTTGCTGCGGAGTTGCGGCGTAATCCCTGTATACCGCCAGCGCGGTAAATCAGATAAGATCGACCGGAATGTTGTGGCCTTCAAGGAGTGTTATGAGGTTTTGGAGATGGGAGATGTTATCGGGATCTTTCCTGAGGGCAAAAGCGAAATGGTGCGCCGTGTCAAAAAGATTAAAACTGGGGCTGCCAGGATCGTCTTGGAATCAGAGCGAAGAAATAAATATGCACTTGGTGTCAAGCTCATTCCGATCGGGCTCCATTTTTTTTCTCGCAGCAGATTCCGCAGCAAGGTTCTGATAAACGTTGGGAGGCCGATCGATCTGCAGCCGTATTTTTCTTTGAATGAGAAAGATAATTTCGAAGCTGTCAATCAACTTACATCCCAGATCCAAGACAGGTTGGGACACCTTACTGTTAATGTTCAACACACAGAATTGGATCGCTTTGTGAAAGACATCGAGAGCATCTATCGGGATGAATTGTTAACCCAAACCCTAGCCGATCATAAATCGTCCAAAAAGATCGTCGCAGAGTTCGTCATCACCCAAAAGATTGCCGATTGTGTGGCGTATTTTCAGGAACATGATCCCCAAAGAGTGCGAGATATGGAAGAGAAAATCTCAGATTACAAACGCAAATTGAAGCGCCTCCACTTGAAAGACATCATGGTGAGGGAAAAGACAAGCATCAAAAAGCTGTTTAATGCGGAGTTGACAGGAATCGCCAAGGCTGTCGTCGGATTTCCCCTGGCAATATATGGTGTTCTCAACAATTTTTTTCCTTACAGGATAACCGAATTCATCGCAAGGAAGTTTATCGACGATAGGACCAAGATCCTGATGGCTCTTTTTGTGGGAGGGGGAATCACATTTCTTTTATTCTATAGTGCTCAAGTGTTCCTTGTTTGGTATTTGGGAGGGTATTTATGGGCTGTTCTCTATTTATGTACACTGCCTTCGTCCGGATTTTTTGCATTGGGCTATATCAAAAAAATTCGGCAGATTCAGGAGCGCATCAGCTTTTCCTTTTTTCTTTTTACAAACCGGCACCTGATAGGTAAAATGCGTCGTACAAGAAATATGTTGATTTCAGAAATGAATACCTATAAGGATGAATATCTCGAAAAGATGAATAAAGAAACTTCCGGAAATAAACAGTAGCAGAGAGGCACAGCAGATCATAGCTATGAGACCGAACAAAACAAAAAAAACAAAAGTTGGTAAGATGTTGGACAATGTTAGGCCTCAGCTGTTGTTGAGCGACCTGAGCCATGCCGTTTCTCTAGAGCGGCTGGGGCCGAAACTGATTGAACGCATCTATTGGCGTGCACCCACAGATGAACCAAAGATCGCCTTGACCTTCGATGATGGGCCGCATGCCACATCGACGCCTCGGATTGTGGAACTTTT
>RCNB010001638.1_pt1 | contig 13946 bp, 12 predicted proteins | sample 2041321 | NCBI WGS metagenome assembly RCNB01 (sample SAMN09708232, study PRJNA481090) | Marine sediment metagenome, whole genome shotgun sequencing project. | reverse complement strand
CGCGGCGTCCCCCCCCCCCCCCCCCCCCGACCCATGAATCTTCATGGCGCCATCGAGTACCTACTCGGGAAAGGCGCGACCGAGTTGGTCGTTCTGGGTCCTCATCGCGTACTGCAGCACATCGTCAGACAACACTTCGATGAGTACACCGAAGCGCGAATGCACGGCACCTCTTCGCTTCGAGAGTTGCAGTCGATCGTCAAGGAGTTGGCATGACAAGAACGAGCGAAGAGCATCGCGGTCTCGGCGCGAACATCATCCAGCGTCTCCTCCAGCACAGGAGGCCATTTCTGTTCGTCGATCGGATCAAGCGCTATCGCTTGGGAGAGGCCCGCTCCATTGAAGCGGCGTTTCACGTCTCCGTGAGCCACTCCGTGTTTGACGGACATTTCCCTGATTGGTCCTTGTGGCCTGGCGTCTACGTCGTCGAGGGCCTCGGACAGACGGCTCAGCTTCTGGCCACGCTCGATGCGATTCACAGTGCGGGCGCGGCGCAGCAAGATGCGGGGCTCGGGCTCCGGACCCTCGATGCACTCGACGCGATCTATTCTCTGAGGCCGGGTGCCACTCCATCGGAAGAGGGCCTGGCCCTGCTCGAAGAGGTGTCGCGCTCTCCCGTCGTCGGGCTGGCCAGTCGCATCGACGTAAGGTTTCTCGAACCTGTGCTACCGGGCTGCCGCCTCGACTATCGCGCCGAGTGGACGCTCGAGCAGAACGGAGTGATGGCATTCGATGTCGAAGCTTCGGTCAGCGGGCGTCCTGTCGTTCGCGGAGAGCTCGGCGCCAGCGTCAACACGCGGATCCCCCGTCGCCCCGAACCGACCTCGCCTGCTGTTGGCACGCGGTATGCGGGAGCTTCGCCTCGTCAGGCAGGCGAGACGGAGAAATGAATCGTGAAGCGATGGCTTCTTCCGTATCTGTTGGCGGTAGCCGGATGTGAGATCCAGTCGATGGGGTTCTCCGCGTGGGAGCTCCTCGATGCCTCTCAGAGCATTCATGCGAGCGATGACGCCGTAGATGCACGCGTCGAGATGATCGACATCGTGTTCGGGGACCCATTGCCCACTCGGCTACCCGATGACGTCCGGCTGCACACTGACCCGGCTTTCCACGGCTACCTGATCCAAAAAGTGATCGTGGACGCCGATGACCTCAGCTCGATCGCCTACCTCATCCACCCGGGTTCTTGGAACGGTGCGCTCGCTATCTATCACCAAGGCCACCGAGGGGACTTTCGCGAGCTCGGGGCGGACACCATCTTGGGTCTGCTGGAAGCGGACTACCAGGTCCTCGCGTTCTCCATGCCGATGAGAGGAATGAACACTCATCAGACGCCGACCCGACTTTGAAAACCAACAACGATCGGGCCGCGCAAAAAGAGCGGCTCGTCACGACGGTTCAAGACACGTTTCGGAAGTTCACCAAGCAAGCGCTCATGGACCGACTAGAGAAGACTGGCCTGCCTTTCGCCCCGATCGGAAAGCCCGAAGAGCTCCTCGACGACCTGCACCTCAACGCGAACGAGGGGCTGCTCGACGTGTCGGTCACGGAAGGAGAACACGCCGGCAGCACGATGCGGCTACCGGCGCTCCCACTTGCCATGAGCGGCCATCGTTTCGGTGTACACCAGGACATCGCTCGTGCCGGCGAACACACGCGCGAGGTTCTGTCGGAACTCGGGTATGACGACGAGCAGATCGACCATATGTTGGCTGAGGGAATCGTCTCGTCTTCCTGACGCTTTTTGCGGATAGAGCGCGCGCGGAGTCGCTCCGTGCGGAAAGCGCACGGTGTGGCCTCGGCTGCCACACGCGCACTGCGTCATTCGGCTAGCTTAGGCCCGTTTCGCGAAATTTATGGGATCAACGCGTTTGGCACGGCGATTGCTGTTTTCCTTCGCATGGACTTACCACTTCGTTACACGAACATCGCTTTTGTATACGTAGCGCTCGCCGCGCTCTTGATCAGCAGCCCGGCATCCGCAGACCCACGCTCCGCCGAGCTTCGGTTCCAATTGCTTTCGGCTTCGTACCGCTGGTCGCAGGAGATTCCGAATGCACCTGGGTACAACCAGTACGGGAGAAAGAGCCTCTACGTCTCCCCAGGGATCGGCGGTCGCTACTTTCCACGGCACGGCAATCACGGTGGGCTTGCCGAGATCGAATATCGAAGCGATCTCACGGCGGACGATCCCTGGTGCCTGTTCGGCGTGCCCGACCCGTGTCCTCGCTGGCGGAACGACTTCGCAGTCATGCATATGGGATACGCGTACCGCCACGTCGTCGAATCCCGGCGCCACCCCCATGAGCGTTTCTGGGCCTTCACGCCAAACGTCAGCGTTGCGGCGGGCTGGGCAAAGAATCAGCCAGCTGCCCTCGGCATTCCCGAACGCTCTCCGGCCGTCGGAGCGCGAGTTGGGTTCGACATCGATTGGCACGTCAATCGTTTCTTCATGGGATGGAGCATCCGCTACGAAGCTCTCAAGCAAACCCAAGGCACCGTGGGCTGGTCCCACTTCTTCGCATGGAACGCCATCCCGGTATTCCAGATCGGTGTAGCGCTCGGTGCGGAGCGCCCTCGCAAGCCACGTACGGATGGGTACCCAAGCAGCGACTGACATGCGGCGCGCCGGGTGATCCAGGCCTGATGCGGTGGACGATGAATCCCCCGCGCTAGGGCCCGTGCTGCTACGCGTGTTTGGTGGGGTTCCGGTCGAGTCGGTTTTCACTCCCCGAGTAACCTTCTGTCGGCCTCGTGCATCTTTGCTTGGAGCATGGAACGCGTCGCAGCGACCGCGGGCTCGACTATCCGTCGAGCGCTTTGCCTGGCGTTCACTGCCTCGGTGTTGATGGGGGGAACCGCATTCGCGCAAACATCGCCGGACCCGCTGCCCATGGCTCCCGCGCATCGGCTAGAGTGGCACTGGAAACGGGTCCATTGGGGCGAAATTGCCGGGACTGCGGCCCTCGCCACGGGTGCGATCGTGGTCAGTGTGGTCGCGGAGCCGTCGGCACGTTGGACGCGCACCAACGGGTTTGACGATTGGTTCCGTGACCGACTCAGGGTTTCCTCCACTACCCAGAACAGACTCGGTCGCGCTAGCGACGCGCTCGCGCTCACGTTGATCGCGTTCCCTGTTCTGGTCGATTCAGTCGGCGTGGCGCTCATCGGCGACAAGAACAAGCAAGTCGCGGGACAGCTCATTGCGATTCAAGCCCAGGCCTTCGCGATGACCGGCTTTCTCACGAGCGTCACCAAGGTGGCCGCTGGACGTCAGCGCCCAGACGCCGAAGAGCAGGGCTGCGATGAGCTCGGCCAGGACTGCGGCAGCGGCGTCAATGGGTCGTTTTTCAGTGGTCACACCTCCTTCGCGTTCACAGGTGCTGGGCTGACTTGCGTGGAACACAGGCATCTCCGGTTGTTCGGACGCGTCGGTGATCCGTTGGCCTGCGCAACCACGCTGACCATGGCCTCCCTGACCGGAGTCTTTCGGATCATGGCCAACAAGCACTGGACGACCGATGTCATTACAGGCGCCGGAATCGGCCTCCTTTCGGGGTGGTTCATGCCTTGGTTGCTCCATTTCAGACACGACACCTCCGAGCGGGATGACGGTCCCATGCGTGCCCTTCGATACGTCGCGCCTTATGGCAGCGCTCACGGGTTCGGGCTGAGCGCCGCAGGTGCTTTCTGAACTCGCCACACGTAGCCCAGATACACGAGCCACACCCAGGCGGCCCCCAAGGCCCAGCCCCCGATGACGTCGCTCGGGTAGTGCAGGCCCAGGTACACCCGTGTGAAGCCCACGGTCGGAACCATGACGAGCGCCAGCGCGGTCAGAGCGCGTTGCAGTCGCAAATGACCAAGACCCGCTGCCACCATTGCAAGCGACGTGTACAGCACCATCGCACTCAGCGCGTGCCCGCTTGGAAACGAGAAGCTGTCTAGACTGGTGATTCGTGTGGACATCTCGAGGGGTGGCCGCGCTCGAGAGAATATGGCTTTGGCACTTGTGTTGAGGACTGCGCTCCCGAGGTTTGCCACGAGGAGGAACACTGCCTCAGTCCGAGACCCCTGGCCCAACAACCACGTCGCCGCCAACAGGGTCAAGGCTGCGGTGATGGGTCCCCATCCCGTGGTCGTGATCGCGATCATGAGCTCGGTCAGATGTGGGGCGCGCGCTGCTTCAAGTGCCTGCAGGATGGTCGCGTCTGGGCCAACAGGGCCCGGTCGAACCCACATCGCCATGACCCCGAAGCTCAGCGTCGCTACGGACACTACCCAGACCGGCCACAAATGAGATCCCGTCATGCCGGAACAGGCGAGGGACCTCCGGCGATCACCCGAACAATGCATGACACAGGCCGAACATCACGGTTGCCAGCACGATGCCGAAAAGAAAGACACCATACGCTCGCTGAATGTGTACGTACCGACCGCTTAGTTCGACACCGAGGCGATAGATGTCCCTCTTCATGGTTCCATAGAGAAGAACACCGTCCTGCATGACGCGATCCAATGCTTCCTCGTACTGCTCTTCGGACATCGCGTAGAAGTCGTCGAATGTCATCAATGAGACGCGATGTTCGAGCAGATCTTGCTCCGAGAACACGCCACTCCGCAGTCGCGGCTTGCTAGCAAGGATCGCAAACGTAATCGAGATGAGGTTGGCCAGCACCAGCGGGACGACTGCATACACAAGGTGAGGATCGTCGCTGAGGTGTTCGTACACCGTCCCAAGGACCACTGACAAGATGAGGGTGTTGATCGTGATCATAATACTCGCCTTCGAGTCTACGATCTTCCGCCGCGTGTAGAGGTTTCGCGAAGCAAGCCGAAACCAAGTCTCGACCCCTCGTTCCGGTTTTCGCTCGGTGGACTTCGCTGCTTTCTTGAGCTTCTTCTTTATCCGTTTGAGCTCCTTCTCGCCGACCTCGATCTCGCGCCGCCGGCGCTTGTTAATCACTTTTTGCCGTTCTTTGGACAGGCGTTTTGTTCCGGCTCGCTCCTTGGGCTTCTGTGACTTGTGCTCGTCCGTGCTTGTGACCACGGCAGCTGGTGTCGAAGGCGGGTCCTCAGGCGCCGTTGATGCGACGGGAGTGTCTGGCTCTTGAGGCTTCGAACCGGAATCGAGTGTGTCTTTTGCCATAGCCTAGTCGCCTTCATCTGAGGGAGCGTGGAAGTCGTCACGACGGTTGAATCGGTACAACGTGGCCCGAGTCCCACGGCCTTCGTTGCTGATGTAGAGCGCGCCTTCGGCATCGAACGACAGCCCTTCAGGTTGTGCGTGCACATCGCGAGCTAATGTCAATACCTCGATGATGTTCTCGGCCGCCACATCAAGAACGACGAGCATTCTGCCGGTGGACGAGAGCATGTAGATGTTCCCTGTGACCGGATCGACCCCGATGGCCGAGGGCGCAAACGATTTGGCGGCTCCGGGTTTCCGCCCAACATGCTCATGCTCTTCCAAGAAGCGACGCAGTGCACTCTGTTCCACGACAAACGCGGGCGTGTTGATCCATTCGAACGTGGGTACCTGAACCGCGTAAACGGCTTTGGTGTGCTCAAACCGTGCCCCGCGTCCAGCCTTGCCCTTGCACGCGACGAGCAAGCGACTGTTTCGTGCGTCCCACGCCAGGCCCTCGATGTCGTAGCGATCGCTCAGAGGGCTGGCTACTTTCTGCACCTCCCCTTCTGCAATGCGCCACAACTTGCCGTCGGAACGAGCCACGACGACCGTGCCATCCACCAGCGCAATGCCCTCATAGTCCCCGGGCTTCGCGAAGGGCTGCCCTGTTTCCACGGACCCGTCGTCGAGGTCGATCCGAAACAACGTTCCCTCCTCGTCGTTGACTGCCCACGCAACGGGCTCAGACGGGGAAACGACCACTGCCGAGATTTCCTTAAGCTCCGACGGCAGCAAATACGATCGATCTGGCCTGTCGAGATCGAAGGGAAGACTCTCTCGGTGCTCAGGTGGAGGTGAAGATGGAGTTAGAGATGGCGATGGAGATGGCGATGGAGATGGCGATGGAGATGGCGATGGATGCGGCGGCCCCACGACGTAAATTGTGAGCAGGGTCGCCGCAACGATCAGCGCCACGGCCCCGACGTATACCCAGTCGATCGACGAGGAAGCCTTTCGAGTGCTACGCGTCATTCCTCAAACCCCGTGCTTCCGAATAGGCCCCCAAAGGCGATGATCAGCCTCTGCGCGCCTTGAAAACCGTAGTAGTAGCCAGCGCTCAACCCCATCTGGCCCAGGATGCTCCAGAAGAGACTTCCGCCGACGGCGACGTGATACGTGCCCCTGCCGTCTATGTCGGGGCCGAACGCCAAACCGTGGTCCACAGCGCCAGCAATACCGATGGCGCCCGGTAGCCCGTTCTTGATTCGCACGAGCTCGATGCGTAGATCATTCGTCTGGGAGAAGACACCGTTGCCGGCGAGCTGTTCCAGGTTGTAGGAACGAATGTCGGGGTCGCCGAGAGTCGGCGCGAAGTAGAATGGGTAGCTTCCCACGATGCCTTCGACCCGCGCCCGAGAGGAGAGGATGAATCGTTGGCGCCGATCGAAGGGAATATGGGTAGCCACGGCAGCCGCGAAGGTCCCAGAAGTTCCAATGCGGGCACTGTCACTGGGCGTCGCATCGGACCGCACCTTCGCCGAGACTCCGGCCGCAATGCCGCGTTTTGGATAGCCGGCCGAATCGAACGTATTGACCCCGATAAAGGCAGTCGCGCCTAGGAATAGTTTGGTCTCGAGCGAGTTCGGGGCCACGTCGGGAGACTCCGAGACGAATCGACCCTGGGTGTCTTCGGTGTCGACCACTAGACCCGTGAACTTGATTCCCGTTCGCACGGTATCGTTGACCAGGCGTGCCACGAGACCGTAGCTCATCTTCCCAGCGATCTGCCGTACCCGGTAGAAATCTCGACCCGTTACAGTGGGGTCGATGTAGAGATCGGTGAACCCAAAGAAGTTGCGCACGCTATTCGCGGTCTTTCCCGCGATTTCAATTTCTTGGTCGAGGGGCCCCACCGTTTCGGGAAACAGACCGCTGTAGCCGACGTCCACACCCAGCGTACTCGTCGCAAAGAACGCGCGAATGGCGTGCGACGAGGCATAGGGCCGCCGCTTAAACTTCGTCCGTGTCACGACGACGGCTCCGCCGAGGTACAAGCCCTCGTCGGGGTTGATCACGAACCCAGGAAAGCCGGAGACCGTGTTGGGCTCATGATCAGGGTCCATTCGTTGATAGTGATTGCGATACGTCGACTGGGAGAATTTCCTGTCGACTTTGATCGAAGGGTCGATCTCAACGCTCTTCTTTCGGTCGTAGACTTTCACGCTCCTCGCGCGGAGTTGATCTTGTGCCTCGGGGCCCGCCGTGACGATGTCGTCGTCCGCACCACCGACGAATCGGACGGTGATAGCCTTGTGTGGTTTGCCGTGAACGACGAGCCTATCGCGCCCGGACAGTGCGTAGACCCGAATCTCTTCAGTGTACTTCGAATCGAATGTTCGTTCGAAATAGGGCACACCGCTTGGTCCCTCTTTTAGCCTTCGGAGAGCAACGGTAACCGCGTTGCGGTCGACGAAGGTGACATCGATGAGATCGCGATGCTCCGACCCCACGATTTCAACTTTCTCATTTACTTTCTCGAAAAAGACGGCGGCCGCGTCGACGATTTGATCTCGTCTCGCGCGAAGCTTCGTCTCGAGAGCCTTTCCATCGAGTTCGTATGCTTCCTTCGGCCACTGGGCCATGCCGCGTGCGATCACTTCGTCCGTCAGAGAGGCCTGCACCTCTTCGGCGATCTGCATCCACCGATCGCGGGGTACGCGGTTCAACAGAACCGGATCGATGAAGCGCGCGTTGTAGATGAGCCACGTCATTCTGTCGATGTCGTCACGGAACGGCCTCAAGACACGGACGGCCGGTGATGACATCCGAGCGAAGAACAGCATGGCGCCGTCGTAGTTTGAAAACGCTTGGTCACGGTCGCGTGGAATCGGATAGTAGTTCTTCGTGCCGTCTTCCAAGGTCGCACGCGCGAACCGCCACTGGTCCTCGTGTCGGTCCCAGTCACCGAGAAACAGGTCGAACAATCGAGCCCGCAACATCGCCTCCTCGTCGACCCGATGCCTCCATGGTTTGTCCTCCATCTTGAGAATCATGTCGGCGGTCGAGATGTACTTGATGGGGCGCGTCGACTGCAGGTCCCCGCCCAAATGAGCCGGGAGCTTTCCCTCTTTGGGTCTCTTCGGTCTCCGCTCGAGTAGAACGACTTCGTCGGAGATGAAGCCACGGATATCCAGTAGCCCGGGCTGATCGGGCAAGTACATCAGCCGTGGCTGGGCATGGAGGATGCCGACGGCTTCAGCCATCGGTGGAATCGCCAGCGCGGCGGCCGGGTGCGTGGCCGTGAAGCCATCTTCAACGAGCAGGGTGACAAAGAACGCTTCGTTCAGCGGATACGGCAGGAAACGGCTCGAATCCTTCGTTGTGGAGCGCAGGGCCCACTGTCCACCGTTCGGATCTCGAAGACGCAACGAATTGGTCTGCTGGCCCCCTCCAACACGGACTGGAACGAGGCCGCCCTGCTCGGTCGACAAGTCGAGCACCGGGAAGTCCAGCTCGAGTCGGTGGGCATCACGATAGTGCCGCCCCAGCAGCATGGCCTTGGACCACCGGGTCCTTCGCGGCTTCCGCTTGGCGTACGTCGACGTGGCGGAGGCTTCTGTGACGGGTGCGGGATCCGGAAGATCGTCCGCACCCACACTGACAATCGCAGGGAGCTGCGTCGTGAAGAGCGTTTCGCCGGTGTCACCACCGATGAAGGTCACGCCGTCATCATGAGAGGCATTCAACCGAAGCTCGGCCCATCCGGAAGCTTGTTTCGCGAAGTCGTCGCCCCGAGCCCTGACGACCGACGTTGGCTCCGTCCCGGAAGAACCCGACACGATTTGAATCTGTGGAACCTGTTCGCCAACCTTGAGATACTGCAGGCTTCTATCGTGGCCCGACACGAACACGAACGTCCCGCTCTTCTCAGCCGATGCCTGGAACGACGAGGCTAGCGAATCGTACTTGACGTGATTGCGATACTGCTCGACGAGCCCACCCTGTTTCGTCCAGACGGTGATGCTTCCTGCCAGGGGTGGCTTGACGTGTTCGGCGGCCTTGAAGTGTCCCCCGTATTCACCCAGGCTCTCAAGCGGGTGATGCATCGCAACGACCATGCGCTTGGTTCGGTTCTTTCTGGTGAGCAGATCGAGTGCCGTGGTGAGTTGGCCGCGTGAGTCATATTCGCAACCCTCGTTGAAACGAGCGTGCGCTTTCCAGTCTTGCATCCACCACTGACTGTTGATCAACACCAGAACACCCAATTCGCCGAGCTCGACTGTTGTCGGTTCTCCGCAATCGGCATTCGGCATGACATCGACATGGTCGTCATCGTCCGAAAAAGCGGCGTTCAGCTCGTGATTGATGAACTTGCGTAGACGACGAACGTCTTTGCGTCCCGCGTAGTCGTCGTTCCCGGCGAGAAAGAAGGTCTGTCCGCCGCGACGCACGAATTCGCGAACTGCGTCCACATGCGCTTTGACGTCGCGCTCGACGGTCGCTCGGTTCTGGTCAGTCTTGCCGGGCATCCCGCCCGCACCGGAGTAGTTGCCGGTGAATATGACGATGGTCGACTCCGGGTCTGCCGACGCCAACCTCTCTTCGAGTCGGTCTAGAGTCGGGCTCGGGGTCTCCCCAGCCGTACCACCTAAGACGATCAACGTGGCTTCCGTCGGCTCTGGTTCGGGAGTCGCGTCTAGGCCGATGGCTTCGGTCGCGACAGAATCCGGATCGACGGAATCTGCCTTGGCCGCCCCGACGTGCCACGCGATCAGACTGATACAGGCCGTTGCAGCAAGGATCGGGAGATCCACCCTGCTCAGGTAGTCGAGCATGCTGCCTTGCATATGCACCCTGTGATGCGAGCCGAGTCCTCTAGGTTACGAGTGACGACCGTTCTGCCGCCCGCAGCCCACGCGAAAGCTTGCCGACCCCCCGCGCCGGTAACACCTCCGGGCCACCACCGTACGCATCCCAGGTCATCGGCCGCCCACCCGACCTGAACAGCGTCTATCTCTACGCCCCGCAACCCGCCGACCGCGCTCGCATCGAGGACGCCATCGACAGCACGCTCGGAAGCGTGGGTCTGGTACAGAAGCTCTGTTCCGCCTTGCCGTTGAACCCACGATAGACTCCGCTAGATCGCGAAATCGGGTACCCTGCGCTTTCCTGCACATGTCGAACGATGAAGAAGACCTAGTCCGCCGCATGCGAGAGGGCGAAGACGCTGCCTTCGACGAGGTGATTCGGAAGCACGGTCCGATGCTTCTCCGCGTCGCACGACGCCTTACGCGAGACCCGGACGAAGCCGTGGATTGCTTTCAGGACGCGATGCTGAAGGCGTTCGAGAAGTTCGATTCGTTCGACGGTCGTTCCAAGCTGAGTACTTGGCTCTATCGAGTTGTCGTCAACGCCTGCCTCATGCGGATTCGGGGGTCCAAGGCGAGGCGCACGGGTTCCATCGACGACCTCTTGCCTGTCTTCGATGGCGACGATTGCCGTATCGAGTCCTTGATACAACCCCCGTCACCGGAGATACTGCTAGAGCGAGAGGAGACGCGCCGCATGGTAAAGGCTGCCGTCAACCAACTCCCTGACTCCTACCGAACCGTGCTCGTCCTTCGCGACTTCGAAGAGCGGAGCACGGCAGAAGTGGCCGAGTTGCTCGGCCTAGAGGAGGGTAACGTCAAGGTGCGGCTCCACCGGGCGCGCTCTGCTCTCAAGAAATTACTCGAGCCTCTGTGGGAATCCGCCGTGCCGAAGGCCGTGTCGGTAGAGGGGGGTCGAACATGAATCGCATGCTTACATGCCGAGAGGTGGAGGGTTTCCTCATCGCCTACCTAGATGGCGATCTGCCGCTGACGCATCGCATGGCTTTTCAGGTGCACGTGCTCTTCTGTTCCGAGTGCAAGGCATACATCAGAAAATACAAGACCGCGATGACCCTAGGAAAGACGGTCTTTCAAGACGCGGATGGTGATGCGGCCGAGGAGATCCCCGACGATATGGTCAAGGGGATTCTCGCTGCTCGTCGCCTCAAGCGCCCAGACTGACTCGTTCTCCGTTTTCTCTCGTGCAGCTCGGCATGGTCGTCGCGTCGACATGGTCAGACCAATTGGACGATGTCAGACTGCGAAAATAGTGCCGACACTTGCAACCGCAGTGCAGGCTCCGCGTACAGCTCCGGCGGCACACTGATGTCCGCGAGATATAGCTCGCCGACATGTGCTCGCACGGATTGCACGCGGAGCCCTTCCTTTGGCAGCGCGAGGGTCAACGTGGCAGCGGCGTGAATCACCGGGTAGAGGATAGACCCAGTGGAGGTATCCACGCCGGAAGGGGTGTCGAGCGCAAGGACTGGCGCAGGTTGAGCACCCGCCCAGTGGATCATGTCCGCCGCGGTGCCGCGTGGCGGACCCTTGAGGCTGTATCCGATAATCCCGTCGACGACGAGGTCGAACTCAGTGTCAGCCGACGGTGTGCCGATTTCGATTGGGATGTTCATCGCGCGAACGATGCCGAGTTGGTGGCCTGGTATCTCGGCGAACTCCGCGTGCGGTTTGGTGACAAACACCTCGACGTTTGATCCCCAATTTTTCAGCCGGCGTCCACAGACGAGCGCGCCGCCTCCGTTGCCGCCAACTCCAGCTAGGACTGCGACACGCTTTCCCACCGGATCTCCCGAAAGGAATCGCATTCGCGCCAGGTGTGCGAGGTTCCGTCCAGCGTTCTCCATCATCTGAATCAGCAGGATCTGGTAGTCTGCGATCATGGCCCGGTCGACCTCGACCATCTGCTCAGTCGTGAGAAACGGCACACTGGCCTCTTTGATTCTCGGAAACATATCACTGCCTTAGTCTCAACCGGTCATCTCATCAAAGGGCGCGTCTCGCTGAAGTCCGGCGTTGTTGGTCAGTTCTCCTGGCTTCCTGCGAGCTCAGAAGAAATGCATGCCGAATCCCGCAAGCAGGTCGAACCTCTGTCCGCCGAAGGTCGAGGGTTTGGGAAACCAAACGAACGTGAACTGCGCTCGAAGACGTTCGAGCAGCGCGAGGGCTACATAGGTTTGAAACACCGGTTGGCTGCAGTTCCGTGCGTCGCCGCGGGCGTTTGCCGACGTACACGTCCTGGCTGAAAACCGGTCCGCCGTGCCAAATTGATATCCTGCTCGAACACCGAGCATCGGTTGGATCACTTGCGACGTCCACCAAAGCATCTCGAGCTCCGGCCCTCCAACCAAGGAGAACGTGACGGCGGCAGGGCTCGGATTGACCAGCGTTCTGAGGCTGCCGATCTGAAGCGCGAGGTTGAGCCGGAAATAGCTTCGTTTGGTGTTGAACGGAAGAACGCTGCCGCCGACTTCGACGCCGGTTCCCAGCGTGAAATATCCCCAGTTTCTCGGGGGCTCGTAAGCGATCGTATTCACGGCGAACCGGCCGCCAGTCAACATGGCGAGGCGTTCGACGCGGCTCGGCTGTGCCTCCGAGATTGCCTGGACGACACGAAGCAGATCTCGGCGGATCCGAATTGGCGCTTGCTCCGCGTCTTCCCGCTCGAGGCCTAGGTCTTTGAAATGGAGTTGGTACTGCGCAAGAAGGCGCATCACGTAGTCGAACTCTCCTTCGTCGGCGTTCGGTCGATACGAGTGCTCCTCGTCCAAGGGAACGACACGCGGGGGAAGCGCACCGCGCGCCGCTTGACTGCAGTGGTAGTTCCGGTTGCTTGGATGGTGTGTGTCGACCGTGGATCCGGCGCACGACGCATAGAGTCGATCCAGCGAGACCTGCACTAGGATACGGAAGTCTTGCATCTCCGCGCCGTCACATGCGGCACGAAAGCGCTCCGCGGACGGCTCGTACCATCCGATCATGCAGGCGAAAGGTCGCCAGTCAGTCGGGATCTGGTCGGGGTCGCCGGATTGGAAGGAAGGGTGCAGCGCCGACAAAAGCGCCCGGAGCGTCGCCTCGTCCCCTGAGCGCTCCAGCCGATGGCCCGCCTCCGCGTACGCGTCGTACATTCCCAAATAGAAGTCGAATTCACGAAATTCGCGCTCGAAGAAGCCCAAGAAGGCTGCCAGCAGACCACTCATCGTCGGGAAGTTGCGATGCGTAACGAAGAGCCGTCGAAGGACCTCCGGGTGTTCCTCCGCGAGAGTGTAGAGTTCTTTGGACCGCGCGGTGCCGACCAACTCGCCGAGAAGCGCGCCGAGAAACCCCAAGGTGCTCGGTTCTCCTTCCGTCGATGTCCATTCCATGTCTGGATAGGACGTCGTATCGGGGTCGAGGTATTGATAGATCAAGTCTTCGTAGATGGGTCGCAGATCCTCGAACTCCCCCAACTTGAGGTCGGTCCACGCGCCGCGACCATGCTCGTCGTACACTAGCCCATACGATGCGATCTCTGCCGCGAGCCGAAGGGGATTGTTGTCGAACACGCCGCCGTCTACGAAGAGATCGTGGCGTGAGGGCAACTTGCATTCCCAGGTCTCGGGGTCCTGTGGGTCCGTCACGCAGTAATCGAGCCGCTGAGGCGCAAACGCCAGAGGAAAGGCTGACGACGCGAACAGGAGGTTGCGAAGATGGTCGAAGTCTTCCCGTGCACCGTTGGCGCGAAACGGCAGGAGTGCCTGTGGGAGCCCGGACCTCACGTTGACGTAGTTGCCGATCGCTGGCGGCACGCCCGGGCCCAGTCCACGAATTTGGATGACGAACTTCTCTTCCTGGCGGGGCAGTGAGAGGTCCTCGTTGAGAGCGACTGGGTAACTTCGAAGGCGAGTGGCGGAGACTCCTACGACGACATCGCAATCGCTAGGGAG
>RCNB010001637.1_pt1 | contig 13947 bp, 16 predicted proteins | sample 2041321 | NCBI WGS metagenome assembly RCNB01 (sample SAMN09708232, study PRJNA481090) | Marine sediment metagenome, whole genome shotgun sequencing project. | reverse complement strand
CCTGGCGGCGATGAAGAGTCTGATCGGGCAGTTTCTGCAATTTTCTCAAGGGTTGGAACACTCGAACCCGGTCGAGCTCGATTTGGAAAAGATTTTGGAGGCGCAAGCGGCGGATCTGCGGCGCGATGGTACCGAAGTGCAAGTGAGCGGCTGCGGTCCCTGCCCATATCTTGCCGATCCCATAGCGTTGCAGCGCCTGTTGGCCAATTTGATGGAGAACGCTGCACATCATGGCGGCGGTGAGCCGATCCGTGTGCAGTTGCGGTGCGACGAACGCGGTGTATCGATCGAGATTTGCGATCGCGGTCCCGGCATTCCCGCGGATCAGGTGGAGGCCGTATTCAGGCCATTCCACCGCCTGGAAATGGAGCGCAGCACCCGAACTGGCGGCAGCGGCCTGGGACTGGCCATTGCCCGCCAGCTCGCGGACAAACACGGTTGGACGATCGAGCTTCTGCCACGAGAGGGCGGTGGAACAGTGGCAAAGGTTGTACTACCCGTTACGCGCCGATCGTAAAGTGACGATCGTCGTTATCCACCTATAGTCACAGCGCTCTCTTCATCAGGATCCCGGCGCCCATGTCAGGGCTGCTGTCACTGAACCCAGCCAACGCGTAAAACTGAAGGCGCCAATTCTCGCTGATACGACGTGATACGAATCCGGTCAACTCCTGAACGGCGTCGTTGCCGCTGATTGCTGACTCACGATAGTCGAACACCAGGCCGCCACGCACATCTGGCGTGAATTTGTATTTGCCGCCTAATGAGGCCATCACAACGTCGTTGAGATCGATATCTGTTGGGTCACCACGAAATTTGTAACCAATTGAGCCAAACAGCGTGAGCTTATCGGCGAACTTGTAGAAATCGGCCTGCACTGAGTAGTCGTTCTTACCGGTGCCAAGACCTTTTTCTTCGTCGGCTGTTGCGAATTTGACCTTTCCAGTCAGATCCATTGCGAGCCCAAGCCGGCGGTTATAAACAACGTCAAATACTGTGACACTGCCGATTACATCGCCCAGGCCACTTTCTGTGACTATGTCTCCTGAACCTGACGGGGGCTCGGCGCCTGGATCGTAAATCAAGGTTCCTTCAGGGGCGCGTACGCTCAAGTAGGGCACTGTAAGGCGATACGAGATTCGTCCGCGGCTCGCGGTTGCTGTTAGCGGAACGTAGAAATCGTCGATGTCCACATCACCGCCGTAGCGACCACTGGTAAAATCCATACCGGCCGATAAGGTGAATTCTGTGTCGTCGTCCTGCGCCAATGCTGTGGTGCTGGCGAGCATGATCAGGCACCCGAGCAACGGTACTATCTTCACTGCAGTTAGTTTCATTGTGCTGTCCTGACGAATTCAAAAAAAAGGGGCCGGAAAATGGGGATTCCCGGCCCCAGCGAAAAGGAAGCTGGCAGGGGGTTACTCAGCCTCCTCGACTTCTAGACCAAGAGCGTTAGCTCGTTGCTGGACTCGATCCCGATGTTGCGCTTTAAGTTGCACGCGCTCCTCGTCAGAATCAGCCAAGCGAAGTTGCTCTCGATACTGATTTCGTTCCTGTACGGTCATGAACTCGCCGCCATAGACCGGCCCTTGACCTGGAGGGACAAGATCCTGACCTTGCTCGAGCGCACGTTTTTGCATCATTTGCTCGTGCTTAGCCTGAAATTCTCCACTTGAGCCCTGCTCATTTGCATTGCCTAGTTCGCCGCGATACTGCTTGCGCTCAGTGTTGGTCATTAACGCATTGCCATAGATATCCTGGTCGTTCATGTTGGCGGCGTCCTGGAACTTCGTACGATCCTGATCGCGGTCCTGATCCCGCTTGTGCTCGGCCATATCGTTCCGACTACGATCGGTCATACGATCTCGATCGAAGGACCGGTCACGATCTGCCTGTTGGCCGCGATCCGCGCCTGCATTGCCGTGTTGTCCCTGGCCGGCGAAGCTCGACACAGATGTGAACGCAAGAATAAATGCCGCCAGAATGCTAATCGTTGTCCTGAATTTCATCGTCTTTCTCCTCATACCCCTGGAAACGAGATCTAGTGTCTCCAAACTGTCGCTTTCCAATCCTTTGCGGTGACGTCGATCTATGATGATGAGTATCATGCAATGGTGTTTCCAGATGATTTCCTGACCGGTCGAATTTGTTACAGTTTGTTTCAAGCACTTCTCTAATGGCTATTCAGATCTCAAAGAAACCGAAAATCCGCAGGCTGACGAGGCTCGGCGTGGAAGCGCTGGTCTTTATTGCGATACTGGCTGGAGTTCTTGCGTATCAGTCACGCAACTTGTTGCCGACTGATGCAGGCCCGGCGCCAGCTCTGAGCGCCACCACTCTGACGGGCGATCTGTTCGAATTGCAGGCCGAAACTGCGCCGACGACTCTCGTCTATTTCTTTGCTCCGTGGTGCAAGATATGCGCCGCGAGCTCGAGCAATATCAACTATTTGAGGCGGATGCGCGGGGAGGAGGAATTACGTGTGCTGATGGTGGCACTCGATTGGCAATCGACCGACGAAGTACAAGGCTATGTAGACCGCCACAATATTTCGGTTCCGGTGGTGCTGGGCGACAGGAAGATCGCCAGCGACTGGAATATTTACGCGTTCCCCACCTACTACGTACTGGACGGCAAACAGCACGTAGTGCGCCGCGACCTTGGCTATAGCACGCTGGCCGGGCTGTGGTGGCGCACCCTTGTCAAAAACTGATGCCCTTAGAACTGTTCTTCTGACAGCTCCATGGCCGCAGTGCCGCCCGACGTAACTGCCTCGAAGTGACAGGCAGACCGCGGCAGAATCTGCTCTGCGTAGAATTTTGCCGTTGTGATCTTCGCCTTGTAGAAATCGGCATCGCCGTCGTTATTAGCGAGTTTGGTTTGAGCAACATCTGCCGCTCGGGCCATTTGCCAGGCGCCAATTACGGTTCCAGCCAGCATCAGGTAATCGAATGCGGCCAGGAATGCGACGGCGGGATTTTCCTGTGCCTTGCCCAGTAGCCACTTGGTTGCATCCTCGAGTCGCTGACGACCCGTTGCGACCGCAGTTCTGATGCTTTCGAGTTCCGCACCACCGTTTGCCAGTTTTGCATCCAGTTCGCTGATTTCCTTGAGTAGCCGTTGCATTCCCTTGCCACCATCAGCCATAACTTTACGACCGAGCAGGTCGATGGCTTGTATGCCAGTGGTACCTTCGTAGATGGTCAGTATCCGTGCATCACGCAAGTATTGCGCCGCGCCTGTTTCCTCAACATAACCGCAGCCACCATGGATCTGGACGCCGACAGATGTTACTTCCTGCGCTACTTCTGTCATCCAAGCTTTAACGATCGGGGTGAGCAACGCAGATCGCTCGAGAGATGCCGCCTTGGCTTCATCATCATCGGCATGACGGGCAATATCTAATTCAGCAGCGGTTACGCATGCAGTGACCCGCATCGCTTCGATAAGCGATTTCATGGTCATCAACATGCGTCTCACGTCAGGGTGCTGAATAATCGCAGCCGATTCACGATTGCCTGGGAATTGCCCCTGGACTCTCTCCTTCGCGTGGTCTCGCGCGGCCTGGTATGCGCGTTCGCTGATTGCCAGACCCTGAATGCCAACTTGCAAGCGAGCCAGATTCATCATAGTGAACATGCATGACAGCCCCCGGTTCGGCTCTCCTATCAGGTAGCCAACCGCACCGTCTTTGTCACCGTAATTCAGCACGCAGGTTGGACTCGCATGAATGCCGAGCTTGTGCTCGACGGACGTTACGAACACATCGTTGCGATCGCCGAGGCTGCCGTCTTCGTTGACAAGAAACTTTGGCACAAGGAACAGGGAAATTCCGCGCACACCGTCAGGTGCGTCAGGAAGCCTTGCAAGCACGAGGTGAATGACGTTTTCGGTCATCTCGTGATCACCCCAGGTAATGTAAATCTTGTTACCCGTTAATTTGTATTGATCGCCATCAGGAGTGGCTAGCATGCGAATTGCTGCGAGGTCCGAGCCCGCCTGGGGTTCCGTCAGATCCATCGTGCCGGCCCATTCGCCGCTTATCAATTTCTCCAGGTAGATTTGTTTCAGTTCATCCGTCGCATGTAATTCAATGGTTTCGACGGTTCCGCTGGTCAGCATTGGGCACAAACCCAGCGCCAGATTTGCGCTTTGCCACATTTCTCCAGTTGTGGCACCGATAAGGGCCGGTAGTCCCATGCCGCCGAACTCCGGGTCACAATCAAGCCCCTGCCAACCGCTTTCAACAAACAAGCGGTAGGCGTCAGAAAATTCGGTTGGTACTTTCACAACGCCGTTTTCCACGCTGCAGCCTTGTTGATCGCCGATGACGTTTGTAGGCCCCAGGACTTCGCGGGAAAACCTTGCTGCTTCATCCAGTATCGGTTCCAGGAGATCGTCAGTCGCGTGTTCGAATGTGGGCAACTTGATGATCTCGTCCAGCCTAGAGAGTTCGTTAATGACGAAATTCAGATCTGCGAGTGGGGCGGTGTATTCAGTCATGGTATTTCCCGTCGTTTAGGGGCTAGCGACACTAATTGCGGCCAAAATCCTCTTGCGTAAACAACCTCTGCATGCTCGCATCGGTCGTACGATCAACTTTATCTCGAATCTTCCTGACGAGACCAGCGCGGATATCACGTATGTCGTCGAGATCACTGCCCAGGCGAGTCAATCTCAGTACGGATAACATCGACAAAAACAAGCCCGCCTGGGCTTCTAGCAGTCGAACCGAGGCGAGAAAGCTGAACGACAGTGCGACAATCGCAAGCAGCGCCCACCAGGGGCCGGCGTTGATGCCGACAAGTATCGCGATTGCAACGTACAACAACGGTAGTAGCAAAATTGTCGCCAGGACTTTCAGCGTTGCTATATCGTCGTCTTCATAACTGAAACGCTCACCGACCGCAGCGGCGACCCATCCGACCGGCAGATGCAATAGCGCGCCGGGCACCGCCAGTGGTAGCAACACAAGCATGGTCAGCCCACGCAACAGCAATTTGCGAGACGCATCGGCCAATGTCACGGGTTGACGCAGTTGATGATCTTTGAGGCCGAGCATATCCAGCCGAGCCTGGTAATCTTCGACTTCCAGGCTTAATGCTTGCAGTTCTGGTTGATGCATGTCCTTCAGGTACTGCTCCACGAATCGACGGTTTAGCTCGATGTATTCGCCGGGAGTCAGTGATGCTTTCGCAGGCTTGTATAAGCGGCGCACCGTCTGAATGATACGCAGTGTTCTCCAGTCCGGCGCATTGAGGGTCACACTTGTGAGTGCTTCGGCGAGATGATCCGTAAGTTCTCGAACGGTCTGCCGCTCATCCTGCTTGTAGTCCTGTATCCAGGCACCATCGATGACAATTGGGTCGCCGAATTCTATGAGCACCTGGCTCCGAAATCGGTGACGGTGAATGTAATTCAGGCCACACGGGACGATTTTGATCTGAACCTTGCCTCTTGCCGCGACAGCAAGAGCAACTCGAGCTGCACCGGTCTTGAGTTTGCTCAGTTGTGACTCAACGTGGCTGATACCTTCCGGGAAGATACCCATGCAATTGCCTGACTCAATAACCTCATAAAGCTTTGCAAACGCTTGCTCGTTGCTTAGCTCACCACCCATTTCATCGCGCGAGTAGACCGGCACAGCGCCACTCGCATCGAGGGCGGGCGCAAGCAGGCGGTATTTCCAGAGCTTCGCATTCGCCATGAAATGCAGTGGCCAACGGCCGCACTTTGCGGTCAAGAGCCAACCATCCATCAGGGCATTTGGATGGTTGCCTGCGAATATGACGGGGCCGTCAGAGGGCACATTCTCGATGTTGACGACATCTATACGGCGGAAAAAAGTACTCGTGATGACACGAACAAGCCAAATGATCAGGCGCTGAAACATGCAGTTCCGCCAGGAAGCCCCCAGAGCTTCCTACCTTGCGATGTTGACTGGTTGCTGTCAAACGCTAGATTGGCTCAAACCTCGCCTGGAAAAAACGTAGCATTTCCGGTTCGTAGGTGAACCGCAAGCCTTTGATTTCATTGCGTTGTTCCATTACATCTGTAACTGCACCGACGGTTACGTCCATATGCGCTTGCGTATATACACGCCGCGGAATTGTCAGTCGGACAAGCTCCAGGTTTGGTTTGTAATTCTCGCCGGTTTCTTTATTACGGCCGGCCGAAACGATGCCACGTTCCATGGAGCGCACCCCGGAATCGAGATACAAGGCCGCCGCCAATGCTTGCGCCGGAAACTGTTCCTGTGGAACGTGCGGTAGCATCTTGCTTGCATTGAGGAATACTGCGTGACCGCCAATCGGGTTAACAATTGGAACTCCTGCTTCCCTTATTTTTCGCCCAAGATATTGCACCTGGCCAACACGCGCGTGGATATGTTCGTCCTGGACACTTTCTGTTATTCCGATCGCGAGCGCCTCCATGTCGCGCCCTGCCATGCCACCATAGGTGTGCAGGCCTTCATAGACGACAACCAGGCCACAGGCTTTTTCATAGAACTTGGCGTCGTTCATCGCCAGGAAACCACCAATATTTACCATCGCATCTTTCTTGGATGACATCGTAGCGGCGTCGGTAAGGTCGCAAATTTCGTAGACGATCTCTCTAATTGTTTTGTCGTTGTAGCCGTCTTCGCGCTGCTGAATAAAATGAGCATTCTCTGCAACTCGGGTCATGTCATGCACGAGCATGACGTCGTGTCTGTCGCACCAGGCGCGCACCTGTTTCAGGTTTTCAAGCGAGATTGGTTGGCCGCCCGCCATGTTGACGCAAGTCGCGATGCAAACGTACGGGATCTTGTCTTCTCCGACTTCATCGACCAATGCATCCAACTTGTCGAAGTCTACGTTGCCCTTGAACGGATGCTCCGATTCAGCGTCGTGAGCCTCGTCGATAATAATGTCCACAAACGTTGCACCAGCCAACTCCTGATGCAGGCGAGTCGTCGTGAAGTACATATTGCCCGGCACGTAGTCACCCGGCGAGATCAGGATCTTGCTCAGGATATTCTCTGCACCGCGACCCTGGTGGCAAGGAACCATATAGCGGTAGCTGTAATACTCCTCGACCGTGTCTCTAAGATGATAAAAATTGCGGCTGCCCGCGTACGCCTCGTCGCCCATCATCATTCCCGCCCATTGGCGGTCACTCATCGCGCCAACGCCGGAATCGGTTAACAGGTCGATATATACATCTTCGGAACGCAGCAGGAACGTGTTGTAGCCTGCTTCTTTAATGGCCGCCAGACGGTCTTCCCGGCTGGTCATCTTGATCAGCTCGACCATCTTGATTTTGTAGGGTTCGGCCCAGGTTTGGGTAGTCATGAAAGCGCCTCCATTGTGATCACAGTGGCATTTCATCCCTCGCCGGCGCTAGCCGGGCGAGTGGCCTAATAGAGATGATAGGACCAGGTTCGTGACCCTATCTATACGTAACAATACGGCGCTTACGCTGGTCGGCCGGGCTTTATAGACGCAAAAATCTAGTTCTTGTTGCCGGACGTCCTGAAGGATCTCTTGAGCTTCGTCCAGGCTCGCTTGATCCGGCGAGCTATGAGTTCTATGAGCAGTGGTCGATAGTACTTCGCATCTTCAGGAGATATTTCCTGATAGTTGCGATTGTATTTGTGCTTCACCCAGGCGTTAAAATCGTGCTGGTGCGAGAAGTCATGACGGAAATGGTTGAACGGGTGAAAGCCGGGTTTGCGAAAAACAGAGACACCGAAATCGATCAGGCACGGACGTGAATCGCGGCTGACAAGAACGTTCTCCTTACGCTTCAAATCACCGTGCGCAATGCCGCGCTCGTGAATAGCCTCGATTATTGCCAACATCTCCACAAAGTAACCGGCACGATCACTGATAGTGCCGTCACGCAATGTCTGCGCATCGACATTTTCGAGCACCAGGTAGCGCCCCATGAAATAGCCAAAGCAACGAGGGATGCCGCTTATTCCCGCCAGGCGTTCGTAGATCAGGTATTCACGCCGCAGCATGAAGCGATTCAACCAGGCCGCAAGCCCGCGCCCGGCAGCTGACTTGATCAATATTTTGTGTTCACCGACCTGGCCGGTATGGATAGTGCCCTGATATCCGCGGTGATCCAGTTGCTCACCGCTGGTTACGCAGGAAAGAACGTCAGACTCGGTGATACAAGAGTCGTTCACAGCCTGCTGTAGATAAAAAAGAAGGCGGCGAGCAGTAATATAGCGATGACCGGCTCGTAATTAGCCATCATGCTTGTCTTAAGTGACCAGTCGCCACTCACGTCTCGATCGCGACCGCCCAACGAGGGCATTAGCGCCGGTGTGTTGTTGCCGAAATCCTGCCAGGCATCGCCGAAGATTTTCGATAGCTTGCGATCTTCATATTCAATGGCAGGCGGGTAATAGAAGACAAAAAATACGGTCGCGACGATGAAGGTCCACCATAGTCCGGATGCTCCGGCGAAGGCATAAACGATGAGGATGTTGCCTGTATAGAGTGGATGACGGACCAGCGCGTACGGTCCGTTCGTCGCCAGTTCCTTGTTCTTCATGATGAAGCCAGAGGCCCACAAGCGAACGCAGACACCGAGCACAACAATTGGCGTACTGACGTACAAAGCCCATGCGACAGGCTTCGCTACCACAACAAATATGATGCACAAGATGAATCCAAGCCATTGACGAGAGGCTTCGTGGTAGCGCATCTCTCGAATGACATGACGCAGACCGGTCAAAGGCGGTAGTGGTTCAGTGCGGTGCGACATTATGATTACCAGTGTTGGTGAAGGATCGAAATGCCCAATGAAGCAGGCCGTTGGCGCGATAGATCATTCTCGGTGCGGCGCCTATTTTATCGCAAAGACCACGAAATGCCATCGTGAAGGGCTTAAAGCAGATAATGCAGGGGCGATATCAGAAGGCTTGGCTGAAGAGACGGACCTGCTGTAGAATCCTGCATCTCGGTCGGGCTGTGGCGCAGTCTGGTAGCGCATCTGTCTCGGGGTCAGAGGGTCGCAAGTTCGAATCTTGCCAGCCCGACCAACTCAACCTCTACCCTTTCCTACATACGTCTCTGGACAGAAAAATTGGCGATGCTGATAAGAGCCTGTTTGTAGTCGGAGTCGGGAACCTCGGACAAAGCTGCAATGGCCGTATCGGCGGCTTCCTGAGCGCGCACCGCGGTGTACTCGAGCGCGCCGGTTGACTTGATGATCTTTTGAATCTCCTCAAGTTGATCCAATCCGCCATCAAGAATCGCTTTACGAATCAGTTCCTTATCACTGGTACTGCCTTCTCGCATCGCGTATATCAACGGCAACGTTGCCTTGCCTTCGGCCAGGTCATCGCCCAGATTTTTTCCCAATTCCTCGGCGGAGGAATTGTAGTCCAGCGCGTCATCGACGAGCTGGAACGCTGCACCGAGGTTTTGCCCGTAGCTGATCATTGCAGCCTCGTCGCCGGCGTCTCTATTGGCAAGGACGGCGGCGATTTGTGCACCAGCCTCGAATAGACGGGCGGTCTTGCGATAAATAACCTGGTGGTAAGACTCTTCGCTGGTGTCCGGGTCGTGCACATTCATGAGTTGCATGACTTCGCCGGCGGCTATCGTGTTGGTGGCGTCGGCCAGTATTTGCATGATGCGCATACTGTCGATGTCGACCATCATCTGGAAGGCTCGTGAGTAAAGGAAATCACCGACAAGAACGCTGGCCTGATTGCCGAAGACGGTATTCGCTGTATCTCTGCCGCGCCGTCTCTGTGAAGCATCGACGACATCGTCGTGAAGCAAGGTCGCGGTGTGAATGAACTCCACTATGGCTGCCGAGCGTATGTGCTGATCGCCGCGGTACCCCAATGCTCTGGACGCCAGCAGTACCAGCAACGGCCGCAAGCGTTTGCCACCCGAAGTTACGATGTATTTCGACACCTGCGAGACCAACGCAACATCGCTTTCAAGGCTCACAGTTATGAGTCGATCCACCGCCGACATATCATCGCGAGCCAGCGCAACCACGCTGTCGAACGTTATGGAATCGAGTGTTTCTTCGGCCGTCTGCATAATAAATCGCATGATGCCTGAATCGCCCGATATTGGCGACCGCTGATGCGCGTTAACGGTGCGAATGACGTAATCGCAAGCTATTGAATTCAGGGCTAAATTCGATGGCCTTGGACGTTGACCCGGAGCAGGGGAATCTATAGAATTCCCGCTCCTTTGTGGCAGCCGCCAGATACGTGCTCGTGCGTCAATTCGGCAGTTACAAGAAATCACTTAATTGTCAGTGGGTTGCGCGCAATCGCAAGCTGCAGTACGGAGCAAAATACGATGTATGCGGTTTTTCGCAGCGGCGGCAAACAATACCGCGCGGCCAAGGGTGATGTCCTGCGTCTCGAGAAAATCGAGGCTGAAGAGGGCGCTACGGTCAAGTTCGATGAGGTTCTGCTGGTAGGTGAAGGCAGTGACGTCAAAGTAGGCAGCCCATTGCTGTCCGGTGGTTCTGTTAGCGGCAAGGTCTTGCTCCAGGGCAAATCACGCAAGGTGCCAGTCGTTAAGTTCAAGCGCCGGCAGAACTATTTGCGTCAGGGCTCGCATCGCCAGTTTTTCACCGAGGTGGAAATCACGGCCATAGCAGGTGCTTCGGCAAAGAAGGCAGCGCCCAAGGCAGAGGCGGCTGAAAAGCCGGCCGAAAAGAAGGTCGCAGCAAAGAAAGCTGCCACCAAGAAGCCGGCCGCGAAGAAGGCAGCAACGAAAAAACCAGCCGCCAAAAAACCGGCCGCCAAAAAGGCAGCCAAGAAAAAAGCAGCTGAAAAGAAAGTCGCTGATTAGAGCAGTAAATTTTTTTGAGAGCCAAGGCGTAATGCCAGGCTGATAGAAGCAGGTACAGAACAATGGCACATAAAAAAGCAGGCGGCAGTAGTAAGAACGGTCGCGATTCGGAAAGTAAACGACTAGGCGTCAAGATCTACGGCGGGCAAACGGTACTGGCAGGTAACATTATTGTTCGCCAGCGCGGCACGCGTTTCCACCCGGGTGTTAATGTTGGCATCGGTCGCGATCACACGCTTTTCGCCAAGAAAGACGGCGACGTCAAGTTCGAGCGCAAGGGTCCGAAGCATCGCCAGTTCGTGAGTGTCGTAAGTAGCTGACGGTCGCGGCCAAGGCCGCTCCTGCAGGTTCTGAAAAGCCCCGCACGAGCGGGGTTTTTTGTAGGCTAAAAACATGAATTTTGTCGACGAAGCAACAATCCGCGTACAGGCAGGCAACGGTGGTCACGGCTGCCTGAGTTTTCGCCGTGAAAAATACGTGCAGAGAGGCGGACCAGACGGTGGCGATGGTGGCCACGGTGGCAGCGTTTACCTGGTTGCCGAGCCATCGCTGAATACACTGGCCGATTTCCGTGTTGCACGGAAGTTCGGTGGCGAAAATGGGCAGGGCGGCTCCGGGCGAAACAAAACGGGACGTTCGGGCGAAGACCTGGATGTGCAGGTCCCTTGCGGTACTGTCGTTCACGATGTCGACACGGGTGAATTGATCTGCGATCTGACAGAGCCGGGTCAACGCCAGATGGTCGCGGAGAGCGGTCGCGGCGGGTTGGGTAATACACGCTTCAAAAGCAGCGTGAATCGTGCCCCACGAAAGATAACCAATGGCTCGCAGGGCGAAGCCAGGCACCTGAGCCTCGAACTCAAGGTCCTGGCAGATGTCGGTTTGCTTGGAATGCCAAATGCCGGCAAGTCGACACTGATTACGGCGATGTCCCAGGCAAAACCGCGGATCGCTGACTATCCTTTTACGACTTTGCACCCGAATTTGGGCGTGGTTCGCGTTGGCCAGCTGCAGAGTTTCGTCATGGCTGACATTCCCGGCTTAATCGAGGGTGCGTCCGAAGGCGCGGGCCTGGGTATTCAGTTCCTTCGGCACCTTCAGCGGACAGGTCTATTGCTGCACCTCGTGGATATCGCGCCGATGGATGCTTCGGACCCGGCAGAATCCGTCAAAGCGATAGCCAATGAACTGGTCAAATTTTCCGATGATCTCGCGGACAAACCGCGTTGGCTGATCATCAACAAGATTGATCTGCTTGACGCCGAAGACCAGGCCACAGCGACCCAGGATCTGCTCAGAAAGCTGGATTGGAAAGGTCATTTTTTCGAGGTTAGCGCGGCCACTGGTGAGGGCACCCAATCGCTCGCGCAAGCCGTCATGCGTGAGCTTGAAGAAATCGCCGAAGAGGCGGAATAGCCACTGAACCAGTCCGTCAAACCCGACCTGCGTCGCATCCTGAAGTCAGCATAAGCTGTAGCATTCACCGATGGTCGTGAATCGACCGCGCCTGGTCGATTGACTCGGCCAGAGCCAGGTGCAACAGGGACTATTTACAGGGAAAGATGACTATTCCTGCCAGATTCAAGGGCGGGCAGCGCGGTATCGCGCTGTTGGAGCCGATGATCGTTCTTGCGATTATCTTGATCATTGCGACGTTTGCCTATCCGTCTTACACGCAGTACGTCGTTAATACGAAGCGCAACGCCGCGACGTCGATTTTGCTGCAAATTGCGGACAGGCAGCAGCAGTTCTTCATGGATAACAAGCGCTACGCGAAAGACCTGACCAACTTGGGTTTCAGTGCAAACCCGTTGTTCGTGTCAAGCGACGGGTCACCGGCCGCAGTTGGCAATACCGACACTGTGTATGTATTCGGTCTAGCCAACGTTGCCGCGACGACCTATATCGCAGTAGCCGCGCCACTGGCCGGACAGCTGGAGCGGGACACAGACTGCGCCACGTTGACGCTGAATCAGGCCGGTGCACGGGGCGCTACGGGGGCTGCGGACGACTGCTGGAGATAGCGCGCAAAATCACTTAACGCTAACGCAAAAATGCCGCCCAAGAGGCGGCATTTTCTTGTCCGGCACGCTTAAGAACTAGGCGGCTAGCGCTTTTATCCGCTTGTTCAGCCGGCTCTTGTGGCGAGCGGCTTTGTTCTTATTGACGATGCCCTTGTTGATCATGCCGTCGATGACCGGTACGGCATCCTTGTAGGCCGCAATAGCAGCGTCCTTGTCGCCCGCATCACAGGCATTGACGACATTCTTGATTTTGCTACGCATCAGGGAGCGCAAACCCATATTGTGCTTACGGGTCTTCTCCGCCTGGCGGGCGCGCTTCCGAGCTGATTTGATGTTTGCCACTGGTTTTTACCGTGTCCTGCTCTCAGAGAGCCGCGTATTATTCGTGGCCGGAGGGGCATTGTCAATGACTAAGCGCACACGCCATGCACGGCCTCTTTTTGGGCTAAACTCGGTAGCCGTATGACGACGAAAAAAGTTTCCGGCCTCAAGCTGATGCTGAAGACCTCGGTCGTCAGCGGCATGACATTGGTATCCCGCATCCTGGGCCTCGTCCGGGATATCGTATTTGCCCGGTATTTTGGCGCATCGCTGGTCATGGATGCCTTTCTGGTGGCCAATCGCATTCCCAATATGTTGCGGCGTTTCTTCGCTGAAGGGGCGTTCTCGCAGGGGTTTGTGCCTGTTATGGCGCGCTATCGGGAGCAGCATGACCATCAGGACGCGCAGGAGTTTGTAGACTCGATTGCGGGTACTTTTGGCATTATCCTGTTTCTCGTTACTTTGGTGGGCGTCGTCGCGGCGCCTCTGCTTGTAGCAATCGTCGCGCCGGGGTTCGTCGGTACCGATGGCCGCTTCGACCTGGCCACGCTAATGCTGCGCTTCACCTTTCCCTATCTGTTTTTTGTCTCATTGACGGCATTTGCTGGCGGAATCCTGAATACCTACGGGCGTTTCGCCGTTCCGGCGTTCACACCTGTCATTCTGAATATTGTCCTGATAGCGGCAGCGATCTGGCTGGCACCGCTGCTCGAAGAGCCGGGCATGGCACTGGCGTATGCGGTTCTGCTTGCCGGCCTTCTGCAGTTGCTTTTTCAGGT
>RCNB010001636.1_pt1 | contig 13947 bp, 6 predicted proteins | sample 2041321 | NCBI WGS metagenome assembly RCNB01 (sample SAMN09708232, study PRJNA481090) | Marine sediment metagenome, whole genome shotgun sequencing project. | reverse complement strand
TGGAAAGTAAAGCGAGGGGTATAGTATTCAATACCATCGCCTCGGGTAATGTAAGTATCACTTTGCCAGGCTGTATCGGGTGAATGTGGACCACCTCTTAATGTACCATCTTTATTTTTACCCTTTATTTGTCCGGCAACACTCGTCATTACATTAAGAGTTCCATCTTCATTTAACAATTCACCGTATCTAAGTTTTATTCGAGTTCCAGCAGGTGCTTCCACTTTTAATTTAACCCAGCCTGCAAAATTTTGTCCCATGTCAAAAATATAAACACCCGGTTTTGGCTCGGTTAATTTTACCGGATTAAGCATTCTGGTGATTTTAATTGGTGGTTGATTTTGTGCTTTGAGCTTTCCTATTTTTTCTGTAGTAATTTTTGCATTATTCCATTCATTATCATCAAACCCGAAAATATCCCAATCGGAAATTTCTTTTCGTGCATCATAAATTTCACCGAGATAAATATTGTTGCGAAGTATTGGACCTTCATGCGTTTTCCATTCCTCGTTAGAAACAACTGTTTGTGTTGTTCCATCACTAAATTCCATTATTAACTGAGCGATAAATCGAGGACTTCCTGTTGTAAGAGATTCGCGTAAATTGTATCGTCCAAACATCGTCATCGGCAAAGGATTATACCATCCATTGCCTAAAATAACCCCGATACAGTTTCCACCGCTCTTTATAACATCAGATGCATCATAGCTGCTATAAAGAACACGCTTACTGTAATTAGTCCAACCTGGATCCAGCACCTGATCTCCGATTCGCTCACCATTCATATACGCTTCGTAATATCCAAGTCCACTTATATACAATCTTGCTCTGGCAATGTTCTTATCCACGTTAAATTCATGTCTAAAAAGTGGTGCCGGATCATCTGCGTAAAATTCTTCGGTTTTTTGAGGCTCTGATTTCCCACCGTTAATCCATTCTGCTTTCCAGTCATTTGGGGTCAATAATCCCATTTCCCATGAGGATGGTTCACTCCAATCAGAAATATATCCATTCTCATCCCACACGCGAACCTTCCAAAAACAACGCATTTCCCCTGATAGTGGTTTACCCCCATATTTAATTTGAATGGACTGATTAGAAATAGTTTTTTCTGAATTCCAGAGATTTCCAAAATTCCCAGATAGTCTTTCTTCTGAATCTGCCACGATGATTTGGTAAGCTGACTGCATTTTCCCGCGTTGAGTAGATTCAAATTTCCAACTTAAACGTGGCGTTAAATCATCAATCCCCAATGGATTAATCCGATTTTCACAAAGAGGATCAACGACACGAATGACTATTTCTTCTTTTTGACAAGAGGCAAATAAAAGTAATAAACTTGCGCTGAAAAAAATGAGAGTATCTTTTATTTGCATTCTGAGCCTCCTCAATATATTGTCTATTCCGCACAACGATTTCTATTTTTCACTCTTATCCGAACGTCAACCTGATTCTTCGGTATCAAAGTGCCCTACGGTTGTTTCTTTCGCAAATACTGCATCGTGAGGTCGTCCGGCGAGATCGCTTTGTTCGTCAGTCTCGAACGAGACTCCGGAGAGAACCTCACCTCGACCGCAACAGGACGGGCGGCAAAGGTCACTTCGCCGTGAGCGATTCCGCGCGACGAATCGAGAAAGAACTTGGCTGGTTTTCCGTCAACCATAATGCTCTCGATGCCGCGATCCGCAGCACCCACTAAAACTGTTTCCTTCAGCCCCGACGGTGCATGCAGCATGACGACGAGCTTACGGCCTTTCTCGGACCATGATTCCGAAATCCTCTTCCCACCAAACAAGTGATAAGGGGCGTTCTTCGGTAACGGACGCACGTAGAACAGCTTGAGGCCTTGACCAGGAATTCGGATGTCGCGAAGCCCTTTCTTGAGCGTTTCTCCCGGCACGCGATCGGCCGTTCTCTCGTTCACGTCGAACAACATGTAATCCGTATGCGGATCGATGTTGAGTTTATCCGGCTGATGGAATTCCAAAGCTGTCGTCTTCTCTCCGTCATTCATATTGATGATGGGAATCAGAAAATCGCCCCAGGTCTGATTGCGATAAATCGTGGCATACGTTTTCGGTGTAGTCGTGGAGAACGTCTTCCCGGATGAACTAAAGTAGTACGGCTGCGACTCGTACATCCCGAAGTAGAACTGAGCCAGGTTGTAGGCCTTGACAAATAGCGGCTCGAAGTCCCTGACACCCGCCGCGTAGGGGAATTTCTTCGGGTAGAGCCGCCAATCGGTATAGCTGTACTGCCCGCCCCCGGTGAGCAGGTCCATGTTGTAAGCAGCCTGAACGCCAACCCGGGTGCCCTCCGTATCTCCCGCCCACAGACAGCCCTGACCGTGCAAATTTTTGACCGACATGAAGTAGTCCCGGTAGTAATCGAGCGAGATGTTGTATCCCTCGCCGAACAGGTGCACGTCGAAAGTGTTGATCACAGGCAGTACCAGCGCACTGGTGCAATGATCGATCAACACCATGTGCGGGCACTTCTCTCGGAGCACCTGTCGCCGTCGCCAGTTCATCTCGTGCAGTTCAATCAGGCAGTCATACACCTTTTCAGGATGGCCATGCTCTTTCCAGAGACGACAGTTTGCATAGGCCAGGTTGTCGTCAATATACAATCCGTCAACATCATAACGTTTCAGCATTTCAGTGATCGTAGCGACCCGATAATCTGCCAGTCCGTTTGGAGAGGCAAGGCACGTAGCAAACAGATTGCAGTAGGGATCCATTTCTGCTTTATAGTGACCTCCATAATTGAATCCCTGCCAAAGCGGCCATTTGCCACCGCTTTTCATGTCGGTGACTCCCATGGAATTGGCATACATGAGGTCTGCATTCGCCGTCCAAATGAAAAGCATTCCCGCTTCGTGCACTTTCGCGATGACTCGATCGAATTCACCCGCCGGCGGACGTGGTTCACCAGGCGTTCCCACCCGATGCATTTGAAAGAGAGTAAAACCCAAGTGTGCGGCATCCAGAATCTCTCGATTGGTGGGATAAGGGTTTTTCTGATCGCCGATCCAAATATACATGCGTAGATCATGTCTTCTGCGATGTGGCAATCGATTCGGGGCGAGGCAGATTCCGGTCCGAAACGTGAACTTCTCGCCGGCTTTCATCAGGAAAGGTGTGCCTAACGACCCAATATTGATGATGTTCTGCATCAATGAGACGGAAGCTTGACCGGAGGTCTTCTCGTGAACCTTGATTGTGGCCGTTTGCAGGTCCTTCTCCCCCAAGTGGGTTGCACCACGGTCAGTGAAGATGGCCAGCGCCGCCTCTTGGCTGAAGATTTCCAGGCACGAGGTCAGTGTGACCAGTTTAAGCGATTTCCCAGTAGGCGGAAGGGAGCTTGCTTCGCTTTCCATGCCGTTATTGTCTCTTCGTTTGTGAAAGTAATGGCTAAACCGGCCCTGCGCCGTCAGTCGATGGCTCAGTGAGTTCTTGACGTGGACATCTTCGCGCGGTAGTAGTCTGATCTGGGAGACGACCACACCATCGTTGAAAAAAGTGCTTACCTGAGAGTACGGTATATCGGGGCCGCGCCGTGCTGGGTCCTTCAGGACGCCCTCTGTCTTCAGAACAACCTTTTCCTTGCTCCGGTCAGCAACGACCGTATTTCCCAAATTGCCTTCGGCACTCAGTCGATAGTCGTCCAGGACAATGTCGGCCGGTGCCTGTAGCGAAACGACGACACGGCCTTCCCGCTGGACTTCCAATCCGCGTATCGCGCCACTGCTACGGTCCACCGTATACTGAAAGGTCGGTCCCTGAATCACGATTTCTCCGGCTTCAACGTTGCAGAAGAGGTCTTCCGGCGGAAGAGGTTCCCGCAAGACAGAAGCGATCGTCTTGCTTACACGGCCGTCCGTTTTCGCCGGGGTTGCATCCTGAGCACAGGCAACAAGGAAAAGCAAAATCGTTGCTGCTGTAAATATCGTACTAGATTTAATAAAGTTTCTGCGTGATATACCTGTAGATTTTAAGCCCTCAGTGTAATGAGTGAAATTTCCGTTGCGATCATAAAGTGATATTTGTTTTATCACAATATTCTCCTACCTTGACGCATCTGTAAGTCCTTCCGAAAGTTTTTTGGAAAGGGGATTCGGGGGGAGACTTTTTTGTCCCAAAAGGAGCTTCCCCGCAGGTATTCTCTATCCCTAAGGGTTCACCAAACGGCGGAAGATTTCGATATAGCGGTCGCCGTCTTTGTGCATTTCCTTAAAGTGCGCATCGATCCCCGCGTAGGTTTCTTTCGGCATGTCTGGCGTATATTTTTCCACCGACGGCGGGAACTGACTGACGTGTTTCGCCGAGGCTTCGATTTTTTTATCTATGACCTCAGTGATATCCACCTCATAATTCGGGGCAGTAGTGTAGTAATAATAGACCAATGGCACCCGGAAAGATTCCAGTTTTTCGTCCAGATAGTGCTGCGGATAATACAGATGCCATTCCGCGGCGATAAAGGCGTCCTGGGTGATAAAGGCCGCCATACGATGGTCCGTCTTGTGCCAGCGTTCATGTTCTTCCCCAGGGTCGATACTGAAGATCGCGTCGGGATGGTAGATCTTAATGAAACGCGCCGCCTCACCACGCAGCCGTTGCGGATCAGCGTATTCCAGGTCGCCGTCCTCATAGCCCAGCCAGTGGATGTTCTTCTTCGGCACGCCCAACACTTTGCAGGCCTCCTCTTCCTCCCTGCGACGAATCCGCGCCAAACGCTCACTGGTCATTTCCAGATCCAGTGATCCCTTGTTGTCGTTGGTATAGATCACCAACACAACTTTATTTCCGTTCTTCGCCAGGATCGACATGATGCCGCCGCACTGGAAGGTATCATCATCCGGATGGGGCGTGAAAATCAGTACCGTCTTCCCTTTCCAATTTTCAATCCGATCCTCCGGCGCTATCTCTTCTTCTTCCGCCAGGGCCATTGGCATGACCACCATCAGCAATACTACAATCAAAATCCCGCGTACGTAATGCTTAAACATAGGGTGCTCCTTTCAATCAGAAGAGATTTATTCCAAACCAATTCAGAACAATTATCCGATTTTCACAAAGAGGATCAACGACATGAATGGCTATTTCTTCTTTTTGGTATGAGGCAAAATAAAGTAATAAAATTACACTGAATAACTGGAGTTTCATTTTCCAATTGGTCATAAGTCAGTGATATACCTTCCCCGGTATTTTCAATTTTCCCACCAAATACTGTTGGCGTTTTCATCAGTAATAAAATCATGATATCTTCCCAGCCAATAGGCTTCAAGATACCCAATGCCTCCTATTTCTGCTCTAAGTGCACCTATGTCATTCAGTATCAAAGAAGTATCATCCCAAGATTCTCCTCTGTTACTACTAACGTAAACACCAGCAGGTGTACTGATAAATATTTCATTAGAATACCGGGAAGAGAAAATTGCATCTACTTTTGGAATATATAAGCCTTTGCTAATCACTTTCCATGTTTTACCTGCGTCATGAGTAATGGCGACACCATCATCTGTTATACCATACCATTTATCACTATCTTCCCCATCAACAATAAGATCTTGAACTGAAATACTTTTAAGATTTTTTAATAAGGCTTGTACTTCAGTACGGGATATTGATTTTCCATCCTTCGCGTGAATCATCCATTTATACAACGGGTCTAATTCCTTTACAATCGGAGTCCAGGTTTTTCCTTGATCTTCACTCACAATGAGTATATTTCCTTTATAGGCCCATTCTGAAATTGAAACGGCGCTAAATATTCTGTTACCATATACCTTTGTCCACAATAACTTTCCAGGAAACACCATAACTTCACTAAACCCTCGTCCGCGAATTGCCTGCTTCGGCGTAATCCATTCTGAATTTTCATTTGACTTGTAAAATAATCCATGATTTGTTTGCATGTACATATTTACATTATTATTGTCCATTCCAACGGCAAAATTTTTATACCGTAATTTAGGTGTTTTGCCGCTTATTAAGTACCATTCCTCAGCTGCTCCCCACTCACCGAAATCGTTGCTTTTATAAATACCTTCCGAAGAAACAGCATAAAGAATATTTGAATTTTTATTGTCCTGATAAAGCTGATCAACTATCAAATCGGAAGATTTTTCCCACAAATCTCCACCACAAAATGAACGATAAATACCGTGATCCGTTGCTGCAACAACAAGCCATCTATGTTTTGGAAATAAAATAATATCATTTACTCCAGAAATACCGTCCATTTGTTGCCATACTTCCCCTTTAGTAAAACTACGGTAAGTTCTACCGTTCTCTTCAATGGCAAATTGTACATAATTGTCGTATGGTGATACTTCAAGATTTGTAATTGTACGGGAAAACCAGCCATCCAATGCATATGGAGATCCTTTCCATTCATATTCGTTATCCGACCTACGTGCATAAATTGGTAAAGGATGAAGCGCTTGTTTGCGTCCGTTTTCAGTATAAAACTCAATGTCGGTTCTAATACTATTCATCTGAGGTTTCAAAATTCTGTTCGTCGGAAATGTTTGCAAGTTCCATATCGAACCTTCAATGTCACTATAATCTTCTCCGAGAACTGCCTGATAAATAAAATTAAACCATGATTGTTTATCGTTCTTATGCATACTCCACGAATCTTTTACACACTTTTTATAAAATGCAAGCAGATGTTCATCTTTCTCAATTAAATTAAGAAGGTACAAATCTGGGAGTAGATGATCAGTATCATCGAAATTTCTTCGGGCTTCTCCCATAAAGGACTCTTCCGAATCTTTAAACTCGCGATATTGCAATTTACCAACCCACTTGTCATAAAGTTCTTTCACTTTTTCGTTACCGGTAATCATATATGCGATTTTCAAACCAGTAGTTGCCATAATAGAACTTCCCGAGGGACGTGTGTCACCGGCAAGAGCACGCCAGCCGCCTATCAATTCAGTACTGATATCTTTTCCATTCTCGAGCATCACAACCATGTTGTTTTTAAGATGGGCCCAGTTTGACATATCTTCAACAATTTTCCGAATAGCTTGCTTTTGAGCATTATCTGCGGCAATAAAGTAATAAACGCCCAAACCTCTAAAAACCTGGTCGTAATTATGATGGCTTGGTCCACCACGATATCGTAAATAAGAATATTCCCCAACTCCCTGTTGCCATAAATCACGTGTATATTCTTCACCCCATCTATACTGCCGTTCAACATATGAAGGCCCATGTCCATAAGCAAAACCTCTTGCAAGATAACCGGGCTGTCCGCTAACCAATGTTAATTTTCTTATCCCGGAGATTATTTCATTCGCTCGTTCATAAGCGGCCTTATATTCACTACTGTTTTCTCCTTTTGTTTTTCGTAAAAACGCAACATGAAAAGCCTCAGCTGTAATAAGATTTCCGGTCCATGAACTTGTATGAACAATGTTCGACAATCCGGTTGTTCCATGATCAACGAACCACCCTTGTGGCAATTTGCCTTTTGTATTTAATGTTTTCCACGCATCTTTCTGTGAACCATTATAAAATCTTGTAGGTGGTCGTAATCTAACAGATGAAGGAAAAGTTCCTTCAATATTATGACGTTCTTTTGTATTTTTTTCAAAATAGATCGCTTTGTCATGCAAAGTTTTTTTCCAACTTCCTCCATCGTGGTAATCTCCAGCAGTTCGATCTTCAATTTGCTGTCCATTTGATGTAGCGGATTTTGAGTTAATATCCACTTCCATCTTTTGCGCATTTAAACTAAACGTTAAAGTAAAACTTAATGCTGCTGCATAAATAAATTTGGCTTTCATCATTTTTCTTTCTTTATTTTAAGATAAAGTGTATAAAATCTTTTACCATACGATATATGCCATCAATAATGTCCAGTTTAAATAAAATGATTCAATTAAGGATTAAAGTTTTAACCGGACATTTCTGATATGCCATCCATTATTTTCGGAAGTCACTATTTATAGCCCATTCCATATTAGGCTTAGGCCCCATCACTAAAACAAGTTTACCACCCTTTACCAGATCAGAATGCTTAAACCATGGAGAGTTAAGTGATTCACCATTCAATTGTGCCGATTGAATATATTTGTTCTTTGATGATACATTCCTAGATTCAATAACAAACATCTTGTTTTTACCTACATCGATTGCAACCTTTTCAAATATCGGACTGCCGATATCATATACAGGCCGGCCGGGACATACAGGATAAAAACCCATTGCGCTGAACACATACCAGGATGATAACTCACCTTCATCTTCGTCTCCACATATTCCCAATGGTCCGTCATTGTACCATATCTTCATGATGTCCCGTACCCTACGCTGGGTTTTCCAGGGCTCACCGCCGTAATTGTAAAGGTATGAAATGTGAAAGCCCGGCTGGTTGCCATGATTATACTGTCCTATCAAACCAGTCGCATCTGGGAACTGACTCAAAAATCTATGCTTTGAACCACGTCCCCCGAATTGCTCTTGAAAGAGAGCATCCAGTTTGGTGATGAACTTATCTCTTCCTCCCACAAGGTTGATCAGGCCGGCCACATCATGTTGAACGTGAAATGTGTAGGTCCATGCGTTCGTTTCGGTGTAGTAGTCTCGTCCGCCCTGGCCTCCGCTCCAAATAGGATCGAGCTCCTTTTCCTTAAACACCCATTGGCCATCTGCTGTCTTTGGCGCCATAAAACCAATCCGGGAATCATAGAGAGTCTGATAGTTATTCGCGCGTTTCATGAAATAATCATAATCCTTTTTCTTGTTTAAGGATTTAGCCAACTGAGCCAAACACCAATCATCATAACAATGCTCCAGAGTCACTGCCACCGATTGCCTTTTCTCAAATCCGTCAACCCGTTGTACCCATTCCTTTTTATCCAAAGGCAGTGCTGGGAAAAATCCCTTCTCATGGTAAACAGTGTCCAGCTCTGTGATCGCACCATTACGCCAGGGTATCATGGTTGCTTCCATTGCATTTTTTTTCATACCCTCATAGGCTTTTTCCACATCATAATTTCGAAATCCTTTTAAGTAAGCATCTGTTATTGTTGCAGTTTCATGCCGTCCAATCATAACGCGCCGATCTAAAGCAGCATCACCGAGCCATCCGCGTTGTTCATACATACGTATATAAGATCGCACGATATCATTCTGCCTTTCAGGCTCCAATATGAGACCCAGAGGATACAAAGATCTATGTGATCCCCAACTTTCTCCCAGCTGATAAAAATCATGTCCATCCGTTACATGGACTTTGTTATCAAAGCTGCTATAATATTTTCCATATTCTGTAATGTTCGTTGTTTTCCTTCCCAAAACCCGATACAAAGCCGTATAAAATATGACGCGCTGACTTTCGGTGCCTCCCTTGATTTGTATCCTACTTAATACCTTGTTCCATATTTCTCTCCCACTACTCTTAACCCGCTCAAAGTCCCAATCTGCAATCTCATTTTCTAAATTATACCGAGCCTGATCTATGCTTATAAATGAGAACCCCACCCTAACCTGCACCTGCTCACCTTTTATAGTCGAATAGGTTGTATAAATACCAATATTACTCCCGGTTTTTTCTTTTTCACCATGCGCAACCTCTGTGCCTGCCCAACTTCCATAAGATTTGAATGTTTTGCTGAACACGGAATGAAAGTACAATTTTCTACCCCGGTCACCTCCTCTGGGATATGCTTGATAGCCCTCAATGACATTATCACTCACAATCTTCATTTGTGAAATTCCGAGCATACTTAACAAGATATTTGAATTCACACCATCAGGAAAAGTGAATCGATAGTATGCCGAATGGTCAGTCGCAGTATATTCAACATCAATATCATAATCCTCCAGCAAAACAGAATAATAATAGGGCGTTGTTTTCTCTAAGTCGTGATCGAACCATGAAGCATTATCACCCGCATCAACTTTAATATCGCCTGTTGTGGCCATCACAGAGAACAATCCAAGCCCTCGTGAAAAATCATTAGATAATGAAGTTACTGAAAATGAATATATCTTGTCGGCGAGGTATATATCTCTAATCCCAGGAGTAGTGATCGGGATCAATCTAATCATACCGCGAGGCAGCTGAACATCTGGAGTAGTTGCTTTAAGAAGGTGCCCAATTGTGCCAATGTTTGGATTTACATAATCCACTGGATCTTGGCTATAAACAAACCCTGTAAGATCAGTTAATATTAGTTTCCCAATAAGTACCAAAAGGACTAATCGATAAAATCTTATTTTCAAAATATTACCCTTCTCATTATTACTTAAATAATTTAGTGTTCGGTTCAAATCTTAGATCAGGGCCTGTTCGGGGATAAATTCCGTTTGGCACGAATGGCCAGTAGTTCCCTGACAAGTGCATTGGTATTCTCAGATGTAATACCCAGGTCGTTGCAATAATAACCGGGATCAAACGGTTTTTTGAAACTACGAACACCATGAGCATCAGTGGAAACCGTAAACTGTAAACCACCCTCCACCAGCGGGCGGATATCGTCAATAACCGCTTTTCTAACGGCCTCATTCTCCCAGTATTTAGCTAAACCATGGGATATTTCAATATAAACGGATTGTCCATGAAGCAGTTCTATTAACCTCTCCTGTTCACCGGGTTGAAAGAAACGATATTCTTTCTTTGGGATCGTAGCAATATCCCGGCCCGATTTTTGTGCCGTACGCTGCAGATTCTCGATTCGCATGGAAAAGGGATGAAAAAGGATCATTGGTATCGGAAATTCATCCTGCAGGGAAATGATCTGAGAAGCTCTTTTCAAAAGGGTTTGACCATCCGGGGCCTTTCGACCATTATTTGGAGAGATATGCCAGCCGATAACTTCCGCCAATTTCATTGGCTCTGCTTCAATACCTGTATCCATTTCACCTTCATAAATTTCCCAGCCGCGAAAAGTGATGACATCGGTACGTTGTTCTGCCTCGGACAGGTCATTCATCAGGGCTGATTGTCCCTCGACGCCAACAGGATACCAATCCGGAAAATTACGCTCCTCCGTCCATTTTTTATTTTCCTCTATAGACACGCGGTATAATTCCAGATGGTCAAGCAACACCATTACCTTACGACCGTCTTTTACGGAAAGATCAATCCATTGATCAAGTGGGATTTCACGTTCCTTACCGGCATGGATGTGCATGTCCATTTCACGTAGTTCAAATAAAGCGGATGACAATCCTGCTTTTGAGATCTCTTGTGCTGCAACCGTCTGCCAGATTCCCGAGAGCATGAGAACCTGGATGAGCGTAGCTATAATTTTCATGTGGGACCTCATTATTATTTGGTTACTATTTTGAATGAATCGGGCCGTGGTGCAATCATACTTGCACCCCGGCCCCTGACGGATAATATGCTTCATATATACATGGTTCAATATACCGCCCAGTATATTTCTAAAGAGTCCAAGGTGCGCGCATCGGGCGGTGCATTCTTCTCCAGGCTTCAGGATCTCCTACAATTGTTTCCTTTTCTGTATCCCAGGTTATTGCCCGACCTTCCCGGATACATATATCGGAGAGATGACAAATAATGTCGGATCTTACAGCAGAATGAAGATTATCCACTGCCTGTTTCCTACTTAATACAGAATCAATAAAATTATTGCGTTGATTAGTACTTACCTCTAAAAGCTTTGACCCGGGATTTTTCCCTAATCTATAAAGTTTTTCATCAGAAACTTTCCAACCTGCACGTTTTACTTTTACCCATCCTTTTGTTCCTACAAATAGAGTTCCATGGTAAGGTTCCACTCCGGGATGCGGATTAAGTCTGCTTGCTGTTTGGTCATCCATGAACCTCATTTTTATGCCATTTGCATAAGTACATGTAACATCCCAGTTTGTAAGAGTATCAAATAATCCGCCGATACCTATCTCACCGGTTCCTTCATAATGTGTGGGAATTGTTTCCATTCCGGCATTATCAGCCCACCATTGAAGCATGTCCATCGGGTGAGCACCCCAACCAGCGATGAATCCTATGGCATAATCATAAACATGAAATATGGCATTCCTACCACTTTGATGTAAACATCGATCATAAGAAAATGGAACTTCAGGTGCCGGACCCAGCCAAAGATTATAATCATATCCTTCAGGAACTGGAAGTACCGGTGTTCCTGATCCACCAGACTCGCCATGCGGCGCCCAAACATATATTTCCTTTACATCACCAATATGACCGTTTAGAACCAATTCTATTCCCATTCGAACCTGAACCTGAGAACGTTGTTGCGCTCCATATTGAAATACACGATTATATTTGTCGACTATTTCTCGTGCTACAATATCTTCGGCGATACTTTTACCCAATGGCTTTTCTGTATACATATCCTTTCCGGCTTTTGCAGCTGCCAGAGATATTGGGACATGCCAATGATCTGATGTGGAAATGTGGACTGCATCGACATCATTGGAAGCTAATAAATCACGATAGTCGTTATAATCTGCACAATTATCATACTCTTTTTTCCTAATTAAACGCCGCTCTCTAATTGGATCGCAAACAGCAACAACTTGTGATTTTTCATACTTTTTATAATCCATTGCTGCACCCGACCTGTTACCACAACTAATAAGTCCGATGTTTACTCTTTCGCTTGGAGGTGTATTTCCATTTCTTCCCAGCACAGAACCTGGAATAATTGTTGGAAAACCAGCCAATACACCCATTGATGCTGTACCTTTAATAAATGATCTTCTTGAAATTCCCATCTTCATTCCTCCTAAAAGTTAAAATTAGTCTTTTATATAATTATTAAAAATATCATTTAACTCTTTAAGCTTACCCATTCCATCATGCACCAATACGCGATAGCGCAGTTTTAATCTTTTCCCCGCTTTTATTGTATAACCACTATTATAAAGAAATCCGGGATTGGTATATACAAAACGAGGCCATTCATTTTTATTCTCGGAATTAATAACATAGCCGGGAACAGGGTGACGAGGATTTTTGTCATGATCAAAAATTGTTATTCCTGCTGATTGTGTTGAATCATCTTGGATTATCCCGCTGATATCTGTCCATTTAGTTGGTGTAGTATGAATATCAAGTCCTCTCTGTCCAGTATCATTTAATAGTGATATTCCCGTAAGAGTTTCTGCCTTAACACGCAATCCTAATGTCGCATAACCACCCCAACGCCGTCCTCCTTTCTGTCCTTCAATAGGTGTTCGTTCTAAAACTACATTCTTATCGCCTGCTTTTAAATCGCCTTCCCAATCGATATAATAATTACCTCTTTCATCTGGAGCACTAACATTAATTGTTCGGTTCTCAGTTAGTACTGCATCAGATTTTAGGGGATGATAAGAAAGCTGTAATTTAATCTGTGCTGACAAATCATCATTTACTTTAATAGTCTGTTTAGTTACTTCAGTTAATCCATCTGGGATATGTGTGGTTTTATCTTCCTCCCAGTAGTTTATTCCGTTAATGTATTTCCAGGAAAACCAGAGAGCATAATGCCAATGATGGTCAGGGGGACTCAACCATGTAAGAGTAAATCCATCAACAGTATTAAGAGGATGAAAATAGGGTTTCCCTAATCGAGCAAAATTAAATTGCCAGACAATCTTATGACCATTCATTAATGCGAGTGTAGTATCTGATTGCTCCCAATAGTTACTTTGTCTTTCAGCAATTTCAGAACTTACCGGCCATGGTTCTTGAGTGGCAATAGTTACCTTTCCTGTTGCCGCCCACTCAGTTCCTCTTAATAATAGAGTTTTCCAGGCCGTATTTTGCATGGTTGCTTTATTATGACCAAGTACACTGTAAAAACCACGTCCTTTTCCATATTCAGTGGTAATCACAACCGGTTCATTCTTACCTGTTCCTTTTTTCTCAGGTGATGAATAGGCACTACATACGATATGTATATCATCTTGAAATTTTGTACGATTCCAAAGTTCATCTTTTATATAGAACTCT
>RCNB010005164.1_pt1 | contig 13951 bp, 9 predicted proteins | sample 2041321 | NCBI WGS metagenome assembly RCNB01 (sample SAMN09708232, study PRJNA481090) | Marine sediment metagenome, whole genome shotgun sequencing project. | reverse complement strand
TGACAATGATAGGGATACTGGGTGGAACCTTTGATCCGATTCACCTTGGTCACTTGCATATTGCAAGCCAGGTTACTGCGCGGCTGAAATTACAGCAATTACAGTTCATGCCCTGTGCATTGCCGGTGCATCGCGATTGTCCGCATGCAACTGCCGAGCAACGCAGTTACATGATTGAACTTGCCATCGAAGATCAACTTGATTTCGCGTTGAATAACCTCGAGTTACAACGCACAGGACCTTCTTACAGCGTTGATAGCCTGCGTGAGATGCGGCGTAAAAATAGTCACAGCCTGGCGCTGATCCTCGGTGCTGACGCTTTCAACGGATTTTCTGACTGGAAATCTCCGCATGAAATCCTGGAGCTCAGCAATCTGGTGGTCTGCGGACGTCCCGGATTCGAGATTGATGGTACTTTGTTTGCCGATCATCGCGTAGAATCGGCGCGCGAACTGGCCGACCGTGAGGTTGGTGGAATTTTAGTGCTTTCAGTCGATGCGATCGATTGCTCGTCGAGCAAGGTGCGTAGCTTACTGGAACAAGGCATCATCCCGCGACAATACCTCACAGAGTCGGTTGCGGCTTACATTGATGAACATGACTTATATCGGAAATCAGGTGATTGATTCAAAACCCGGAAATTTACAGGCTGAAGCATTAAAGAAACTGGTGCTATCGGCACTTGGCGACCTAAAGGCAGATCAGGTGGAATTGCTCGACGTGAGTAAAATTGCGAGCTTTACCGATTACATGATTTTTGCCAGCGGCACCTCGAGGCGTCACGTCAGTGCCATAGCTGAATCGGTAGTAGAGGCAGCCAAAGATGCTGGAGAACCGCCGGTTGGTGTCGAAGGCGAAGATGTTGGCGAATGGGTGCTGGTGGACCTGGGTGATGTCGTTGTGCACATCATGCTACCTGACGTGCGCAGTTACTATGAACTCGAGAAACTTTGGGGCGAAGAACTGGCTGTTGACTGACGATGCAGATCCAGCTGATCAACGTCGCCCAGAAAATGCCCTCCTGGGTTGATGCCGGTTGCGAGGACTATCTTAAACGCATGCCCCGGGAGCTGGGGTTGACCCTGGTAACCCTTCCGCTTGCATCTTCAGGATCACGCCAATCGGCTGCACAGCGTCGCGAGCGTGAGGCAGAATCGATTAGCGCAAAGCTACGTCCTGGCAGTCTGAATATCGCGCTTGATGCCGAGGGTAAAGACTGGACCAGTGCAGACTGGTCATTACAGCTGCAACGCTGGATGGCAGAGCACCCACATGTCAATCTGATCATCGGTGGGCCCGATGGCTTGTCTGCAGAGTGTCTGCAAGCTTGTCAGCAACGCATTTCACTGGGTCGAATGACAATGCCCCATGCTTTGGTGCGGCTGGTGTTGCTGGAACAGTTGTATCGTGCCTGGACGATATACCAGGGTCATCCCTATCATCGCGAATAGCTGCTTGTTCGATTTCAAGTTATCATGCCGAAATGATTTATCTGGCCTCTCAATCGCCACGCCGCGCTGAATTATTGCGTCAGATCGGTGTCGAATATCAAGTATATGCTGCCAATGTCGATGAAAGCAGGTTTGCTTCAGAAGGGCCCGAAGAATACGTTTGTCGAGTAGCCGAGGCAAAGGCCAGGGCTGTAGCCAGCGAAGTCGCCGTAAACACGCAGTCCTGGGTAGTCCTGGCGGCGGACACTACCATCGAGATTGATGGTGATATTATCGGTAAACCGCTCGACACAGACGATTGCCAGTGCATCCTCGGCAGACTATCCGACAGGGAACATCGTGTATTGACCGCGGTCGCAGTCGCGACAGAGGCTGGCCTTGAACTTCTCCTGAGCCGCAACCTTGTGAAGTTCCGCAAGCTTACTGAGCGCGAGATTAATGCCTATTGCGCAACTGCAGAACCTATGGACAAGGCTGGTGCTTACGCTATACAGGGTAAGGCAGCGGTGTTTATAGAGCGACTTGAAGGCAGCTACTCGGCGGTTATGGGATTGCCGCTAAGCGAGACGGCTGAGTTGTTGCGCCGCGCTCATATCGAGATATTTTAACTATGACGATAAATGAAGAAATACTGATCAACATCACGCCCCAGGAAACCCGGGTGGCGATTGTGGAAAACGGTACTTTGCAGGAAGTCAGTATCGAGCGTCAGACCAGTCGTGGAATTGTCGGTAACATTTATCAGGGCAAGGTCAATCGGGTGCTGCCCGGGATGGAAGCAGCCTTTGTTGATATCGGTCTCGATAAGGCAGGGTTCCTGCATGTGGCTGATATTGATACTGGCCCTGCCGAGGCGAATGGCGAAGATTCTGAACCACGGCCAGTGATCAACGAGTTGCTGCACGAAGGGCAAACACTGTTGGTACAGGTGGTTAAGGATCCGATGGGCACCAAGGGCGCGCGCCTCACCACCAGCATCTCGGTACCATCGCGCTATCTGGTGTATATGCCGAACTCGTCCAATGTCGGGATATCAGTGAAAATTGAAGATGAAGCAGAGCGTGACCGTTTAAAAAATCTGCTTGAAACCTGTCGCGCCGAAAACCACATTGGCGGTTGCATAATTCGTACTGCCGCGGAAGGTGTTAGTGAGCGAGAATTGCAACGCGATATCTCGTTTTTATCGAAACTCTGGGGCGCCCTGCTGGAATCCGTCGATACGCTGCCGGCGGGCACCATGGTGCACGAGGATCTGCCGTTGTCGATACGAACCTTGCGTGACATGGTTGGTGTCGACACCAACGTGGTCAAGGTTGACTCACGAGAAACATTCCAGAAGATGACCGATTTTGCAGCGCGTTATATTCCTGATTTGCCGGCACGTATTGACCACTACCCGGGTGATCGACCGCTGTTCGATCTGTACAACATCGACGATGAGTTGCAGCGTGCGCTGGCAAGGCAGGTTGGACTGAAGTCAGGTGGTTATCTGATTATCGATCAGACCGAAGCAATGACCACCATCGACATCAATACGGGCGCATTTGTCGGCCATCAGAATCTTGAAGAGACTATTTTCAAGACCAACATGGAAGCATCGCAGGCCATTGCTCGCCAACTCAGATTGCGCAACCTCGGCGGTATTATCATCATCGACTTTATCGACATGGAGCGCGACGAACATAAACGCCAGCTATTGAATTCACTGCAGAAATACCTCGATAAGGATCATGCCAAGACCCAGGTTTGCGAGGTGTCCCCGTTAGGGTTGGTGGAAATGACACGTAAACGTACCCGTGAAAGTCTAGAGCATGTGTTGTGCGAACCCTGCAAAACTTGCCATGGACGTGGATCCTTGAAAACAACCGAAACGGTTTGCTATGAGATTTTTCGCGAAATACTGCGCGAAGCGAGATTTTACGATGAGGCTGAGCGATTGTTGGTGATGGCGAATCAGGATGTGGTAGATCGTTTGCTGGACGAAGAAGCCGCTGCCCTCGCTGAGCTTGAAACCTTTATCAAAATTCCGATCAAGCTGCAGGTTGAGGCACACCTGTCGCAAGAATCCTATGACGTAGTGCCTGTTTAGCCGTTATTGCGCGACAAAAAAGAAATGTTGAAGAGATTCATTCTGAGGCTGTTCGTCAGTATTATTATTCTACTGGCGGTGATCATGGGCGGTATGCGCCTGGTGATCAGCAATATTGAATTCTTCAAGCCTGAAATTGCTTATCTGCTGGAGCGCGATGTAAGTAAGGGCATTGTGTTCAACCGTGTCAGTGGCTCGCTAAATCGTTTCAACCCGGTGCTCAGGATCGAGAATGTTTCGATCAATCGACCGGATCGGTCACAACCATTGTTTATCGACGACCTCTCGGTCGAGTTCGATTTCTGGAGCAGTTTGCGCAATCGCACACCGGTTGTGTTCGAGATCAGTGGCAAACTGGAAAAACTAAAACTGACTCAGGATGTATCCGGGCTTTGGTGGCTGAACGATTATCAAATCGGTGGTGGCGGTGAGGTAGTTTTACCTGCCTTCAAGCAGTTTCTTGAATTATTGCCGCGCTATCTGAAGCTCGACCTGCATCGCTTGATTATCAATGACGAGAGGCACCAGTCGACCCACCAACTGTCGAACGTAGCGGCCCGTATCATCCATCGCAATGGCCAGTTTCATGCCCAGATGAATGCAGAATTACCTGAGGAATTCGGGCGCAGCCTGTTGCTTAAATCGGTAATCGATCCGACTTCCAGTTCGATCTATCTGAATACCTCCGGGCTGCGGATGGCTCCGGTAGCGCGTCTATTTGAGCTCGATACGCAGGGTTTGAGAAAGGGCACCCTGGATGGCGCGATCTGGTTTCAAATGGAGGGTTACAAGGTAACCAGCATCAGTGGTGATCTGGATCTCAGCGATGGAGTTCTGCAGGTTGCTGACCATAAATTGCCGCTGTCTATCAATTACCTTGCAAATTTCAAGGCGTTGGCGGGCGACAATGACTGGCGAGTGAACAGTAAAATCAAGCGCCTGTCGATCGGCGGAACCAAGGTGCCGGGATTCGACGTGCAGGTGAAAATCCCGCTCGCGGCCGATAATGGTCTGTTATCTGCCTGGATTAACCGACTGCCGATTTCGAGTCTTCCGGTGGTTGCTGGGCAGTGGTTACCTAATACGATTGATCAGCAAATTACCGAGGGGCGTTTGCAGGGATTGTTGCAGGATGTTTTATTCGAGATAAACCTCGATGAAGTTGAGACATTCAGGATGGCGGCAAAGATTAAGGGCCTCAACACGCAACCAGCGGGCCCGGTTCCCGGCGTGAATAACCTGAATGCAGATTTGATCGTGGGGCATAACAAGCTCATCGCCAAATTGCAGGGAGAGAATGTCAGTCTGGATTTTGGTGATCAGTTTCGCGCCCCTTTGCAGGCCGATTCGATCAGCCTGGAAGTGATCTCGAATCGACAGCCATCGGGTAATCTTCTTATCGAGGCCAACGACATTCAGTTGACCAACCAGGATGTCAGTGCCGTTGGGCGGATGCGAATCGAGACCGATGCACAGCAGGCTCCATTTATGTATTTGCGCGTCGCCTTCAGTGAGGCTGTCGCCAGCAGTACTCACAAGTACATCCCCGTCCAATTGATGCCAGCCGGAACCATAGACTGGATCGACCGTGGAATTATCGGCGGTTTTGTGCCCGAAGGTGATTTGCTGTTTCACGGTCGGTTACGGGATGTACGCAAATTGAACCGTGAACACGCGGGTGAGCTATTTGTCGATTTCGCTGTTGAACAGGCGGATATTTTCTTCGCGCCGGGCTGGTTGCACGCAAGGAATGGCAAAGGCAGAGTTCTATTCCACAATGTCGGTGTCCAATTCGATCTGGAGGAAGCCAGTTACGAGCAGATCGACGGTATCAAGGTACAGGGAGGGATAGCCGATTTCGAACAGGCTGCGCTCGATCTGTCGATTCAGGCGGAAGCGGCAACCGGCGATGCAGTGCGAGTTTGGCTCGATACTCCGGTAGGAGTGCGTTTTCGCCAGGTACTCAGTAATCTGCAGGATTACCGCGGTGCTGTCAGCAGCAACATCGACATTAAACTGCCGTTGGGTAAAGACGTGGCGGAACGTAAAGTAAATGTTGAGATCGGTTTCCAGGACGCCGCCGCACGAGCACCCGGTTGGGAACTCGACTTGTCACAGATAATTGGTAGCCTGAAGGTCACTGAAAATACCATGACCGCGGCTGGCATTTCGGCTCGATTCTTTGATGATCCGATCTATATTGACGTCAATAGTAGTAACACGGCATTGAATACACAGGTAGCGGTGCAGGGGAATCTGGCCTCCGTCAACTTGCTGCGAAGTTTACCGAGTTATTTGAGGGACGCGCTATCTGGAAATAGTGATTGGCTGTTACGTCTTGATATTGCCGGGGATGCGGCGGCGTCCGATCAGCCTTTCCTGCGCATAAATGCGTCCAGTAACTTGACTGAGACGAGAGTTGACTTACCGAAGCCATTTTATAAGGTTGCGGCAGATACGACTCGCCTTGATACCGAGGTGAGATTTTACCCGCGGCAAATCCGTTTCCTCAGCAAGCTCGGGGACAAGATTGCAGGACAGGGCTCTCTTGTGACTCGTGATGATCAGGAATACCGGCTCGAAGCTCTCGATATCGCGTTTTCCAGGGCATTGCAGGAAAAGCAGCGTTCAGGCATCCATCTGTACGGAAGGATCGATGAACTCAACATCGACGAATGGTTGTCCTTTTTCACTGATTCAGGTAACGATGGCCCCGTTTTGCTGCAATCGGTTGAGCTCGGCGTAGATCGAGCGCGAGCGTTCGGACGCGACATTGAATCGGTGGTGTTTGGCATGCATCAGGTTGATCAGCGTTTTCTTGGTCGAGTGGATTCTTCGATGATGAAAGGCAGCTTCGAGATTCCCCTGCAGACATCCTGGCTCGACCCGATGATTATCGACCTCGAGTATCTGCGAATCGAACCCACGGATGCCGAGCCGGGTCAGACCACCATTAAGCCCTCAAGCGTTCCCGCTTTCATGCTCACCAGCAAATCTTTGCGCTTCCATGACATGGATTACAACGATCTACTGATCGATGCCAGTTCTGATGAGAAGACGCTCAAGGTCAGCAAGTTCAATTTCCGGCGAGATGAACTGCAACTCACCAGTGAGGGTGAATGGACATTTGATGAATCCACGGGCAGGCATCTTTCCAGCCTCAATGTCACGCTTGAGGGCCCTGAGGTTGGGGAGGCGATGCAAGGGCTAGGATTTGGAAACAGCATGTCAGGTGGCGATATCGAGTTGACTGGCAAGTTCAGTTGGCCTGCGCCGTTGTTTTCGTTCGGTCTGGACATAGTGGAAGCTGAAGCGCGCTTGAAAATAACCGATGGCGTGTTGAATAACGTCGAACCCGGCAGTGGTCGTTTCGTTGGTCTGTTGAGTTTGTCCGCGTTACCGCGTCGATTGTCGCTGGATTTTTCAGATGTACTCATCGATGGCCTGGAGTTTGATGAAATTACCGGTCGCTATAGTATTAAAGACGGGATTCTGAATACCAGAGATACCCGCCTGGACGGGCCAGCGGCGAATATAAAGATTACCGGCAAAACCGGTATAATCGATCGCGATTACGATCAGGTAATTCGTGTTACTCCCAAGATCAGGGAGACCTTGTCTCTGTTGGGGTTGGGTGCGGTTTCTGCAGGCACTGGCGTGGGCTGGGGATTGCTGCTATTGCAGAACCTGTTTAAAACCGCCATCGATGACGCCGTCGAGGTAGAATATCATGTCACCGGCAGTTGGGACGATCCCGAGATAGCATTGTTAAAGGCAGTAGATGAAAATCAAAAAAGATTACCGAAGAACGATAAATAGCTTTTGTGCCATGTGCCTTTTGTTCTTCACGCTGAACGCAGACGCGAATACGGCACGGATCTTCGTGTTGAGTGCGGACGATTGGGCCAGGCCTCGTAACGGTGCCGTGATCACTGAATTTGAGTCGCTTCGCGGTGCGGTCAGCTATTGGGACAAGCTCGCTAATGCGGTTATTATTGTGCGCTATCCGGGCGAGGACAGTGGCGAATTATGGGCGGCCGAATTGCGCGACTGGTTGATATCCCTCGGAGTGCCCTCAGATTATATTGTTCTGGTCGCGGGTACGCAGGCCGAGGACGACGATTGCTGGTTGGCGATCGAAACGAATTGGAGCAGTAACAAGAAATGTCATCAATACTGGAAACAGTGGGTCAAAGTATTCTCGAGCCGAGTGAACTTGGCATCGATCAGCTCGGTGGGTATCTCGATGCTCTGCAGGGTAAATTTATTGATGCGGGGGATTTGTACTTTCAAACCAGCCAACAGGAATCCTGGGTGATGGATGACGGCATCCTGCGCGAGGGCAGTTTTAGTATCGAAAAGGGCGTGGGAATCCGTGCCATGTCTGAAGAGAAAACCGGATTTTCTTATTGCGACGACCTGGGTAGCAATGCAATAACCCAGGCGGTGAACAACGCCCGCGCGATCGTCAGGCAAGGTCAGTCGGGTAGCACCGGCATTGTACTGGCCAACCAGCCAGTCAAGGCGCTATACACCGCGAACAATCCGGTCGATGGTCAACTCGCTGAAGATAAGGTGTCACTGCTTAAAAAGCTGGATGTTTACACGCGTTCACTCGATACTCGAATCGAGCAGGTCATCATATCTCTGTCCGGCGGTATCGATCATATTCTTGTAGCCGCTACGGATAACACTCTGGCGGCCGATATACGCCCGCTGGTGCGCCTTAATGTGACTGTACTGATTTGTGATCAGGATCGTCGCGAGCAGGGCAGTGCTGGTGCTGGCGGAAGACATGGCTATGACATATTTTTCAATAGCGATCGTCCCTATGAACTGGCACGTGAGGCGGTGCGCCAGGCGTCTACCAACCTCGAATCCGTGGCCACACCCGCCGGTACTATGCCGGTTGTTTTGGGACCGGGCTGGCCAGGCGTGTTATTGCATGAAGCAGTCGGCCATGGACTGGAAGGCGATTTTAATCGCAAGGGAACTTCGGCCTTCAGTAATCGTATAGGTGAGCAAGTTGCCTCCAGCCTGTGCACAATAGTCGACGATGGTACGCTGCCGGATCGACGCGGTTCGCTCAGCATCGATGACGAAGGCGTTCCCGCGCAATGCACGACTCTGATCGAAAACGGCGTTCTCAAGGCTTATATGCAAGACAAGATGAATGCTCGGCTGATGGGCACGCATTCAACCTCCAATGGCCGACGCGAATCCTTTGCGCACCTGCCTATGCCGCGTATGACCAATACCTACATGCTACCCGGTGAGAGCGATCCGGAAGAAATTATCCGTTCGGTCAAAAAGGGGCTTTATGCGGTGAATTTCGGCGGTGGCCAGGTGGATATTACATCTGGACGCTTCGTGTTTTCATTGTCGGAGGCGTACCTCATCGAGGATGGCAAGATTACCGCTCCCGTCAAAGGTGCGACTCTGATTGGTTCAGGGCCCGATGTTATGGGTAAGATATCGATGGTTGGTAATGATCTGGCACTGGACCAGGGTGTTGGTGTTTGTGGCAAGGAAGGTCAATCGTTGCCAGTCGGCGTAGGTCAGCCAAGTCTCAAGATCGACGAAATTACCGTTGGAGGCACCGACTGATCCTTGCTGTTGCAGGATAGATTACTATGCCTGCGGCAGGCTTTCGCGGGTGTCAATTCACCGAGACTGCAGTGATTTCCATGCCTTTATCGCCGCTTTGTAAGGTCAGTAACCCTAGAAACTCGCCTGCATAACTTGAACTGGTCAGGCGCCAGATAATAGTGACCGACTTTTCGCGGTGAATCGAGTCGACGAATTCGAAACTGGATTCAATCGTCGTCAGCAGCGGAAAATCCTTACAGCTCTCACGAAAGTGTTCCTCGGAAAGTTTTGCCAGCAGATCGCTGGAAAATCCGCGCGAAAAACGGGCGTAGTCGTGTTCGCGCGCGGCCTCGATAATGTTGTTCCATATCGGTTGCGCGACCGAGCGTAATTGTTCTTTTTGCAGACGCGAAAATTGGCTCATGTGGTTTCCACAGGTTGAGGTGATTCAAGTTGTAACGCCACGCGTGCGCCTTCGTAGATGGATAGCATCGCCGGTATCACCAGCAAGATCAACAGGGTGGCGAAGGCGAGACCAAATGCGATCGAGACGGCCATCGGAATCAAGAACTGGGCCTGGCGTGAGGTTTCGAATAGTAACGGTGTCAGGCCTGCAATGGTAGTCATGGATGTCAGTAAAACAGCGCGCAGGCGCTGGCAAGCTGCTTCCACAAGTGCCTTGTCGATGGCCATACCGCGATCCCGAATCTGTCGATAAAAGATGACCAGGATGATTGAGTCGTTAACCACGATCCCGGACAGGCCGAAAAATCCGAACATCGACAGGATGGTCAGGTTCATGTCCAGCAACCAGTGACCGAGAACTGCTCCCGTTAACCCCAATGGAATGGTCAGCATCACCAGCAACGGCCAGCCGTAGGATGAAAACACCCAGGCCAGTACCAGATACATTAACACCAGGGCGATCAATGCACCGAGACGCATATCGGCAAAAGTTTCGCGTTGGCTGGCAGACCGTCCTTCAATACTGACCTGCACGCCGTACTTACTGGTCAACGCCGGTAAAGTGAACTGTTGCAGGTCGGCGACAATTTCGGTGGTGTTGTTAAGCGCAGAATTAACATCTGCAGAGACATCGACTGAGAGCATGCCGTTGAAATGGCGCAAGGTTTCAAATCCCTGCGAGGAACGCCAATCGGCGACACTTGCCAGCGCAACAAATTCTCCGTCAGGAAGCTGTATGGGTAAATGTAACAGGCTGTCCAGACGACGTTGTTCGGCATCCGGCAATTGTAGCCTGACCTCGACTTCATCCGCTCCTTGCTGAAAGCGTTGTAAAATAATCCCATCGTAAGCGGCGCGCAGTTGTCGTCCGATTTCACTAATCGACAAGCCCATTGCTTCTCCCGCCGGGCTCAGCTGGTAGATCAACTGTTCCCTGCCATAGGGCAGGTCGTCATCGATTGCGGTCACACCAGAGATGGTTTCCAGTGTTTGTGCAAGATCAAGAGCCGCGGTCTTGAGGACATGGGCCGAGGTTCCGGTGAGCCGTAAATTGAGTTCTCGTCGCGCTGGGCCAACGGTGCGCGACGTGATCTGAAAACTCTCGACGCCAGGCGGAACCGTAATACGCGAACGCCAGTTCTGAATGAAAGTCGGATTATCGGTTCGGCGCTGATCCGAGCCGACCAGCTCGACGTACAGAGCGCCCACCCGTTCACCTTTAACTGTGCGACCACGACCAACGGTAGAAGAGTGTGCCCGGTAGTAGGTTGAAACAACGGTTTCGTCGATTTCCTCGATCGTATTTAATAGCTCTGCCTCGACCTGCTCAACAAAACGATCGACAACTCTGCCATCGGTGCCAGAGACAAAGCGCACGTTGGCATAAACCGTGGTTGATTCAGGCGACGGGAAGAACTGCCAGCCGGTCTTTCCGCTGACAAACAGTCCAGCAGCCAGCACTAGAAAACCGATTGCGCAGGCAATAGTGGTCCAGCGGAACTCGACCGCAAGCGTGACCAGATTGCGAAACCAGTGATCGCGCAGGCGGTTGAATCCGCTATTGAGTGTATTTCGGATGCGAGATGGCTTTACCTCACGACCCTGCACGAATGCATGGCGCAGATGCCCTGGCAGAATCAGGAAGCTCTCGATCAGCGAGGCGACGATGACGCAGATAATGACGATTGGTATTGCGATCATAATACTGCCCATGCGGCCACCGATCAGCATCAGTGGCAGGAAGGCCGCGATGGTGGTCAGCGATGAGGCCAGCACTGGGGCCAGCATGCGTCTGGCACCTCCCTCCGATGCCATTAGCGGGTCTTCGCCCATATCGAAATGTGCCTGGGCGTCTTCGCCTACAACGATGGCGTCATCAACAATGATGCCGAGTGCCATAATCAGGGCAAACAGGCTGATCATGTTGATCGACCCTCCCACCAGGTAGAGCACTGCCAGCGTTGCCATGAACGAAACCGGTATACCCACCGCAACCCAGAAGGCTACTCGTGTCGACAGGAATAGATACAGAATGATCAGTACCAGCGCCAGACCTCCGGCGCCATTTTTCACCAGCAACAGGATGCGATCCCTGATCAATTGCCAGCGTTCATTAAAAACCTGGATTTCAATAGTGGGCGGTAGTTGCGGCCGGGCATCATCTAGCCAGTCCTGCAGAATCTCTGCGGCTTTTAGCGAATCACCACTTTCGTTGCGACGCAATACCATGACCACCGCACTTTTCCCGGCAAGGCTGATGGTTGGTGATCCCGGCCTGTGTCGTTGTTCGATGTGAGCGATATCACCCAGATGAATCCGCTTATCCGCTTCGCTAATGATGGCGAGGCTGGCGAAGTCCTGAGGCGTTCTGCGTTGGTTCTGACTACGAATCTCTCGGGCACCGTCCTCTTCACCAATCTGACCGGCAGGCAGGTCCTGGCTGTCGGCGTCAATTCTACGGGCCAGTTCGTCTAGTCCGATACCCAGTCGCTGCATCTGCTCGGCGGCCAGTTCGATTTTTATCTGCTGCTGGGGTAAGCCCTGAATATCAATCTTGTCGATCCCGGCGCTGATCAATTCCTGCTCGAACTGTCGCGCCAGCATTCGCAGTTCTTCGATCTGGCTCGGACCACTGATGAGCAGGCGTGCTACCGATTCGTATCGCACCAGCTGGACCACCTTCGGCTGTTCGGCATCGTCGGGCAGATTCTGGAAGTCATCCACCTGCTTTTTGACCTCGTCCAGCGCCAGCGACATGTTGGTTTTTTCGTCGAATTCGAGCGTTATGCCGGAGGCACCGCTGGCCGACGTCGATGTCATCTCCTTGAGGTGGTCAATGCTTCGTAATCTTTGTTCCAGTGGGTTGGTTATGCCGGATTCGATGTCTTCGGCGCTGGCGCCACTCCAGGTAGTACTGACGGTGATCTGATCAAGTTCGAAGTTGGGGAAGAACTGTATATTGAGTTTTTGAAGTGCGATGTATCCGGATAACAACATCATCACCATTAGCAAATTCGCAGCAACACGGTGACGCGCAAACAGACCGATCAGGCTATTGTTCACTGTGCTCTACCTTGAGACCGGAAACGGCGTTCGGCAAATGAGTGGCCGCAATGATATCGCCATCGTTTATCTGCAGGCTGCGGATCAATACCAATGCCGACTGGTCTTCGGCCCTTGACTGGCCGATTGTTTCAACTTCGATGGCAACCAGGCGATCACCTTCTACCTTGTAAATTCTGGAATTACCATAAATTGCCTGGTAGGGGACCGCAAACACATCGTTTTCTTTCGGCAGTTCGAGCTCAAGCGCGAGTAACTCGCCCGGTCGAAATTGTGTGACGACGCCATCGAGCGAAAAATAGGCATCGATTCCTGTCGCCTCGGCCTCACCGGCAAGGCGCAATAGCGGGAAGCGGTCGGGGTCAGTGCGGTTGACGGCGCTGGCAAACAAAATCTGCTGGGCACCGATAGATTGCTGAACCGATTCGATGTAATTGCTGGGCAGATGGGCACGTATTTCGAGTGAATCCAACGGGAACAACGATACTAATATCTGACCAAGCGAAACGCGATCGCCAGCCGCGACGCTTACCTCACTCACGATCGCATCAAAGGGGGCCTGGAGGTCAGAACGTTCCATCGCTAGTCGTGTCTCTGCCAGTTTGGCTTGATGACGATCTTGCCTGGCTTTCAGAATTCGCAACTGTGTCGGGTGGCTATCAACTTCGAACTGGCGTGCAGTGACTAGTAACTGACGTCTGCCGAGTTCACTGCGGGCTGCATTGAGCGCCGTATCAGCACTCAGGTTCTGTTTCTTCAGCTCGACCAGACGCTCTACTTCGGCATCAGCCAGCGATGCAAGTTCGCGCTCTGTTTCTAATGCGGATTGATTCGAGCGATGCCGGATTTCCAGCTCGGCAATCTGGCCGTCAATGTCGCGCAGATCAGCCTCAGCCTGCAACAAGGCTGCAGAGAAGTCGCGGCGGTCCATGGTGACCAGCGGATCGCCTTGTTTTACCTCTGCACCATTGCGCACGAATACTTGTTCGATGATGCCACCACCGGGTGCTGCTGCCTTCAGTAGCTCGGGTGACTCGATTCGGCCATAGAGCGTCAGGTTGGGTGACAGGGCCTGTCGCTTTGCCGCCATGACATTGATTTGCCAGACTTTTTCCGCAAGCACCGGGCGGTCACGTTGTGTCTTGCTTGAGACCAGCGAATAGTAGGCCGCACCGCAGAGCAGCAGCACCAGTATCGGTAGCAGGAGTTTATTCCTGGATCTTGCTGTCATCGGTGATTCCAGGCGGATAGTGATGGGTGCACAGGCATCTTCTCAGTTGGACCGCTTGTGCTC
>RCNB010001716.1_pt1 | contig 13966 bp, 17 predicted proteins | sample 2041321 | NCBI WGS metagenome assembly RCNB01 (sample SAMN09708232, study PRJNA481090) | Marine sediment metagenome, whole genome shotgun sequencing project. | reverse complement strand
GGCTTGAGGATATGATAGAATGTTTCCGTAAATATCGTTCCCCCTATCCTTCGAATAAGATGCGGATTAGAAGACCTGAAGGAATTCCTACTGAATCTGATACTCTTTTTTACATGGGCTGTCTATCTACGATACGGATCCCAAGATATACAGAGCACTCGCTTAAATACTTGCTAAAACAAAATGTAGATTTCACAATCCTAGAGAAAGAGATTTGTTGCGGATGGCCTTGGTTTGCTTCAGGGTGTACTGAAGAATTTGAAATTTGTAAAAAGGAGAACATTGAAATTTTTGAAGAATTCAAAAATGTAATCTGTTTATGCCCTGCGTGCTATTTTCTTTTTAATAAATATTATAAACCTTCGATGAAATCGGATACTGAATTTAAATATATATCCGATTATTTGAAGCCCTCTGATGTTAAAAAATCGGGAAAAGTAGGAATACAACATCTTTGCCAACTAATGAACCGTGGCAGGAAGGGAGTTGATAAGCACATAAATAACGTTTTAGAAAAAAGTGGATATGATGTAGTAGACATCCCTCATTGGTGCTGCGGTGGTGGTCTTGGTTATATGCATCGAACCGATGTAATCGACGAGGTTGCAAATAAACGAATGAGCGATTTCGATGCAGCTGGAGGAGATTATTCGACGACTTACTGTCCGAGTTGTTGGTGGATTTTATCAAGGTACAGCAAAACATGCAAAATAAGCCCAAAAGCTAAAGATCTATTTGAATTACTACTATAGAATGGTAAAATGAGCGAAGATTATAATTGTCCATGTAGGGATGTCGATCCAGATAATTTCGTTACCAACGAAGAAGTATTAATATTATTAGAAACTAAAGACGATTATAAGTTCACTCAAGGAGATTATCTTAGGTTATATAATTGCGTTCATTGCGGAGCTTGTGGTACGCATTATGAGCGATTCCTATTAAAGCAAAAATTCTTGAGGGACGGAAATAAAATTGAAGGTTTGAATGAGCAAATTGAAGTTCTTAAAAAATATGGAACCCCATTTAAATTAAATAAGAGTCGCATTAAACCTATAGAAGGGATTAACGTAAAAAGTAAGACTTTGTTATACTTTGGGTGTTTTACTACCGTTAAAACTCCGAAATATGGCGAAAACATCGCAAAGTATTTGCTTAGTAAAAATGTAGAATTTACCGTTTTAGAAAAGGAGATATGTTGTGGTTATCCAATTTTATGCACTGGAGAGATTAATACTTACGATTTTCTAATTGAGAGAAATAAAAAGCTTTTTATTGAAAAAGGATTTGAAAAAATAATAACGGTTTGTCCAAGTTGCTTTATGGTGTTTAAAAAACACTACCAAGAGTTAGGAATAAAAGTAGAATATTTTACTCAATATTTAACACCCATTGTGGGAAAAGATAAAGGAAATCTAATGATTCAACACGCTTGTCCGTTAAAATATATCGAATTTCCCGGTATAGAAGAAGATTTAAAACAATTATATGAAGAAAGTGGATATAATGTTTTACCAATCCCGCATAATTGTTGTGGAGGAGGTGTTGGACATCAGCTACGAACAGATATATCTGAAATGATTGCGATTAAGAGAATGAAAGAATTTAAGGATAATGAAAATCTTAAGTCAGAAATTGCAGATAATAATACATATATCACTACCTATTGCCCTGATGCGTATTGGATTTTAAAGTTCTATGGGAGAAAAAACAGAGCCAAACAGAAGCTTAAAAATATGTGTGAATTGTTAACAGATTAAACATAGTTTAAGGGTGTAGAGAAGAATCTACATATCTCTCTATTATTCTAAATGCAATTTACATAAAAGCTTATCTTGAAGTCGATTAATAATGGAGTTTTTTATAATTTAAACGAATAAAAATTTTAAGACTAAATTCAAATATTCACAATAGAAAGAAATTTAGATGGTGATCATATGTTATTTTCCCCAAATGAACTTGATAACGTAAAGAGAGAACTGACAAAATTAAAAGGCAAAGTAGTACTGAAATTGTTTACCGATTTTAAAATTCTGGAAGACGGCTCAAAAAAAAGAGCATGCATGTCATGTGAGGGTGCCTATAATTTGCTAAAAACACTTGAAGAACTATCAAACGGAAAGTTGAGTATCGAAGAGATATCCATTGAAGAAAATCAAGATGAAGCGAAAAAATACAATGTTACCCGAATTCCGGCTATATTATTCGTTAATGAAGAAGGTAAAGAAATTATTCGTTATTCGGCACACCCTACGGGATCTGAATTTGTACCCTTTCTAAATTCGATTCAATACTTTAGCGGAGTAAGACCGTATTATGCCGACCAAATTCTAACTCACTTAAAAAAAATCGATAAATCAGAGATGAAAATTTTTATAACCCCTACTTGTCCATATTGTCCTGCGACGGTCCCAGTTTTAACATTATTCGCTATTGTCTCTAAAGGGAAGATAACAGCAGAAGTTATTGATGTTAGTTTAAATCCAGACATTGCAAGGAAATATGAAGTTCAGGGTGTCCCACTCACCGTTGTAAACGAGAAATATCGGATTGTTGGGATGTTTACTCCACAAGATTTATTAGATAAATTAACAAAAGGTCAAAGAGATTTTGGAGGAATGTATGCATAATCTATGTTATAAGAGGTATTTTAAATATGTCTCAAGATGATAAATACAAGGAAATTATTAAAAGAGAAATGGCGAAGCTCACTAAACCTGTGAAACTAAAGGTGTTTACTTCTCAACGAACGGAAGAAGATGGGAGTAAAATAAGAGCTTGTATGGATTGTGGACAATTTATGACACTCCTAAGGATTTATGAAGAAAGTTCGAATGGAATGTTAACGATCGAAGAACTATCTATAGATAATAATCCTGAATTCGCTAAACGCTATGATATTCAGCGGGTACCGACAATTTTATTTGTTAACGACGACGGTAGAGAATTAATTCGTTATTTAGCAGCTCCACAAGGTGGTGAAATCCAACCATTTATCCAATCACTTTTTACATTTGCGGGAGCACCAAATTATTACGAAGCTACAATAAAGCAAAATCTCGATCGTATTCAACCATCAATTATCAAAGTAATGATAACAGAAACATGTCCATATTGTCCTAGTGTTGTAGCTACAGCCTCTCAATTTGCACTTGCATCTGAAGGGAAGATTAGAACCGTAATCATTGATATTATGGCGAACCCAGATATTGGACAATATTATGACGCTTCGGGAGTGCCTTATACGGTTATTAACGATAAAAAAACGCTCGTTGGAATGGTTGGGGCGCAAGATATATTACGGGCGCTTATCGGAGGAAATATAAAAGTTCAATACTAATTTATTTATTTAATCTTTCAAGAATCTTTATTGATTTCTCTTATTTCTATAAAGAATAAAAGAATATTGAGCCTTGAAATAATATTATAAAGATGTGAAAAAATTGCCGATATCAAATGTTTATAAGAGAATGATTCGTGAAGAGATTAAAAAACTAAATAAGCCAGTTACATTGAAAATCTTTACATCATCGAAGAATCTCCAAGAATCCGTAAAAATGGTGGAGGTTATGGACATATATCAAAAAGCTTCTAATGGAATGCTCAAGATAGAAGAATATAAGCTCGAAACTAATTCTGATCTTGTTGAAAAGTATGAAATTCAACAAGCACCTACGATTTTAATGACAAATGCTAAAGATCAGGTGCTGATTCGTTATTTAGCTGTACCCACTGCGGCAAAAATTCAACCATTTGTAGAGGCATTAAAGGTGCTTACAGGAACACCTAATTATTATGAAAACGTTATAAGAGAGAATCTGAATAAAATTAATCCTACAGTCATAAAGGTATTAATCACTGATTATTGCGCATATTGTTCCACTGTCATATCAATTTGCAGTCAGTTCGCGTTAGCATCTGAGGGTAAGATACGTACAATTATTATTGACATAATGGCTTATCCGGACATTAGTGAACAATATAATGTTACAACGGTCCCAACTTTAATCGTTAATGAAAATAAAAAGCTAATAGGCGATATAACTGCTGAGGAGCTTTTATATGAACTCATAAATAAGACTTTATGAATGAAAAGATATAATTATTAAGTATAGCATAAAAGAGGATTTAGAAATGTTTAATATTGATATGGAAGGCATTGATTTAGAAAAGACTTACGATCTTATTATTTTAGGCGGTGGACCAACTGCGATAGGTTGTGCTATCTATGCCGCTCGATTTGCATTGGATGTATTAGTCATAGGGAAAATTTTCGGTGGTTTGATTGCCACAACTCACCTGGTAGAAAATTACCCTGGAATCACCTCTACAAGCGGTCAAGGGTTAATGGAAATGTTTAAAGACCACATGAATTCTTTACATATTCCGTACATAACAGACGAGATAAGAAGTATAGAAAAAGCGGACGATTACTTCATTTTACACTCATTTTTTCAAAAATTTAAAGCATTAAGCGTGGTTATCGCCACCGGATCGGAAAGGAAGAAGTTGGGGCTCCCGGGTGAAGAGGATTTTGCTGGAAGGGGTGTGTCTTATTGTGCCACATGCGATGGTCCATTTTACAAAGATAAAACAGTATGCGTAGTTGGTGGAAGTGATTCTGCTGCAAAAGAAGCGTTATTTCTCTCCCAGAATGTAAAGAAGGTTTATATCATTTATCGTGGAGAAGAAATACGCGCTGAACCGATAAATAAGAAAAGAGTAGAGGAAAATAACAAAATTGAAATCATTTATAATACCAATATCGTAGAAATTAAAGGGGACAATACTGTTAAGTCAGTTATTTTCGATAATGGAACAGAATTTGAAGTAGATGGTGTTTTTATCGAAGTAGGGTCTATACCTAACTCAGATTTAGCAAAACGCATAAGTGTAAAGACAAATGAAAAGGATGAAATTATAATTAATAGAAAGTCGGAAACAAATATCCCGGGTATTTTTGCTGCTGGTGATGTTGCAGACGCACCATTCAAACAAGCTATTACGGGAGTAGCAGAAGGGGTTGTAGCTGCGTATTCAGCCTTCGATTATATTAAAGAAATGAATATCGAATATTAGAGAATTTGTTTTTCACTAAATTGTTAGTTTTTATCTCCAAGGAAAAAGGCTAAGAAATATAAAACAAAGAAATTTAATTTTTATTAAAAAAAGCAAATAATCGGTTAAAAAAAATGGAAGAAGAAACTCCAATTCCTCAAATAGTAAGAATGGACCAAGTCTTCGCGGTTGGAGGGACATACAACGACCCTTCAGAATTTACACGTAAGGTTAACAAAAACTTAATGATTTTGCGACAAAGCGACAAGAACATTAAAGTAAAAGATATAAAATTTAGCGCCTTTTCCGATCCTCGCTATTCCAACGCAGGTCCTATTTTGCTTGCTTTTATTATCGCCGAAGTTGATGTAGACATCACTCCAGAACCTGAAGACCACGGCAAAAGGCATAAAAAAAAGAAGAAAAAAAGGAAATGAATCAAGCAAAAAGGCTTAATTCTTCTATAATTATTAACGAGTAGAGAAATAATGAATGATAATGAAATTTTAGATAAGTTGAGAAATAGCATAGTTGAAGGCATTTCAGAAGAAGCATTAAATTATATCCATAAAGCTAATGATGCAAATATCGATCCCAAACAAATATTAAATGAAGCCATAATTCGCGGTGCTGAAGAAGTTGGTATGAAGTATGAAAAAGGCGAATATTTTCTCGCCGATATGCTTTTAGCTGCGGATGCTATTAACGATTGCATGGATGTTATTAAACCGAAATTGAAAGAAGAAAACCACAAATCACCTGGCAAGGTGTTAATTGGTACTCCTGAGGGAGACCTTCATGATATAGGTAAAAGTCTTGTGATTGCCCTATTGCAAGGTCAAGGGTATGAAGTAGTAGATTTAGGAGTGGATGTTCCCCCTGAAAAATTTGTAGAAGTAGCAATGAATGAGAATCCAGATATTATAGGGATTAGTGGATTATTAACCGTGACGATTTCTAAAATGACAGAAACCGTTACTATGCTTAAAAGAAAGGGAATTAAGGCTAAAATTGTAGTGGGTGGGGGTATACTCTCTGAAGAATCGTGTAAACATATCGGTGCTGATGCTTGGACCAAAGATGGATGGAAGGGGGTAAAATTAATTAAAAATATGATGGAGGTAAATTAAATTGCCGCACGATTGGGAAGCGTCTAGAAGTAGAATAGGAGGAACTATTGCGGGATCAGATAAAATTGATCGCGTACCATATTTTCCTATTGTATGCGAAGAAATAATCTGCCGCATATCAGGAAAAACGTTTCGAGAACTTTTATCTTCACCTAAAATTTATGGTAATGCCGCTATTATGACTTATGAGTTTTTAAAAGCTGATTCTCTTGCCATACCTACTGCTTACGCAGGTCCTGCTGAAGCTTTAGCTTTCGCAGAAGCCAATAATAAGGAAGACACAATAAAATGGACAGATTATAAGGTATTTATGGCTAAACAGGGTGCCATCTGTAAAACTGAGGAGGATATTGAAAAATTAGAAGTTCCGGATCATAATAAAATATCGTTATGGGATACTTGCTTGTCTGCTGTAGATTTTGTAAGAAAAAAGACAAAATATCCACAGGCCTGTGCACTCGGTATTTGGTCTGTTGTTCAGGAATTAAGGGGCGTACAGGCTTATAGAGATATGAGAAAGAATCCAGATCTATTGCTACAATTATGTGAAAAAGTATATCAATCTCAGATGGATTTATACAATATATTTACTGAAAGAGTAGGTCCTAGTCCAACAATATTCTTTACGGGGTATGCGTTTAACAAACATATGATGAGTTTCGAGGATGCAATGAAGTATGAGGGACAATTTATTAAAAGATTGCAGAAAGAGACGAAAGCTAAAATAATGCTTCATAACTGTGGAACTTCACCTTACTTTGATGAAGCGTGTGATAATCTCGATGTATTCGCTATTAATGGTTCACACCCGCTAGATATTGAATATTGGGTGGAGTTCAAAGAAAAACATCCGGATGTAACAATTGTTGGAGCAAATATTGATGTGAGTAGGGAATTATTTAGTGGCACACCTTTAGATGTTGAGAAAAAAGTAAAAGAAAACATTACACATTTAGCTTCAGGAGGTAGATATGCGGTTGGCCCAGTCTGCTGTTTACCGTGGGGCGTTTCACTAAATAACATTATGGCCATACCCAAAGCTATAAAAAAATGGGGTACTTATCCCCTACGATCTCATTGATAATTTGTTTTATTATGATTAAGTTTAAGATTTTATTGATGAAACGAGAATATTTAATTTGTAATAAAATTTAAAACTCTGCTAAAGGTATTTTTAATGAGTGAGGCACCCGATGAAAAAGAAGAAATCGTGAGTTATAAGTTCCATCATATTGATACTAATAAGTGTAAAAGATGCGAAGCTTTTTCGTGCGAAGATGCTTGTTTTAGAGGAGTTTATAAGGTTTTAAATAAAGATTCTGAACCTATGTGCGTTGTTGTAGAAGAACGAGAAGATCACTGTATCAAATGTCATATCTGTACAACAGCTTGCAAATTAAAAGCTATAACTATTGATTAAGTGTAAGAAATTAATTTTTTTTATAAAATGAACGAATTCCGCCTACATTGGTATTTTAAATTAGTTGGGGTAGGTTTCTTCATAATTTATAAAATATAAGTAGATTTTTAATTTGTTAGATTATTATCTAAATATAGAATTAAAATTAATAATAGGAAATGGATATGATTTCAGACAAATTAAAACTCGATGATATCGATCGAAAAATAATTACTTTAGTACAAGAAGATCCGAACCTAACCCATACTCAAATTGCAGAAAAAATTGATAGATCTCAGCCTACCGTTGGGATGAGAATAAAGAAGCTTGAAAAAGAGGGAATACTGCAATTCCAGCCTGGAATTAATTTTAAAAAGGTAGATCTCTTCTTAGCAACTGTGGAGCTGAATTCAAAGCGCCCAAACGAGATTCTTGAAATGGCTAAGTACTGCCCATTTATGTTGAACGCATTTAGATTAAGTGGGGCTCGTAATATCTGTATTTTACTCGCCAGTTCTAAAATAGACAAATTGGACAACATAGTGAATTACCACTTTAGAAGTGATCCTGACGTTAGTTCAGTCTCAATGAATATGATCACAGAAATAGCTAAAGATTTCGTTTTACCTATCGATTTCGATAGTGAAAACCACATTCCAACGTTAGAAGAGGGCTGTGGTACCAAATGCAAGTTCAAAATGGCGCAACTAAAAGGACTAGCAGAAAGTTTAGAGTAAGAACTTCCTTTTTTTATTCTTCGACTTCTTCTGAAGAAATATCAAATTTATATTTTGGCAGGTTCGGACTCATATTACAATCGGGACCGCAGTTTTCCGAGAGCAAATCAAATTTTTCTATTTGGAAATCAATTGGCACGACGAAATCGTGAACCGAATCAATTATGATGTTAGTTTTTACGTTAATTACGTTTGGATCTTTTCTAAAACATACATCTACTAATTTTTCGACCGTTTGAAGATCGGAAGCAGAAATGAAGCATAACAAGTTGAATTCTCCGGAAATCTTAAATGCGTGATTAATGAAAGGGCATTTTTCAATTTTTCTTACTACCGTTTCCACATCCTTTGTTGAGACGAAAACTATTACAGTTTTGATATCTACTTTCTTTATGTTGAAACCAACTTGTTTTGTGAGTAAATGTTTTCGCTCTAATTTAATGATTCTTGCCCCAACGGCAGGTTGAGACTTCTCGATTTCTCTAGCTATCTTACTGTGGGTAATGTCTGCATCTTCTTCTAATAATTCAATTATCTTATAATCGTCATCGTCAATTCCTAATATTTCCTTAAAGGTTTTCTTGATCATCTTTTCACTTCTCAACGATAAAAGTTTTAAAAATATCTATTCCAATTAAACCAAAGCCAAATGATAATATAAATCTATACGTGATAACTTTAAAACTTTTAAAGTTTAAAGCTAACAAAAATAACAAAATAGCATTTCTCACTTATAAAAAACAAATTTTACTTAAAAATAAAATTAATCCGCAAAGGTGCTATAATAATCAAACGCATATTCGCCCGTAGGCTTACCACTGTCTAGTAAAGCTTTTGTTCTCCTGTATTCCAGTTCTGTGGCCATCCAGCAATCTGGGCAGTGCCACTCATCAGAAACGAGATTATATTTCATATCTCCTTCAACTCTCCCACACTGCACACACTTACAAATAGATTTCTTTAATTCTCGTTTAATTTTACCTCGCTGAACCTTCAGACCTTGAACAACCTTTTTTTCATTACCGTCCAACTCGCGATACTTGCCTAACGAGTTTTTTTCAATTGACTGGAGTTGGATTGTTAATTTCTCTACTTGAAGTTCAACGGCAGCGATTATTATTTTTCTAAAATTATTTCGAACTTGGTTTAAGTGTTCATTTCTAATAACAATTCTTTTTTTCTTCTTCATTGTAAACAATAAAAAAAATTTAATATTTAAATCTTAAGGACCCCACCATTCGTATCCATGATCAAACAAAAGCTCGGTATAAAGGTCTCCAAAATCAACCGATAAATATTCGGTAAGAATTCATTGTGGATAGAAAAGAACACATCGCAAACTTGAGAGTTTACACGTTTGAACAATTAGATAAAGATACAAAGCTCGAAATTTTAACGATAATTAAGGAAAATTTCAAGAAAGAATACTATAGTAAATTTAGAGTAAACTTGTAAAAATATTTAATATAAAAATGATCATAGTAAATCCAATAAATCCAATTAAGAAGTAAATAGGTTTGCCTTTTTCTTTTTCGGGTATAATTTCCCTTACAATAGTATACAGAATTACTCCTGATATGAACGAAAATAAAATATAAAACATTTCTGTGTATTCAAATCCTACTAAATCTAAAGTCAATCCGATTAGAACACCTATAAAATTTGAAAAAGCAAGGACGTACTTTCTTGTGATATTCGTCTCGACATCGTAAATTTCATAAATTTCAAGATCAGTAAATATGATATGTCTTTCAGATCTGTTTGTTATAATTGCTCTAAACCAAGCAAATAAAAAGAATAATATCCCGCTGAGCATATCATAAGCTAATAACCCTACTACAATAATCCCTACGAGAAGATGATATGAAAAATTAGAAAAAAACCGTAGATTGCTCAAATCTTCGTTGATGTGTTTTTGAATCTTAGCCTTATAGGGGTTTATCTCATTTTTGAACTCTTCACGTTGTTTATGTAAATCTGCTATTGTTTGGGCTATATCTTTCAGAGCTTCAGTGTCAAATTCTTCTTTTTCCAATTCTCTAGCTAATATATTCTCGATATTTTCTTCAACATCTTGTAATATTTTTTCTTTTTCGATTAATTTACGCATTCTCCTTTGCGATTTAGACTCTACCTTTTGTAAAATTAATTTTTCAGAAGTGTGGACAAATACAAAACCAATTAGAACAAAGAGGTATTCAAAAATTGTGAGCTCAAATGGAAATACGGGTATATTTTCGGCAATTTCTGGGAGGAGAACTAAGAAAAAATAAGAAATGGAAATACCCGCAATTAAAGAAATATTGAGTTTAGGATGTTTTCGTTCGTAAAAGTCTACGAAGAAAAAAAGTACACCAAAAACCAATGAAATAACAGCGATAAATGTAAAGCTAATAGGCATTACATATTTTAATATAGATATAACTAATAAACTTTTTAGAATTTAATTAAAAATAATTCAACTTCAAAGTATAAATATCTCCAATTATGGTATTCTTGATTCTAAGGTGATTCATTATTCAATTCTTCATAATTACATCAGAGGAAGATAAGGCTTCTATGAACATGAGAGAAGTATTTCTAACTTCTAACAATTACAATTTTGTTGAAACTAATACGAAATGGAAAGATTATCCAATCTTTAAACTCAATGGTGAATCTTTTCGAAATAAACCTAAGAAGTTCTTTAACGATAATCAAATTTTTTTAGGTTTAACAACTGAGCCTTTAATTTTCATAACTGAATTAATGTTCAACAATCCAAAATTTAACCCTGATTTAGTAATATTTGCGAGTCGGCATACATCTGTGACTGCGCGACCCGCCTTTTTAGCGCATACAACAGGTAATTGGAGCAGTAAAGCGGATTTTGGTGGAAAGCCTCAAGATTTATCCAAAACAAGTGCTCTTCTGCACAAGGCAGGTATTGAATCGTTAAGGGAACAAATCGAGAAATTCAATATTCCTGATTTTTCTTTAGATATGGAAGTAACTCATCATGGACCAACTACTTTAGATATTCCTTTAATATTTATAGAATTAGGGAGCAGTAAACAGGAATGGTTGATTAAGGAGGCAGGTGAACTCGTAGCAAACGCAATTGTAAATACAGTGTTTAAATATCTGGATTTTAAAGAGATGAAAACTCAGCAAATTGGCTTAGGATTCGGTGGTACTCACTACGCTCCTAATTTTAAGAGGTTATTAACCAATAATAATATTGCACTTTCATTTATATGCCCAAAATATTACATCCAAGATTTAAACGAGAATCTAATTAAAATGATGATCGACAACACGTTAGAAAAAATAGATTATTTTATAGTAGATTGGAAAGGAACAAATTCTCAAGATAAAAAACATCTTATTCCGTTGCTGGAAGAGTTTAATATTCCCATCAGGAAAACGAGAAGTTTTTCAACAATTTAAGCAAGCTTAATATTCACAGCGGAAAAATATTACGCTTCTTCTTTTAATTTCTCGTAATACTTAACTAAATTTTTAAAGACATAGTGGCAAGCTATGTATCCCTGCGTAGCAGCCTTTTGCAACACTTTATTTAAAAATTCGGGGTATTTACAATCACCATTGACCGTAACATTTAATTCTCTCACATTATAATAGCTACGATAAAATAATGTTGGCCAATCTACTAATGGTCGTAATGTTTGATTGTAAGTTAATTTACCTTTTTCCGACAATTCTAATTCTTGGGCTAAGCTGTAATATGTATGTTTGCCTACCTTTTTTTTTATTAAAAATCCGTCAGCAATTATCTTACCTAAAATTTTTTTTAGTGCTGCGAGTTTAAGAGTTATGTTGATTTTTTTTAAGTTTTCATTAATACTTGTAGCGCTCTGTTCTTTAAATTTTATTAGTAAGTAATTTCTTGCTAGGATATTATATTTTAGTGGTACAGTTTCATGATCGAGTTGATTATACTGAATTAAATTTCCCAAAATTTCTTTTGCTACTAAATATTTAAGAATTTTTTGATCATCTCTAATAAAATTCTGTGTAAAGACTTCTGATTCAAGAAAATACGAATGATAGAGAGCAGTTAATATGGATTTTATAGAATGAAATCCGTCCTCAAATGATAGCTTTATCGTGTTTAGAACTTTAATTCTGTAATCTATATCAGTGAGAAACTTTTCTTTTTCAGCTCGGACTGAACGAACTAAATGAGGTTGTTCTGGTAATGAGGCGAAAGTTCCATCCCATTCCCTTTTCAAACGATCAGATTGTGTTTTTGCAATAGTAAAAAGTTTGTAAACAACACCATATAGTTTGGTTAAAAACTCTTCTGAAGTTACATTCGTCATCCATAAATCCCTTAACTTTCTAACTACTACTCTTTATATCAATAAATATTAGACACTAAAAATTATTAAAGTTTCATTTAAGATAAGTAATACGTTAATAATAAAATTCAGAAAAACTCAAAAATAAAAGTGATGTAAAGTTTGAAGATTGAACATATTGCGGTAAGCTCAAATAGCGAAGAAGAGGCTGATAGATTTTTCATTAATCTTTTAGAACTGAAAAGAGAAAGAGATTTTGTTGTCTCTGAAGATCTTATGGAACAATTTTTCAGTATTAAGAAAGCGCAAAGGATTATTAGATACGAAAATGAAGATTTAAGTGTGGAAGCGTTTATAACTGACGATAAGAATCAGGCACTAGATAAATTTACCCATACTTGCCTAATCGTTGAGGATCGAATTAAATTAATCGAGAGAGCGAAGAAATTACATATTAAAGTGATTCAAGTACCAAGAAAAAACAGTGAGGGCTTCTATTTATTTATACAAGATTCTTATGGGAATTTATTTGAAATTAAATAAAATCCTTACTAATTCTAAATAATACCTGACGCATTTATTATATCCTTATGATCAAATGCTAGTTTTAGAGATGAAATATCAGCAAAATTTACAATTTCTAAAGACAGGGCGTCGTCTTTGGCCAGTGGCTTCTCTGAATCTGTTAACGGTTCACATAAAAACGCTATAGAGATGTTATGGCCCCTAGGATCTCTATTGGGTGCTGAAAAAACACCAATTAGTTTTTTAATAGATACCCTAATATTGGTTTCTTCATACGCTTCTCTAATACAAGCGTCCTCGACGCTCTCTCCAACATCAACAAATCCTCCAGGCAAAGCTAATTCTCCTTTAAAGGGAGGATTTTTCCTGTGAATTAACACTATAGAACTCTTTTCCATTCTTATAACCGCATCAACAGCTACTAATTTGGCATTTTTAATCATCCCACACAGAAGAGCTCAATAGGTGTTCAATTCGCGTTCGACGCGGCCTTACAAATTTTGTACGCCCTAATTTTCGCTCTAAAAGCAGATTTCTTTCGAGGTTTGTGGAATTTACCATATATACTTCAAGATCACCCTCATTTAAAATAATGTGGTTGAAGCTAGGACTATCATCTGCTCTCACTTTATTAGAAGATGAGGTGCCACAGTAGAGGAATGTTGTTGGTCCGATTACATAAGCGTGTGGAACGTGTCTATGTCCCATTAAAACTAAATCTAGCTCAAATAATTGTGTAAATTCAAGAATTTCTCCGGCATCTCTTACGGTTGTAAATTTTTGCCCTGAAAGAGGTACGGGTATTAAGTGGTG
>RCNB010001633.1_pt1 | contig 13969 bp, 12 predicted proteins | sample 2041321 | NCBI WGS metagenome assembly RCNB01 (sample SAMN09708232, study PRJNA481090) | Marine sediment metagenome, whole genome shotgun sequencing project. | reverse complement strand
CAATGTCCACCGCTGCCAGTAAGTGTTCTTTTTGTGCCATAATTCTATCTTTTTGTACAGATTACCTGATGGTTATATTTTAGGTTTATGAATTCGTAATGGTTCCATCCCTTCTGCCTGAATCCTTCGCGGTAGAGGGTTCCGAGTTTGAAAAATTTCTGTTCCAACCGGTTTCCATCCCCGAACAGGATAATCTGAGCCCCCACCCTGGGTACCAGCTCAAACTCCATTTTCCGGTTGACATAGACCTGCACGATCTGGGCATTCCAGAAAGGATCGCCGGTAATATAGTTGGCCAGCGCAATGATATCATTCATGATACTGTCACGGGATGAACCCGCGCCGCCCTCCAGCACATTCTGCTTTTTCCGGAACGCCCCGTCGATCTCCCCATTGACCAGTAAAATATGAGGGGCATAACCGGCAGTTGTCGGGATTACATTCCCGTCCCTGTCAAGAAAGTATTGCCGGTGATCCCTGTCTTCAATCCGGATGATGGGTGTACGCTGGACAACTTCAATGACCAGCTTGCCTTCAACTGTCTTGTATACCTGGGCGCTTTTGATGACCGGAACAAGCGAGAGAGTTTCTTCCATCTTAGCAGCATCAAGGCCTGATATTGGAATACCAGCTATCTTGGGGTGTTCGAGCCGGATCAGGTCCCTGATGTCTGATTCATTAATAAAACTGTGTTCCAGGCTGTCTGTAATAACCACATTAATCCCATTGCAAAGTACTCCGTCATGGGCATCCCTTACAAACCCGAGTACCACCAGCAGGTAAGTGATAATGAAAATGCCAGGCAATATGTTTGCCATCTTTTTCATCTGGCTGGCCCTCCTCCATAAAGTTTCACAATGGGTTCCACAAACTGGTCAATATCTCCAGCTCCCAGGGTTAGGAGCACCTCTGGCTGCCTTTCTTCCAGCACAGGCATCAACTGTTCCTTATTGATAAGTACCTTATCCTCCATATCGGTCTGATCAAAGATCAGGGCCGAATCAACCCCTTCCACAGGCGCTTCACGGGCGGGATAAATATCCAGCAGTATCAACGCATCCAGGTAGGATAGACTCCTGGCAAATTCGCCCGCAAAATCCCTGGTCCTGCTATAGAGATGGGGCTGGAAGACACCGGTAATTTTCCTGTCCGGATAGATCTTCCTGATAGATTGAATGCAGGCATCCAGTTCCCTGGGATGATGTGCATAATCATCAATATATACCATGCCTCTCCGGTTGATCATTATGTCAAATCGCCGCTTCACACCCAAAAATGTGCTTAAAGCCTCCTTTAGCAGATCATCACCGATACTCAGTAACCTGGCCAGGCCAACAACGGAAAGAGCATTTTCAATATTGATCAACCCCGGCACACCCAGTCCCACATCAGCTATCAACCCCTCGCGTGTCTCCACATCAAACCGGTACAGGCCATCCTGCAAACTAAGGTTTACCGCCCCAATATCTGCACCATCCTCCAGGGCATATGATCGGGACTTCGGGGGAAGTTCCCGGATGCAATCAAGCGGTACATCCTGCTGGTAGATGATATATCCACCTGGATCGGTCTGGCTGATAAACTGGCAGAATGAATCTTTTATCTTATCGATCGATCCATATACATCCAGGTGGTCCGGGTCACAGGAAGTGACAATACATATGTTGGGGTGCAGGTGCAGGAATGAGCGATCAAACTCATCCGCCTCAAGTACCATCCAGCCTTCCTCACCAGAGAGGACGGCATTGGTCTGATAATTCTTGGATATGCCGCCGAGAAAAGCGTTGCATGGTATTCCGGCCACTTTTAGCAGATGAGTTACCATGGTCGTAACTGTTGTTTTACCATGAGTCCCGGCTACGGCGATACAGTTTTCATTATCCGAGATAATACCCAGCAACTCGGCCCTTTTCACTATCTGATAGCCGCCCTTCCTGAAAAAGTTCAGCTCCAGGTGATCAGCAGGAATGGCCGGGGTATAAATCACCAGCAGGTTTTCTACATCTGGGAATTTCTCCCTGACATAGGCAAGATCTGATGTAAAATGTATCTCAGAGCCTTCCCTGATCAGGTCATCGGTCAATCGGGTTGATACACGGTCATAGCCGGTGACTGTTTTCCCCAGGCTTAAGAAATACCTGGCCAGAGCACTCATACCGATGCCTCCAATCCCTATCATATAGATATTCTCGACGCTATGTAAATCTTCTTTCTTCATCACTTCAGCATAGACACAATTTCCCTGGCAATAACGCCAGCTGAATCCGGATAGGCCAGATTGGCTATATTTCTTGATAATTCACGTTTCTGATACTCATTACCCAGCAGCTGAACAGCCTGTTTCATCATGTTTTCACTTGCCTCATTGTCAGGTATATAAAGAGCTGCCGAGCGTTTCACCAGATGTTGTGCATTTTTGGTCTGGTGATCCTCTGCCACATTCGGTGAGGGGACCAGTATTACCGGTTTGGCTACATGACATAATTCTGAAATGGTTATCGCACCGGCCCGGGCAATAATTGCATCTGCGACCATGTAGGCATGATCCATGCGGCTGATGAAATCCCGGAGAATTATCCGCTCACCGGATTGCCTGGCAATAAATTCCCTGGCCTCATCATAGTAGATCTTTCCACACTGCCAGATCAGGCTGATATCAGGCTGTTCATGGATCAGATCCAGTCCATGCTTAACCGCTTCATTGATGGTTCTTGCACCTAGGCTGCCACCAAGTACCAGCAAAACTTTCGCCCGGCTGTCCAGTTGAAAAGCCTTCCTGGCCTCTGATTTGTCAGCTGTCTGGCCCAGATCCCTGATTTCACGCCGGACCGGGTTGCCTGTCAGGATTATCTTCCTTACGGGAAAATATTTCTCCATTCCTTCATATGCCACACATATCTTCCGGGCCTTCTTTGCCAGCAAGCGGTTGGTTATCCCGGCATGAGAATTCTGCTCCTGTAACAGGGTTGGAATGCCCATGCCTGCTGCTTTTCTCAGTACGGGTCCACTGGCGTATCCACCCACGCCAACTACTGCATCCGGCTTAAATTCCCGGATCAATTTCCCGGACCTCCGGAGGCTGATAAGCAGTTTGGCCACAACCCTGATATTGTGCGGGCTTAGTTTCCTTCTGAAACCTTCCACCGGTAAACCTATGATCTCATATCCTGCCTGGGGGACTTTCTCCATTTCGATCTTGCCACAGGCCCCAACAAAAAGGATCCGGGGATCCTCCAGCTCACAGCGCAGGGCATCCGCAATGGCGATGGCCGGGAAGACATGTCCCCCGGTCCCTCCACCACTGATGATGATCCTTTTATTTTGTTGCTGTTTCACTTTCAAGACGTTGCTGTTCTATAATACCTTTGCTCACACTTAAAATTATCCCCAGGGAAATACAGGTTATAATCCGGGATGTCCCTCCCATGCTCACCAGTGGCAAGGGTTGACCGGTTACCGGTAACAGGTTCACCGCCACCGCCATATGCACCATTGCCTGCAGTATGAGTCCCAGGGTAAGTCCCACTGCCAGAAAAGCCTGGAATGTCCGGGTGCTCTTCCTGACCAGCACACCTGCCCTGTACAATAAGATCAGGTACAACAGGAGGATGGGTATGCCTCCGAGGATCAAACCATACTCTTCTACGATCACCGCATAGATATAATCCGAGTAAGAGTGGGGGAGAAAATTCCGCTGAGTGCTGTTGCCCGGGAATTTTCCAAGAAATCCCCCGCTGGCAATGGCAATCTTGGCCTGTTCTACCTGGTAGGGTTCCGATTCCTTATGGATAAAGGCTCTCCAGCGTTTTTTCCAGGTAGGTACCCTTGTTTCATTATCGGCAGGTACACTTGTTTCATTACTGGCAGGTACACTTGTTTCATTATGAGTCAGCACGACGATGCCTATATACGAAACGATGAGGATGATCCCCGCAAGAAAGGCCAAGGCCAGGTATCTTTTTTTAATCCTTCCAATGAACATAAGTATGACACAGGTGGCCATCAGGATAAGGGCCGTTGACAGGTCCTCCGTCATGATCAGCACACATATGATCCCCACGGGGATGATCATGGGCAGGAAAGCCTTTTTTAGATCCCTGATCTCGTTCTGTTTCTGGGAAAGCATCCTGGCAACGTACATGATCAGGGCCAGCTTTGCCAGGTCAGAGGTCTGGAAGGTAAATCCAAATACAGCCAGCCTCCTGGAGGCCTGGTTAACATCTTCCCCAATTATCAGGGTGGCAATGAGCAGGGGTATGACAATGATCACCAGGATTTGAGATAACCTGGAAAAATACCGGTACGGGACCAGGTGTGTGAGGTAAACCATGAACAGGCCTGCCATCAGCAGGAGGCCATGACGGAATACATAATAGGTCGGACTACTGCCGGGATTCCTGAATACCAGGATACCGGAAGTGCTGTAGACCGATAGCAGTGAATACAATGAAAGCACGATAATCACTGCCCAGATGATCCTGTCACCGCCAATATATTTCCGAATGGCAAACATAATATTATATCATAATTTTCTGACTGCTTCTTTAAACTTCCAGCCCCTCTCTTCGTAATTCTCAAAAAGGTCAAAACTGGCACAGGCCGGCGAAAGCAAAACTGATTCCCCTTTCCCTGCCAGGTAATAGGCCTTCTGCACAGCCTCCTCCATGCTGGAGACGTCAATGATTGTTTCAATATGCTGATCAAATGCCTTGTGCAGTTTCTCATTATCCTTACCCAGGCAGATCAGGGCCTTTACCTTCTCCCCGACCAGGTCGATGATTTCTTCATAGTTATTGCCTTTGTCTATCCCCCCGGCTATCCAGACCGCCTTGCTTGAAAGGCTTTCAAGCGCATACCAGGCAGAATTGACATTGGTGGCCTTGCTGTCATTGATAAACTGTATCCCGTGGACGGACAGTACTTTCTCGAGCCTGTGTTCCACTCCCTGGAAATCCATCAGGCTCTCCCTGATGAGTTCATTGCGAATCTTCAGTACGCTGCCCGTGATGCCGGCCGCCATGCTGTTGTACTGATTATGTTTACCCTTGAGTGCAAGGTCCTGGACCGACATGCTGAAATCTTTGTTCCCGTAATCAATCCTCAGGTTGTCCTCGTCGTCAATATAGGACACTTCCTTATCCTTCTTCTTCAGGGCAAAAGGCAACTCCTTGGCTTTGACGACGATCTTTTCCAGTTCTTTAACGGTTATCTCATCGTCCGAGCAAAAAACAAAGAATTCATCTTCAGACAAGTTTTGCGTGATCCTGAATTTTGCATCAACATAATGCTGCATGTTAAAATCATACCAGTCGAGGTGATCGGGCGTTATGTTCAGCAAAATGGCGATATCCGCTTTGAAATCATACATGCCTTCCAGTTGGAAACTGCTGAGTTCCAGTACATAATAATCGTAGTTCTCTTCAGCAACCTGCAGGGCAAAGCTTCTCCCGATATTGCCTGCAAGTCCCGCATTCAGTCCCGCCTTCTTCATCATATGATGGATCAGAGATGTGGTCGTGGTTTTCCCGTTGCTGCCTGTTACACAGATTTTTTTCGCCCTGGTGAAGCGAGATGCAAATTCGATTTCAGAAATGATCCTGATTTCCTTTTTGCGAATGGACTGTACGATCTGGGATCGTTCTGGGATACCCGGACTCTTAATCACCTCATCGGTTTCCAGGATCAGTCTCTCGGTATGCTTGTTCTCTTCCCAGGGGATATCATAATTGTACAGCATCTCCTTGTACTTGGTCTTGATGGATCCGTTGTCAGAAAGGAATACATCAAATCCCTGTTTCCTGGCCAGAATGGCGGAACCAGTACCGCTTTCACCGCCACCCAAAACTATTATTCTATTCATCATAAGCTTGAAATATTATTTGTTTCTATCTTATTTTCAATGTTACTATTGTGACCACTGCGAGCAGGATACCTACAATCCAGAATCTTGTCACGATCTTCGGTTCTGGATACCCTTTCAGCTGATAATGGTGATGAAGTGGGGCCATTTTGTAGATCCTCCGGCCTTCACCAAACCGCTTCCTTGTATACTTGAAATAACTTACCTGCATCAATACTGACAGGCTTTCCATCAGGAAGATCCCGCAAAGAATGGGTATCAGTAATTCCTTCCTGATAAGAATGGCAAAAACGGCGATGATCCCACCAATGGAGAGGCTCCCCGTATCACCCATAAACACCTGGGCCGGGTAGGAGTTATACCATAGGAATCCCACCATGGCGCCGATGAAAGCGCTCATATAGATTACCAGCTCCCCCGCGTATGGGATATACATGATGTTCAGGTAATCTGCGTAGAGTATATTCCCTGAAAGGTATGCAAGCACGCCAAGGGTGGTACCCATAATGGCAGATGTCCCTGTTGCCAGTCCATCCAGTCCATCGGTCATATTGGCCCCGTTCGATACGGCGGTGATGATGATGATTACGGCAAGGATCAATACAAGCCATGCCCATTTTTCGGCTCTTTCCCCCACAAATCCAATGAGATAGGCATAGTCAAATTCATTGTTTTTCACAAAGGGAATGGTGGTTTTGGTGGACTTTACATCCCTGGTCACAAAGCGGCTTACCGGTTCTTCCTCTGGTTGTTCCTGTACAATCTCCACGCTGGGTTCCCCGTTTTCCAGTAAAACTTTTTCCCTGACGATCACATCCTGATCGAGGTACAGGGTAAGTCCCACAAGGATCCCCAGCAATACCTGTCCCATAATCTTGAACTTGCCTGTCAGTCCCTTTTTATTTTTTCTGAATACCTTTATATAATCATCAACAAATCCGACCAGTCCCAGCCAGACGGTTGTCAGGATCATCAGCAGCACATAGGTATTTCCCAGATCTCCGAACAGCAGGGTTGGAATAAGGATGGAAGCCAGGATAATAATTCCCCCCATGGTTGGTGTACCCTGCTTACTGGCCTGTCCTTCGAGTCCCAGGTCACGAATCGATTCTCCGATTTGTTTCCTCCTCAGCATATTGATGATCCGTTTACCAAATAACATGGATATGATCAGGGAGGTGATCACTGCACTGGCCGAACGAAAAGAGATGTACTGGAAAACACCGGCTCCCGGGAATCCAATTTCATCCAAATATTCAAACAGATAGATCAGCATAATGCATTATTTACGGGTCAGAAGATCCCTTAGTATTTCCACGTCATCAAACGGGTACTTTTCCCCTTCGATTTCCTGGTATGTTTCATGGCCTTTCCCGGCCACCAGCACGATATCCCCCTCCCTGGCCAGCATAACGGCAGTTTTGATCGCTTCCCTGCGGTCAGGGATGGCCAGTACATCATTCCGCTTATCATCAGGCACGCCGGCAATCATTTCTTCAATAATCTCCTCTGGCTTTTCATATCTTGGATTATCACTTGTCAGTATCACCTGCTGGCTGAAGTCTGCAGCCACCTGTCCCATGACCCGCCGTTTTGCTGCATCCCTGTTGCCGCCGGCCCCTACCACCGTTATGATCCTGGTGTTGCCATTGCGCAGGTTGTCGATGGTGGCCAGGACATTCTTCAGGGCATCCGGAGTATGCGCATAGTCCACTATACCGGTGATCCCCGTTGCTGAACGCAGGGTTTCAAAACGTCCTTCCACCGGCATCTGTTCACTCAGCAGGGTCAGGATCTGTTCTTTTTCCATGCCGCACATCATGGCGCATCCATATACTGCCAGCAGGTTGTAGGCATTGAATTTCCCCACGAGCCTGCTCCAGAAATCGAATCCGTCAAGGATAAGGTGTATCCCATCCAGGTGGCTCTCAAGGATTTTTCCCTTCACATCGGCTATCCCCTGCAAGCCATAAGTCTTTTTTATTGCCGGGCAATTTTGCACCATGATCTTACCGTTCTTATCATCCCTGTTCACCAGGGCAAATGCCGAAGCCGGCAAGTGGTCAAAAAATGCCTTTTTTACACTTATATATTCCCTGAATGTTTTATGATAATCCAGGTGTTCATGGGTGATATTTGTGAATACGCCGCCTCCAAACCGTATACCTGCCGTTCTTTTCTGGTGAATGGCATGGGAGCTGACTTCCATAAAACAATAATTACAACCTGCCACGGCCATGGACGACAACATCTGGTTGATCTGCAGGGCATCCGGCGTGGTATGGGTAGCCGGCAGGGGCTTGTCCCCCACCATGTTCCTGACAGTTGAAATCAGGCCCGCCGGCTGTCCGGCAGCCGTATACAAATGATAAAGCAGAGTGGCTACGGTAGTTTTCCCATTGGTACCGGTAATACCTATCACTATCAACTTTTCTGACGGGTTCCCATAAAATGCAGCGGCTCCCAATCCCAGGGCCAGGGCAGCATCCCTGACCAGGATATAACTGATATGACCGGCAGGGCTGACGGGGATTCTTTCACAGACCACAGCTACAGCTCCCGATTTAATGGCCTGATCCATATAATCATGACCATCTGTCCGGGTCCCTCGAATGGCATAAAACACCCCTCCTTCTTCCACCTTCCTCGAATCAAAGCATACAGATCCTATGTGTGGATTTTCAGGCCCTTTGCGGTCCAGTATCTCAACCTGGTTCAGTATGTCATTTAGTTGCTTCAATCCCTAAGTAAAGCTCATGGTTAACACTATCTTTTGTCCTTTTTCTATCCTGTTGCCGGGGGGAATAGACTGCTTCAATACTTTTCCCCGGCCATGGATGATGACTTTGAGTCCCGCATTCTCCAATAAATAAACCGCATCTTTGACTCCCATTTCCCTGACATTGGGCACCAGGTTCTCCCTGATGGTGAGTGGATCCGTCCGGATAAAATCATCTTCCTTGGTGGTTTGTACCCATTCGGTCGCCTGCTGTCCCGACAGGGGTATATCCAGCTCTTTTATGACTTTTTCCAGGGCGGCCCTGTGACCATTCTTGGAAAATGGGATCTCGGCCAGATATCCTTCCTCAGAGACCAGTTCCTGCTGTATATCCAGGCTTGTTGCATATACTTTCCTGGATATCTCCTGGAAAACAGGTCCTGCCACCAGGTTGCCGTAATAGACATCATTGGTAGGTGCATTTACGACGACAATGCATGAATATTTGGGTTTCTCCGCCGGAAAATAGCCGACAAATGATGCCTGGTAACTGATCTTGGAACCCACTCTGTATCCATATTTCTCATTGGCGATCTGGACAGTACCTGTCTTCCCGGCAATCCTGAAATTCTCATTGCTCAGGTTTTTGGCCGTCCCGTTTTCCACGACTCCTTCCAGCATGATCTTTACCTTCTCCAGGGTTTCAGCCGAGCAAATGGAGTGGTCAATTACCCTGGTATTGAATTCTTTAACGGTCTTGCCATAGTATAATATACTCTCAACCATTCTTGGTTTTACCATTTTCCCGTTATTCGCAACAGCATTAAAAAAAGTGAGTATTTGCAAAGGAGTCATCCTTACCTCATAACCGTGAGACATCATGGGAAGGGAAATTCCTGACCAGTATTCATCCCCGGGATATCTGATCAGCGGTTTACCCTCACCCCTGATTTCAATGCCAAGAGGCTCATTCAGGTGCATGCGGTAAAGCCTTTCTACAAAAGCTTCCTCCTTTCCCTTGTAGTTATCATGGACAATCCTGGAAAGGGCAACATTTGATGAAACCTCGAAGGCTTCTTTAACAGTGATGATCCCGTAACCGCCTCTCTTGGTATCCCTGATCACCTTATCATAGTACCTGACAGCACCCTTCCCGGTATTGATGGTGTCATCAAGGTCAATGTATCCGTCTTCGAACGCCACCATCAGGGAAGCCAGTTTAAAGGTCGAGCCGGGTTCAGTACTCTCGGCGATGGCATAATTATAGGACTCAGCATAATTGCCGTTACTTCTCCTGGCCAGGTTGGCTATGGCCCTGATATCACCTGTTTCCACTTCCATCAGAATGGCGCAGCCATGATGTGCCTTATGCATGGATAACTGTTTCAGCAGGGCATTCTCGGCAACATCCTGGATATCAACATCGATGGTCGTAACCACGTCGTATCCGTTTTCAGGATCTACTTCATTGGCATCATTGACAGGGATCCAGATATTCCCGGCTGTTTTCTGCATCAGCCGGATGCCTTTCACCCCGGCCAGGTAATGATCGTAAGCTCCTTCCATTCCCACGATGTTCCCGGATTCACTCTTGCTCAGGTATCCTATGGTGCGGGCAGCCAGCATTTGATGAGGCAGGACCCTCCGGTTGCTTTGTATGGTGATGAATCCGCCTTTATACATTCCCAGGCGGAAGATCGGGAAGGTTTTCATTTCCTGCAGTTGCTTATAGCTGACCTGGCGCCGGATCAGGTAATATCTTTTTCCTTCCTTCCGGGCACGTGTCAGGTCCTGTTTCCAGGCAGCTTTTGATTTATCTTGGAACAGCCTGGATAAGCGGTAACTAAGGGAATCAATTCCCTGCCTGAATGTCTCATTTTTCATGGCGCTGCTATTGAGATCCATCCTGATCTCATAGTAAGGAACCGAGGTAGCCAGCAACCCTTTCCCACCGGTGGCATAAATATCTCCACGGTTGGGTTCAATGGTGACGTATTTCAACATCAGATCCTCAGCCTTCTGCCGCAGCTCATCTTTCTTGAAGGTCTGCAGATATAATATCTTGAACAGAATGGCCAGGGCCAGAAAGAAGAATCCCAGGTAAAGTGCGATCACCCGGTCAACGATTATTTTTTTAATGGACGGTTTTCCCATTCTTGCCTTTTTTAACTGTGATCTTTATTGGCGGATCCACAGCCTCATGTAATCCCATCGAACGTTTTTCAATCATCTTTGCCACCTCTGACTGCCGGCTTATAAACTCCAGTTCAGAAGCTGTTGAGATGGCCCTTGCCCTCAATTCTTTGAGCTCGGTCTGCAATTGCATTGTTTCCCGTATGACCTTCTCCGCATGGTAGCGGTTGCCAATGTATAGAATGATCAGAAAGGTGATGAACAATACAAATGGAAGCTGTCTTACTACGGTATCCCTGGTCAGTAAACTGCCGTCGAAAACATCCCATACCGAACCCTTCCTGATCTCTTTCTGTTCGATTTTCTGGTCAACGAATTCAATATTTCTTTTTTGCCTGGTCATAAATCAGTCAGTTTTTCTGCAATCCTTAATTTGGCACTTCTGGCCCTCGGATTTTGCTCCGTCTCGGCAAACCCGGGCTGAATGATGTTCCTGTTCACCTGCCTCAGGGGACTGACAACATTGCCGTAAAAATCCTTCTCAATGTTTCCTTCAACATTCCCTGTCCTGAAAAAATGCTTCACCAGCCTGTCTTCTAATGAATGGTAGCTCAGGATCACCATTCTACCACCCCTGTTCATGAAGCGGATGGTTTGCTCCAGCATCTGCTCCAATGATTCCAGTTCATCGTTTACCTCTATCCGCAAAGCCTGGAAAACCTTTGCCAGGTATTTTTGCTGCCCACGGACCGGTATGCACTCCTGTATGGCCTCCACGAACTGGCTGGTTGTCATTATTCTGCTACTCCTTGCCTTGCAGACAGCATTTGCCAGCCTGCCTGAATTTTTCAGTTCCCCGTATTTTGAAAACAGTATTTTCAGATCCTCTTCGGGGTATTCATTCAGGATATCCGTCGCAGATTTTGTCGCTTCCGGGTTCATTCTCATGTCTATTTTGCTGTCAAACCGGAAGGAAAAGCCTCTCTCCGCCGCATCAAAATGATGTGATGACACCCCCAGGTCTGCGAGTGCTCCGTGAATTGATTTTATACCATAATACCTCAAATAATTCCTGACATACCTGAAATTGCCCCTGATAAACAGCAAGCGTTCATCCCTGACGATGTTTTTTTCTGCATCCGGATCCTGGTCGAATGCGATCAGCCTTCCTTCCCCCAGTCGTTCCAGGATGGCTTTGGAGTGACTGCCTCCCCCGTAGGTGAAATCAATGTAGGTCCCACCCCGCTGAATGTTCAACCCATTCAGACTTTCCTTTAGCAATACAGGACGATGATACATCACTCTTCATCAAGATCATTAATCTCCCCCCCCAGGATTTTTTCCGTAAGTGCTTCCAGGTCTGACTTACCTTCCTTGAGTTTTCCATACAGCACCGGAGACCACACATCTATTTTTCCTTCACGACCGGCCAGCAATACCTCTTTCTTCGCCTGGGCATGTTCGAGCAAGCGCTTCGGGATCAGGAGCCGGCTGCTTGCGTCCAGCACCAGTTCAGCCTTTCCTTCGTTGAACAGCCTGTTGAACAGTTCATGCTCTCTGTTGAAAGGGTTGGTATTGCGCCTGATGATCCTGTTCAGCCTTTCCCAATCCTGTATGGGATACATGACCAGACATGTCTCATAGATATCCGGCTTGATCACAAACCTCTCCTCTGTCCCTGCCGGCATCTGCTTTTTAAAAGCCGAGGGAAGCATGATCCTTCCCTTGCTATCTACCTTACATGTATGTTCTCCTATAAACGTTATCATACCTGGGTTTCCCGGGATATGGTGTAAAAATATTAAAAAATCCCCACTTTCTACCACTTTTCCCCATTTTTTGACACTTTGTTAAAAACTTGTGACACATTGAATTAATATTCTGTCAATCAATTCATTACGCCGAATGTTTGAGGATCATGGATCCGATTCTTGATGATTTTTGTAGTTTTTTCTTACTTTGCATACATACAAAAACACCTTAAATCGGGAAATTAAGATCTAAATGACTGAAATTTCAAAAGACACGGAAAAACAGAGATTTGACATAAAAAAGTTATTTTATGAGAAGAGCCCGAGGGTTGCCGGGCTGATGCCGGGTTTTATATATGCCTACCTGAAAAGGATCCTCCACCAGGATTTTGTTAATGATTACCTGGAAAGGTATGGGGATAAAATGGGAATTGATTTCATGGAAGCAGCATACCAGGAATTCAATGTTGACATGAATATCAAGGGAGAGGAGAACCTGCCTGAATCCGGGCGCTTCCTGTTTGTAGCCAACCACCCCCTCGGGGGATTTGATGGGAATATGCTGATCTATATCATTCGAAAGCATTATCCCAGGGTCGTCTTCCTGGTAAATGATATCCTGATGAACCTGAAGAATATGGATGAATTCTTCATACCTATCAATAAGCACGGCGGCCAGTCACGGGAGAGCGTCAAACAGCTGGATGAAGCCTATCGTTCTGATATGCAGATTATTAGCTTTCCGTCTGGTATGGTCTCCAGGAAACTTAAAGGGAAGATACAAGACCTGGCCTGGCAAAAAAATTTCATTATCAAGGCTAAGCAATATAAGCGGGATGTCATACCTGTACATATAAGCGGCCGAAACAGTGATTTTTTCTACAGGCTTGCCAACGTCAGGAAATTTCTGGGCATCAAATGGAACCTTGAGATGCTCTACCTCATTGACGAGACATATAAGCACCAGAACAAAACCTTTACATTTACGATCGGAAAACCTATTCCCTATTCAGACTTTGACCGCCGGCATACGCCAATAGAATGGGCTGCCAGAGTAAGGGATGTGGTGTACAGGCTGCCGGAGAATAAGGATGCATCCATACCGGAGAGAAAAAAATAATGCTTAATTTTACAGAAACAGTCAGACTTAAATGAAGCCGATCATCAAGTCAATACCGAAAAAGGATCTCGAAGAAGAATTAACAGAGGATAAATTCATCCGGATGACCAATAAGGCGGATAATGAACTATATATCATTACCGCCGATGATTCCCCGAAGCTCATGCAGGAGATTGGCCGCCTGAGGGAACTGACTTTCCGGGCCGCCGGGGGTGGCACCGGAAAACCCGTGGATATCGATGATTTTGACACTATGGAGGATCCCTATAAACAGCTGATCGTATGGGACCCGGACCAGGAAGAGATCCTCGGGGGATATCGCTTTCATCTCTGTGACAAGGAAAAGACTGATTGCAGCAGGGCTAACCTGGCCACAGAAAAACTGT
>RCNB010002072.1_pt1 | contig 13974 bp, 12 predicted proteins | sample 2041321 | NCBI WGS metagenome assembly RCNB01 (sample SAMN09708232, study PRJNA481090) | Marine sediment metagenome, whole genome shotgun sequencing project. | reverse complement strand
TCCCGGTTATTAGAATAAAAAGGAATTAGAGGGCGTTAGCCCTCTGTTTTTTCATGTTTCAAAAAATACATTTGTCGGATACCTCGATTCTTGATTTTTATTTCACCTCTATTTTCACATTCAAATTTATTTTTGATCACTTTATAAGTGATATCTGATATATTTATGGACCCAACATCAGCGGCCGATTCCATTCTTGAAGCTATATTTACAGTGTCTCCCCAAACATCGTATTGAAATTTTTTGACTCCCACAATTCCAGCAACTACAGGTCCAGAATGTATCCCAATTCTAATATTGAAATGTTCAATTTCATTGTTCTTAATTGCCTTAAAAGTTACAAAATCTAAAATTTCAAGTGCCGCTTTTGAAGCTCTATGTTCGTGTCCTACAGATAAATTCGGAATTCCACCAGCACACATATAGGCATCCCCTATAGTCTTAATCTTTTCAAGGTTATACTTTTCAATAATGGCATCAAAGGATCTAAAGTAAAAATCAATACTTTTTACCAACTTTTCAGGTTCAATCTGCTCTGCCTTAACCGTAAAATCAGAAAAATCTGTAAATAATATGGTTGCGTTTTCAAATCTTTTAGTTCTTACTCTTCCAGTATTTTTCAATTCCTCAACTGCTTCAGAAGGTAAAATATTCAAAAGCATTGAATTAGATTGATCCTTTTCGAATTCCATAATCTTTCTCGATCTGAATTCATTGAACCTTAATTTTTCTTGTATTTGGGAAAGGCTAAAACAAGCAATTATTAGAAAAATCACATTGCCAAATTCTACCATAATAGATAAAGGAGGATGAAAACTTAAATACACTACAATTATAGATACGAAAATTGGAAGATAATTTAAAAATAAAATCCTTATACCTCCGAATGTCCCTATATAAACGGCAAAAATAGCTAATAATGTTCCGTTAATACTTGCTTCGAATAAATCCGTGTTAAAGAGTGAAAAAGTTATTCCTGCGAGCATAAAACAACACAGGGATAGTGTTAAGTTATATGCCACAAACATTACTATAAAATTCTCCTTCAAAAAAGATTTTCTTAAAACTAGCACAGTTAATGCCATGATAATTGATGGAATCCTCCAAGGAATTATAAATTCAATATGACGAATATATATATCAGAATATAAAAAATAACCAGCAGCTAGGATATAAACACTCATTGAGTAGATTGAGGTTCTTAAAATCTTATCATTAATGTATTTCCGATAATCTAATAGAATAGATTTTTCATCATATCCGGAGCTATAATTTAAATCGTTCATAAGAATGATGGTTATTGTTTACAAATTGAATAAATCAACTAAAATAATAATATAGAACTAATCGTATTGATTAACAATACGAAAAGGACCAATATGTAATTTTACTGTCCCAAGGTATATAAAAATTTATCAAAGGATTTAAAATTAAGTTCTGTTTAAGAGTCTATGACTATGCAACTAATCTGTAAAAGGAAAACAATTTAAACCTGAGTAGGGGTCATTTATTGCCATTGGCTCCGAGCTTCTTAGGCTTATCTCTCATCCTGAAATTCCCTTTCATTTCGCTCATTATATCTCGCATTTTCTTTCAATAGGAGAATAAATTTTACTTGCCGGCATTTTACCTTTTACTAAAAAGTCGGTCATTAAATGAATCGCTTCATAACCTTGTTCAAAAGGCTTTTGAGAAATTAAAAATGAAACGGTATCATCTTCAAGACATTGCAAGTTTTGATCGGTATTATCAAACCCAATGAGCCGAAGTTTAGCTAAAGAAGTCTCATTAATGGCCTCTACAATTACTGCAATTCTACTCGATGGCACAAATATGCCTTTAATCGTTTTATTCTGTTCCAAGAAGGAATTTATTTTAAGTTTGGTCTCTTCCAAATTATTGAAATTGTCAATACTTAAGGTAAACGTTTGGTTATCTATCCCATTCTTTACGAAGTAATCATTGAAGCCTTCTATTCTTTTAGAAATAGCGTGGTAGTTCGTTATATTAAGCGTGGTATTCACTATTAAATAAGAGGATTTTTTTCCTAGACTCAAGTGCATTAATTTACCGGCAACAAAACCACCCATATATGAATCTTGACCAATAAATGAGATATTATTAAAACCATCCAAATCTATATTAAAAAATAAATAGGGAATTTTAAACTTCTCCAGGCGGTCTATAATTTGTTTGGTTTCTTTAACAAAAGTCGGCACAAATACGACTGCCGAAGGATTTGACTCCATTAAGATTTCAAATTGCTTTAAATATGAATTTCCATCAAACTGATCAAAGAAATAGTTACTGACTTCTACTCCAAAATTCTTCACCTCACCACTAGCTTTTAAAATCCCTGAATAGGGAGATTTCCAGAATAAATTATCGCTGTCATAATTTGGCATTAATGTTAATAGTTTGAACTTGTTTTTCATTGCAAGTGCCCTTGCAACGGGGTTTACTTTAAAATTATGCTTTTTAAGGATTTTCTGAATTTTTGCTTCAGTTTTTTTTGAAACGCCACCTCTTTCATGGAGAACCCTATCTACCGTTCCTTCTGAAACGTTGGCTTCTTTCGCAATACTTTTTATAGTAATCATATGTTCATTAACTTATTCGTGATAGTGATGGTTATATTAATTCTAAAATTAATGCATCTACAAACCAATTGTTAGAAAAGTAAGAGTTTATTTAGCCAAAATATAAAAATAATTTAAATTTCCGTGTGCGTCCACGTAAATTTTGTTACTTTTACTTCAAGATTTATTACGAATGGCTTGTTATTTTTTTCGTGTGCGAACACGCAAACTTAATAATAATATGAATTTTTTGAATAACAAAAGAATATGAGTAAAGTAGTAGTTTTAACAGGAGCTGGCGGAGTGTTATGCAGCACCTTAGCAATTGCCCTTGCAAAGGAAGGTCATAAAATTGCAGTATTAGACTTAAGAAATGACGCGGCAAATAAGGTAGCTGATCAAATTAATTCCGAAGGCGGGATGGCTATTGGAGTCTCAGCCAACGTACTAGACAAGGAGTCTTTAGACGCAGCCAAGAAACAAGTTAATGAGAAACTAGGATCTTGCGATATATTAATTAACGGAGCTGGTGGAAACCATCCTTTAGGTACAACATCAAATCCTCATTTAGAAGAAGAAGATCTTTTAAATCAGACCGATGGCTTTAAAACCTTTTTCGATTTAGATCCCATAGGAATTAAGTTTGTATTTGACTTAAACTTTATTGGAACATTGCTTCCAACGCAAGTTTTTGCTAAAGATATGGTAGGCAAAGAAGGATGTAGCATTCTTAATATCTCATCGATGAATGCTTTTACACCTTTAACTAAAATACCTGCTTATAGCGGTGCGAAAGCAGCCGTATCAAACTTTACTCAATGGCTGGCGGTACATTTTTCAAAAGTAGGAATTCGTGTAAATGCCCTGGCACCAGGATTCTTTTTGACTGACCAAAACAGAGCGCTTTTAACCACTGAAAATGGTGAATTAACGCCTAGAGGCAATACAATTATCGAACAAACTCCCATGGGTAAATTTGGTGAACCAGAAGATTTGGTTGGAACTACTTTATGGTTATGTGGAGAAGGAGCATCATTCGTAACCGGTGTTGTTATACCTATTGATGGTGGTTTTAGTGCATTTAGTGGTGTTTAAAAAATATAGATTATAATTATGAGCTTAAGTCTTGAAAAAACATGGAGATGGTATGGGCCTAATGACCCAGTATCTCTTTCGGATATCAAACAAGCCGGTGCAACCGGAATCGTTTCTGCCTTGCATCACATCCCAAATGGTGATATTTGGCCGATTGAAGAAATAAAAAAACGAAAAGTAACTATTGAAAGTGCAGGCTTAACCTGGTCTGTTGTTGAAAGCGTTCCTATTCATGAAGATATTAAAACTCAAGCCGGCAACTTCAGTACTTATATCAATAACTATACACAAACACTTTCTAACTTGGGCGTTTGTGGTATTGACACAGTCTGTTATAATTTTATGCCCGTGTTGGATTGGACTCGTACAAGTCTGAATTATGAGGTTGCAGATGGTTCAAGAGCCTTGCGTTTTGACGCAACAGCATTTACCGCTTTTGAAGTGTTTTTATTGCAAAGACCAGGAGCTGAAGAAAGTTATTCAAAAGAGCAGATTGACAGAGCCAAAGCAATGCTCGAAAAAATGGACGATACTGACAAGAAATTGTTGATTAAAAATATAATTGCAGGGCTACCCGGAGCAGAAGAAGGTTATAGCTTAGAAGAGTTTAATGCCATTCTTGCAACATACAATAACATCGGGCCGAAAGAATTAAAAGAGCATCTTATATATTTCCTAAAACAAATTATACCTGCTGCTGAGAAAGCAGGTGTTTTAATGTGCATCCATCCTGACGACCCTCCATTTCCAATACTAGGCTTACCAAGAGTAGTGAGTACCGAACAAGACATTAAAGATTTGTTCAATGCCGTAGAAAGCCCTCATAATGGTTTAACCTTCTGTACAGGCTCATTTGGTGTTCGACCCGATAATGACTTGCCAGGCATGGTTGAACGTCTGGGAGATAGAATTCACTTTATCCATTTAAGAAGCACCCAAAGAGATGAGTGGGGTAACTTTTATGAGGCAAATCATTTGGAAGGTGACGTGGATATGTTTGGAGTCATGAAGGCCTTGATAACGGAACAACGAAAACGAAAAGCTGCTGGTAGAGAAGATCTTAGAATGCCAATGAGGCCAGATCACGGACATCAGATGTTAGATGATCTCCATAAGATAACAAACCCTGGCTATTCAGGCATAGGAAGATTAAGAGGTTTGGCAGAATTAAGAGGCTTGGAATTAGGAATTTCTAATAGTTTAAAATAATGAGTGAAATAAATACGAAACCTTTTATTACAGATAATTTCCTATTACAATCAGAGGAAGCCGAAACTTTGTATCACCAGTATGCAAAGGAAATGCCTATTATTGATTATCACAATCATTTGTCATCAAAGCAAATTGCAGAAAACAAACCTATTCATAATATTAGTGACGCCTGGTTAAATGGAGATCATTACAAGTGGCGTGGAATGAGAGCCAATGGAATTGATGAATCATTCATTACCGGAAATGCGACACAACAAGAGAAATTTGAAAAATGGGCTGAAACAGTGCCACAGACACTAAGAAATCCCTTATTTCATTGGACTCAATTAGAATTGAAAAGATATTTTGATATCGACACTATTCTACAACCTTCCAGTTCAGAAGAAATATATAATAAAGCCAATGAAATATTGGCTACAAAAACACCTGCTGACCTTCTAAAAGAAATGAAGGTAGAAGTAGTTTGTACAACAGATGACCCTACAGATAATCTTGAATATCATCAGCAAATAAGAAAGCAAAACATATTCACAAAGGTTTTTCCAACCTTTAGGCCTGATACTTTACTCTTAATTGAAAATGAGGCATTTCAGAACTATATTAAAAAAGTAGAGACTTGTGTTGGGTTTTCCATTGAAAACTTAATTGGATTGTTAAAAGCTATTCAAAGCAGGGTAGACTATTTCCATCAAAATGGTTGCCGCTTATCTGACTATGGGCTCGAGCAAATTTTTACAAATGATTTTTCGGAAGAAGAAGCCGATATCATATTAAAAAAACGATTAGCCGATAAGGAAATCACAACATCTGAAGCCAATCTATTTACTTCATGTATTTTGTACAAGTTGTGCAAAATGTATCATGAAAAAGGCTGGGTTCAGCAATTTCATTTAGGCGCCTTACGCAACAATAACAGTCGCTTACTTGGACTAATTGGTACTGATTCTGGTTGTGATTCAATTGGAGATTTTAGTCAGGGGGCTAATATGTCGAAGTTTTTTAACAGATTGGACGCTGAACAATGCCTAAGCAAAACCATCATATACAATCTGAATCCTTCACAGAATGAAGTGTTTGCTACCATGATGGGTAATTATAGCGAAGCGGGTATCCCTGGAAAAATGCAATGGGGATCAGCTTGGTGGTTTTTAGACCAAAAAGATGGTATGGAAAAACAACTGGAAACCTTGTCAAATGTTGGTTTACTCAGTAGATTTATAGGTATGTTAACAGATAGTCGCAGTTTTTTATCCTTTCCTCGCCATGAGTATTTTAGAAGGATTCTATGCAATTTGATGGCTGAAGATATAAAGAAAGGACTGGTTCCTAATGACATTCCGTTCATAGGGAAAATGATCCAAGATATTTGTTACAACAATGCGGCAGCGTATTTTGAATTTAAATAAAATATGAGGTACAAATTAATTACTATACTATGTATGATATTTATACTGACATCTTGTAAAAAGGAGTCTGGCACAAAAGTATTGTATTTAGCACATAGTTTACCCCAAATCCATCCGGTTCATAAAGGGATATTAGAATTTCAAAAAGCCTTAGACAGAAATTCTAAAGGAACTTTGAAAGTCAAAATATTTCCCGATTCACAATTAGGATCTGAAAGAGAGGTGCTTGAATTACTGCAAATCGGAAGTGTGGCAGCGACCAAAGTAAGTGCCGCTACCCTATCCAATTTTGTGCCTGAATACCATCTCTTAGGCATTCCATACTTATTTCGAGATAAACAGCATCAATTTGATGTTTTGGAAGGCCCTATTGGAAAATCAATATTAGAAAAAGGATCTAAGTTTTGGCTTCGAGGGCTTTGTTATTATGATGCAGGAAGCAGAAGTTTTTACACAAGCGAAAAAGCCATTCGAACTCCCGATGATCTCAAAGGGCTGAAAATTAGAGTAATGAATAACCAAATGGCCATTAATATGGTGAATTCAATGGGAGGATCTGCTACACCCTTGTCTTATAGTGAATTATACACCGCAATTCAACAAGGCGTTGTAGATGGCGCAGAAAACAACCCACCTTCTTTTGTGTCTTCAAATCATTATGAAATTAGTAAATATTACACTTTAGATCAACACTCTTCTGTTCCGGATGTCCTATTAATTGGAACAAAATATTGGAAAAAATTATCTGAGGAGGAAAAAATTTGGGTACAGGACGCGGCAGATGAATCTGCCCAGGCACAAAAGAAATTTTGGAATGAATCAGTTGATGAATCGATGAGAATTGCAAAAGAAGCCGGAGTTGAAATTATTATTCCAGACAAATCTTTATTTGCAGAAAAATCAAAATCTGTAGTCACCGAGTTTGTGAAAAATTATCCGGAAATGGCTCCAATTGTAAATCAAATTAAAAGCCAATAACTATGAATACATCTGAACTTATTTTTACTAAAGTAAATCGGTTTCTTGAACAGGTCTTAGTTGTGATTTTCGCGCTTTTGGTCTTAGACGTTTTATTTCAGGTTTTTTCGAGATATATTCTGAGCACATCATTTACTTGGACTGAAGAGTTCGCTCGCTTTTCATTGATTTGGTTAACCATTTTAGGAGCCGCTTATCTAAATGGGAAAAGAGAGCATCTTTCAATGGACTTTTTATATCAAAAATTTTCTGAAAAGAATAAGAGAAAAGCGTCGATGCTTATCGAATTCTTAATTTTTCTATTTGCCCTGATTGTGATGGTTGTAGGTGGATTCAATTTGGTCTATACAACATTGCATTTAGAACAACTTTCAGGAACGCTTCGTATTCCATTAGGCTATGTGTATGCTATTATGCCACTGAGCGGGATGCTGATCATGTGCTATTCTGTCTATCATATTTCAACTATTTATTCAAACAAAATCAATAATTAATTATGAGCATTGAAGTATTAAGCATCATTGTTTTGTTTGTTAGCTTTTTTGGGCTTTTGTTATTAAAGGTTCCTGTTGCCTATAGTATTGGAATTGCCACAACCTTAAGTCTATTGTTGAATATAGATAGAATGCCTGGCATAACTACTATTGCCCAACGTATGACAACTGGAATTGACAGTTTCGCGCTGCTCGCAATTCCCTTCTTTATTCTGGCTGGTGAGATTATGAAACGTGGCGGCATTGCGAATCGATTAATAAATTTTGCCAAGTCTTTGGTCGCAAGTCTCCCAGGTGGATTAGCTTATGTAAACGTTTTGGCCTCAATGCTTTTTGGCGCTATTTCAGGCTCTGCACTTGCAGCCGCTTCAGCGATTGGTTCTATTATGACAGATCGAATGGAGGAAGAAGGATATCCAAGAACTTTTAGTGCCTCCGTAAATATAACATCATCAACAACGGGCTTGTTAATACCACCAAGTAACATCTTGATTGTATATGCTTTAGCGAGTGGTGGAACTGCCTCTGTGGCAGCCTTATTTATTGCTGGTTATTTACCAGGAATATTACTAGGATTTACCATTATGGGCTATATTGCTTTCGTTGCAATTAGTAGAGGGTATGCAAAGGGAAAAAGAGCAACTTTATTTGAAGTTTGGACTTTTTTCAGAAAAGCTTTTTTTAGTTTATTATTATTGGTCATCGTGGTTGGAGGTATCGTAGCTGGTATTTTTACAGCTACAGAAGCATCAGTAATCGCAGTTCTGTATGCAGCTGTTTTGTCATTGATCTATGGCGACATGAAAACAAAGGATTTCCCCGAAGTATTATTGTCGAGTGCAAAAACAACTGCAGTAGTCATGTTCTTAATTTGTACCTCTATGGCAATGTCATGGTTGTTTTCGTTTGAAGGAATTCCAGAAATGATCAGTACATTTTTATTAGAGTCATTACAAAATAAGTTTGCCATCTTTTTAGCAATCAATGTTATCCTGCTTATTATCGGAACCTTCATGGATATGACACCTGCTGTATTGATATTCACCCCTATATTTTTACCAGTTGTTACAACATTAGGTATGGACCCGGTACATTTCGGAATTGTGATCGTATTGAACCTTTGTATCGGTATTTGCACTCCTCCAGTTGGAACCTTACTCTTTGTAGGAAGTGGCGTAGCCAAAGTATCGGTAACACAAGTAATAAAACCCTTATTGCCATTTTTGGTCATTATGGTCATCGTTTTAATGCTGATCAGTTATATCCCTGAAATATCAATGTTTTTACCAAGATTATTTAATCTATAACAAATATAAAAATGAGTAAAGTAGTAACTTTTGGAGAGATCATGTTAAGATTAGCACCTCCAGGATTTTTACGGTTTTCACAAACCAATCAATTTGATGCTAATTATGGTGGAGGAGAATCTAATGTAGCTGTATCACTTGCTAATTATGGGGTGCCTGTTGATTTTGTAACGCGTTTACCTAAAAATGACATTGGCGAATGTGCCATGATGGAAATGCGTAAACGAGGTGTAGGCATTGATAAAATAGTTTATGGAGGTGATCGTTTGGGAATCTATTTTTTAGAGACCGGAGCAGTTTCAAGAGGGTCTAAAGTAGTTTATGATAGAGCTCATTCTGCCATAGCTGAAATCGAATCAGGAATGATCGATTGGACCAAGGTATTTGAAGGTGTTGAATGGTTTCATTGGACTGGTATTACACCAGCCATTTCACAAGGTGCCGCAGATGTCTGTTTAGAAGCAGTAAAAGTAGCAAGTGAATTGGGTATTACCATTTCTACAGATTTAAATTATCGTGCAAAACTTTGGAATTATGGAGGAGATCGCGAAGCAATAATGACAGAATTGACTTCTTATTGTGATGTTATTTTGGGCAATGAAGAAGACGCAGAAATGCACTTTGGTATTAAGCCAGAAGGTTTGGATATTACCACACAAGGCCATGATGTTAAAGCAGAAGCCTTCTTATCAGTTTGCCAGCAAATGATGGAAAAATTTCCAAAGGCTAAAAAAGTAATTACAACTTTGAGAGGCTCCATTTCGGCTTCGCATAATACTTGGGCCGGCGTTCTGTACGACGGTAAAAAAATGTACGAAACGCGTCAATATCAAATTACAGATATTGTTGACAGAGTAGGTGGAGGTGATTCATTCATGGGTGGCTTGATTTATGGTCTTTTAAAATATCCTGAAGATGATCAAAATGCATTGAACTTTGCAGTAGCAGCTTCTTGTTTAAAACATACAATAAAGGGAGATGCGAACTTAGTAACGGTGTCTGAAGTAGAAAAATTAATGGGAGGAGATGCTTCAGGGCGTGTTGCGAGATAAAATATTGAGTATTAGTTAATTTTGAGCAACTATTTAAAACCGTTAGGCATCCCATATGACTAGCGGTTAATTAAACTAAAATAAAAATGGCACAATACACTAGATTGGAAGTAGCACAAGTGATGAAGGAAACAGGATTGGTTCCTTTATTTTTCAATAATGATTTAGAATTAAGTAAAAAAGTATTAAAGGCTTGTTATGATGGAGGTGCTCGCTTACTGGAGTTCACAGCAAGAGGTGATTTTGCGCATGAAGTTTTTGGTGAATTAACAAAGTATGCCATTGCAGAACTTCCTGGAATGATTATGGGTGTGGGTTCAGTCACAGACGCTGCAGCAGCTTCTCTGTACATGGCCTTAGGCGCAAATTTTATAGTAACACCCGTTTTAAGAGAAGACATTGCCATGGTCTGCAACAGACGTAAGGTATTATGGTCACCAGGATGCGGCACCTTGACTGAAATAACAAGAGCTGAAGAATTGGGTTGTGAAATAGTGAAACTGTTCCCTGGTGATATTTACGGACCTCAATTTGTAAAGGGTGTGAAAGGACCCCAACCATGGACAAATGTAATGCCAACAGGAGGCGTATCCCCTACCCTAGAAAACTTAAAAGGATGGTTTGATGCCGGAGTTACTTGTGTTGGTATGGGATCAAAATTGATTTCAAAAGATATTCTTGCCAATAAAGATTATTCAAAATTAGAGAAAGATGTAAAATCAACACTCGAACTCATTAAAAAGGTCAGAAAGTAAGATTATAAATAATTATCAAAATATTATAAAATGAAAATACATAAAAACATGATTTTCACATCGTTTTTGCTAGGTCTATTAATTTCCTTTAATGCTTGCAAAGAAGCGAAAAAAGATGATGCACCATGGGTAAATTTGTTCGATAAAACATCCTTAAATGGATGGTCTGTTATTGGCGGAGATGCCACCTACAAAAATGTACAAGGAGCCATTGTTGGCACATCAACTCTGCATACTCCGAACACCTTCTTAAGGTCTGATAAAATTTATGGGGACTTTCTATTAGAATTGGAATATAAAGTAGATCCCAAATTAAATTCAGGTATTCAAATTAGAAGTAATAGTATTCCTTCCTATCACGAAGGAGCGGTTCATGGATACCAAATTGAAATAGATCCTTCTGAAAGAGCTTGGAGCGCTGGAATATACGATGAGCAAAGAAGAGGTTGGCTAAATCCATTAACGAAAAATCCTGCAGCTCAAAAAGCATTTAAACAAAACGGTTGGAACAAGTATAGAATTGAAGCCATTGGAGACACCTTAAAAACTTGGATCAATGGGGTTCCTGCCTCTTATCTAATTGATGATATGACTTCAACAGGGTTCATTGGCTTACAAGTACATGCCATTGGAGACGAAAAAGAAAAGGAAGGGACTCAAGTGACCTGGAAAAATGTTAAAATTATTACAGAAAATGTTGAAAAGTACAGTCAAAAAATAAACCTAGAACCAGTTATTACAAAAAACAATTTGTTTGGAAAAGAAGGGGAAAAAGGTTGGAAAATGCTTTGGGATGGAAAAACAACTCAAGGCTGGAAAGGTGCTAAACTTGATAGTTTCCCAACATCTGGCTGGGAGATCAAAGACGGAATTCTTTCAGTTATAGCCTCTGGTGGTGGAGAGTCTGAAGCAGGTGGAGATATTGTTACAACAGAATTGTACAGTGATTTTGAATTGAAACTTGATTTTAAATTTACAGAAGTTGCCAATAGTGGCATTAAATATTACGTAGATACTGAAATCAATAAAGGTGCCGGGTCTTCTATCGGCTTAGAATTTCAAATTTTAGACGATGAAAGGCATCCTGACGCAAAATTAGGAAGCCATGAAGGCAGCAGAACAATTGGGTCTCTTTATGATTTAATTCAGGCTGATACTTTAAAAGTGGTACATCCCATTGGAGAGTGGAATCAAGCAAGAATTGTTTCAAACAAAAACCATGTTGAACACTGGCTAAATGGGAGAAAAGTTTTGGAGTATGAACGTAAGAGTCCAGAATATTTGCAAATTGTAAAGGAAAGTAAATATGAAAAATGGCCAAACTTTGGAGAAGCGGATCAAGGCAGAATTCTTTTACAAGATCACGGTGACTTTGTCTCCTTTAGAAATATTAAGATACGTTCATTAAAAAACTAAAAAAGATGAGATCAATCTTTATGCACAGATAAAAACTGCCAATGGGAAGTCAGTTTATTCTGCGGGATTCGGTTGGAAAGAAAGTGGTCAGTTTGATTCAAATCATACCTAGGAAACCTATTTAGTCACTTTTCACAAAAGCATAAAAGCCCAATTTTGATACAATTAAAGTAAGAAGCATAGATGGTCCTTTTCATCTTCACCAATACATGAAGATGAAAATAAGGCCATCTTCTAGCTTTTATGGCTTATCTATTCCTATAGACAACCATTTTTCCAAAGTAGTTCTCAGCCTTTCTTTTTCTGCATCATTCATGTTCTTGATTCGCGCATTTGCGTGATGTTTACCCTTTAAGAAAAACCATTGTGAGTCAACCTTTTCATTTGAGGGAACTGCACTTGCTGTCCAGGTATCAATGGCCCCATAGATGTATATAAACTTGTTTCCCTCTTTGTCAAGCCAATCATTTACATCCTTTAATAGTTGTCCTTCAAAATTAACCTTCATTTTATTTGGTAAAAATGTAGCCTGGGGGTTCTCGTCATTTGGCAGCGCAACTAAATAGCCTTCGAACTCTTTTGTTTCGTATCCATAGTAACCCATCTCAGTAGCAGACTGGTAATAATGTGAAGCATAGGTATTAATCATCTTATCACTAAAAAAAGTTATGTCAGAAACACCAACAAGGTATTCAACCATATCTTCAAGTGATGAACTATTATCAGGTATGGCATCACAATCATGGCCATATTGCCAAAATGAAAAAGGATATTCTAAAACCGTATACTCAAACGCTTCGGTCAAGGTATGATAGGTGTAATCAGCCTTAGCCCCTAAACTATAAAACTTTAGCAAGGGTAATACCTTATCCCTTTTGCTCAAGAGGTTAACCTGAAACGCCTTGATTTTCTTTCGACAATCTTCCGAACCAATAGTGTCCAAAAAATTATAAATTCTTGGCTCTTCTAAAGCCCTGTTAATAGGTGCAACATAAGGAACACTTACGTCAACATCTTCTGGATAAAAATAGCGATAGAAAACAGTCGTGGCTCCTCCCTTACTTATACCGGTACTTACCCATTTACTCGTGTAAATTTTACTAAAAAGTTGTTTTATATGATGTAAATCCGCTGTGACTTGCTTTAAATTCAGATATTCATAATTTAAAGAATCAGGCATGCTTTCTCCAAAAAAGCGATGCTCAACATCAATTTGGTTCGCACTTAAATAATTTGTGAGCTCGTATATCCTATTTTGTTTTCTACTATATCCTTCTGTCACAATTACAGTTGGCCGATCAAATCCATTATGGCTTAGAAAGACCTTTTGATAAAAAAACCCTTTTGACAAATCAGCGTGATCTAAGGGTTGTTTTATTTTCAATTCATAAGTGGCTTTAAAGCCAAGGTTTGAGTCCAACTTTTTGAAAATCATATCCGGTTGTTCAAATAATAGAGTGTCAAGTCTTTCGACTTGTGCATTTGAAATATGAAAGCCAATAAAAAAAAGTAGAATAGAAATAGCGTATTTTTTCATCATTAAATGTCATTAAGATCATCCAATTTTAGGAATGATTGTAAATATAATAATTCGTTACTTTGATCCCTTCTGCATTTACATATTTTCTTTGTGGATATTGACCTTACCATTCGTGAGGGTCTCGGACGTGAAGCCCTCAC
>RCNB010001809.1_pt1 | contig 13975 bp, 13 predicted proteins | sample 2041321 | NCBI WGS metagenome assembly RCNB01 (sample SAMN09708232, study PRJNA481090) | Marine sediment metagenome, whole genome shotgun sequencing project. | reverse complement strand
AATGTTGAGACCTGGGCAAATGTACCTCTTATCATCAATAAAGGTGCTGACTGGTTTACTCAAATTGGAACTGAATCAAGCAAGGGCACGAAAATTTTCTCCCTGGTCGGTAAGATAACCAATACCGGTCTTGTGGAAGTCCCAATGGGCACAACCTTGAAAGACATTATTTACAAGATAGGCGGTGGAATCCCTGGAGGCAAGAAGTTCAAAGCCGTGCAGACCGGAGGACCGTCCGGAGGATGTATCCCTGAGGAACATTTAGATCTAAAAGTTGGTTTTGATGAACTCACCAAGGCCGGTTCAATGATGGGTTCAGGTGGAATGATTGTATTAGATGAAGATACCTGTATGGTTGATGTCGCCAGGTACTTCATTAATTTTCTTACAGATGAATCCTGCGGTAAATGTGTTCCTTGCCGTGAAGGCTTAAGGCAGATGCACAGGATTTTGACAAATATTACTGAAGGAAAGGGAAAAGAGGGCGACATAGAGCTTCTGGAGGAACTATCCGAGACAGCAGTTGAAGCCTCCCTTTGTGCTTTGGGTAAGAGTGCTCCTAATCCGTTTTTAAGCACGTTACGGTACTTCAGAGATGAGTATGAAGCACACATCAAGGAGAAGAGGTGCCCGGCGTTGTCCTGCAAGGAGCTGATCGCGTACCATATTGATCCGGATAAATGCCAGGCCTGTATGATTTGCTTTAAAAAATGTCCTGCAGATGCAATTATAGGTGAGAAGAAAAAAATTCATATAGTTGACCAGGAGAAATGTACAAAGTGCGGAACTTGTTTTGAAGTTTGTCCTTCTAAATTTGGTGCAGTGACAAAGATTTCCGGCGAGCCTGTTCCGGAACCTATTGCTGAAGAAAAAAGAACGATAACTAAAAAGAGCAAAAAAGAGAGTAAGAAAAAATGAGTGAAATCCAATTACAGATTGACGGGAAAGAAGTTAAAGCAAAGGAAGGGATGACTCTTCTGGAGGCTGCCCAAAATGCTGGGATATTCATACCAACACTCTGTCATCACGAGAAACTGGAACCTTTTGGAGGCTGTCGGGTTTGCATCGTAGAAGTAGAAGTTAACGGTTGGACAAAGCTCGTTGTTTCCTGTGTTTACCCTGTAGAAGAAAATATAATTGTCAGAACCAGGTCTGAGAAGGTAGATAGAATTCGCAAAACCATCATAGAGTTGTTGATGGCGCATGCCCCGGATTCCCCCCAATTACAGGAGTTGGCTCAAGAATATGGAGCAGACAAAGACCGTTTTGAAAAAGATGCGTCTTTTTGCATCCATTGCGGCCTGTGTGTCAGATACTGTGCTGAGGTTGCAAAGAAGAACGCTATTGGGTTTGTTGGCCGGGGGATAAACAAAGAGATCAGTTTTATTCCGGAAATAGCCGCAAAGGAGTGCAATGACTGCAAGGAATGTTTTCCGCTTTGTCCTACATCGTATCTCCAGGCAGCTTTCGTTTTAGTCGAAGCCCTTGCGTTTCCCTCACCTTCTTCCAAACCTGAGTCAGAGGAATAGGAACAATTGAGTGCAGGAAAAAATACTGAATTAATTCAAGCGCTTCGGTGTAAAAAAGGGGTTTGCCGGACAAGTTCTCTCGAATTGATCGGAGAGGAACCCCTTTTGATTCGTATCGATGAGAAGCCTTATTCAGTGGTGATGAGAACACCCGGGGAAGAGATATTTCACGCGGCAGGGTTCTGTCTTGGGGAGGGGATTGCGGACTCTGTCGATGATTTCATGACCATCGGATATTGTAAGGATCTGGATCCGAATGTTATTGATATCCGGCTTAAACCCGAAAGGCGTGAAAAGATTCATGATATTCTTGAGAGGAGGGGCTTTGTCAGCCAAACCAGTTGTGGCATTTGCGGTAAAGAGATGATCAAGGACCTTTATCAGATTCTAACTCCGGCAGAAAACGGCTTTGAGGTTGAAATTAACCGTATCTTTGATTGCATCAACAAGCTTTCCGAAAACCAGAAGCACTATCAGACAACCAGGGGTTCACACGCTGCAATAATATTTGACGATCAACTGGAAATGATCTCTTTTGCTGAGGATGTAGGTCGGCATAATGCGCTTGATAAGGCAATCGGGAACGCCTTTATGAACAGGAAGTTGTCTTCCGCCCGCATCCTGGTTCTATCTTCGAGGATAAGTTATGAATTAGTTCAAAAAGCTGCCAGAGCGCACCTGCCGATGATGATCAGTAACTCAAGACCGACCGCACTTGCCGCAGAAATGGGGCAGACCCTTAACATGACGCTCGCCTGTGCTGATGAGGAGTCTGAATTAATTATAGTTTGCGGAGAAAATCGCATCATTAAAGAATAAAGCAGGGCAACATTTTAGCTAAAAACGACATAACCAAAAAAACCCAATAATTAGGAGGATAATTTGAAAATTCTCACAACAGTAAAAAAAGTAGTTGATGTGGAATTGACCATGCACGTGGAGGACGGTGCCATTGTTGAAGACGGGCTGCAGTATGTTATAAACGCCTGGGATGAAAGTGCGGTGGAAGCCTCTGTCCAACTTAAGGAAAATGACGGCGCGGAAACGACTTTGGCGAGCATCGGCGGCGGAGACAACACCGATATGATCCGCAGATGCTATGCCATGGGAATTGAAAACGGGATTCATGTCGATGATCCGGCATTGGATAAGGCCGATTCATCGATCTTTGCAAAAGTGTTGCAAAAGGTTTTTGAGGCGGGAGACTATGATCTCGTAATCACCGGCAAACAAGCCCAGGATACGGATAGCGGCCAAACCGGAATCATTTTGGCAGAGTATTTGGGATTGCCGTGCGTTAGTAATGTAATTGCCATCGAAGTGATGGACGAACAACACATTAAAGTATCCCGATCCGGAGATGCCGGAACCGAAATCTTTGAACTGGAGCTACCCGCCGTAGTCACGGTTGATGTTAGTATTAATGAACCGCGACTGCCCCAAATGCGCGGCATCATGATGGCAAAGAAAAAAGCCATCGATGTAATGGATCTGGCGGCACTCGGTACTTCACCTGATGAAGTCGGAGGCGCTACCCCAAAATCTGAAATTGTTGAATTTATGGCATCGGAATCGCGCGAGGCCGGGCAAAAATTTGAAGGCGATGCTGCTGAAATCACAGCACAGGTCGTCGATCTTCTGGCCAATGAAGCAAAAGTTTTATAATACTAATCGCACACATACAAGGAAAACAATATTATGGCTAAAGTACTCGTAATTGCAGACATCAAACAAGGTGTACTAAAAGGCAGCACAGCCGAACTTTTATCAAAAGCAAAAGCCATCGGAGCAGAAACCGCGGTCGTGGCCATCGGAAGCAATATCGAATCTCTAACCCCCGATTTGGCAAATGCAGGGTCCGATACGCAATACATTGCGGATGATCCTAGTCTTGAACTATTTTCTGCTGGTCCTTATGCATCGTGTATCGTGGACGCAGCCAAACAATTTGGTGCCAATCTGATTTGGTTCGGTTTTTCCGAAAGCAGCAAAGCTGTCGCCCCGAGGGTTGCAGCTCAACTGGATGCCGCGTGCGCCACGGAAATTACCGACGTAGAGCTTTCCGGAGATCAAGTCGAAATCATAAGACCCGCTATCACAAATAAAGTGATGCAACGAGTCAAGATCAATACTGATCAACTGGTGGCAGTTGTCAGGGCAGGTGCATTTGAGGCAACCGAAGATATAACCGGAACCGAAAACGCCGTAAAGATATCTATTCCAGCGGCCGATTTGAAAGCCGTGATCAAGGAACTCGTATCGGACGAAAGCGGTGAAATCGATCTTGCAGATGCCGACGTCGTCATCTCAGTGGGGCGAGGCGTTAAGGATCAAGCCGGTGTCGATCTTGTAAAAGAACTGGCCAACGATCTAAAAGCCGGTTTTGGCTCTTCCCGCGCTATGGTAGATGGTGGTTTCATGGCACATAATAAGCAGGTCGGGCAAACCGGTAAAATTGTAGCGCCTTCACTTTATATGGCAATCGGTATCTCAGGAGCGATTCAGCACCTTGCGGGAATGACCGGCTCAAAAGTGATTCTGGCAGTTAATAAAGATACCGAAGCCCCCATATTCAATGTGGCTGACTATGGTATCGTCGGAGACCTGTTCGAGGTGGTTCCGATTCTTCGTGAAGAGATCAAAAAAATTAAAAGTTAGTCCATTATTATGGAATCAACCTGTTTGTATTTGGAGTGCACGATATGAATAAAGAATTATTAGCACCTTGCGGTCTATATTGTGGCGTTTGCGGTGTTTATATGGCAAGTCGCGACAATAATCAAAAACTAAAAGATAAATTAGCCAATGCTTATGGTGTTACCCCTGAGCAAATAGCCTGCAAAGGCTGTTTGTCAAACGAAAAATTTGTGTACTGCCAGACATGTGGTATTCGAACGTGTGTCATGGAAAAAAACTATGAAGGCTGCCATCAATGTAAAGAATTTCCTTGTAAATTAATTGATGATTTTCCTGTTCCTGTTGGTAAAAAAGTAATACTACGCTCTGTCCCTGCTAGAAAAAAGTTGGGTACTGAAAAGTGGGTGGAAGAAGAGGAAAATCGCTACAGATGCCCTCATTGTAGTAACAAACTCTTTCGCGGCTCCAAGCGCTGTGGGAGTTGTAAGGAGTTAGTCGAGATAGATTGAAAAAATTAGAAGTTAATCCATTGTTGATGAGGCACCTATGAATCCCCTTTTGATGTCTTTATTGCTCATTGTCGGGCTGGCGATTTTCAGCTGTACGATGTATTATAAAATTCGATTACTCCTTGCGCTTGAACCCGCTGATCGGTTCAATCATGCCATCGAACGATTTAAAAATATGGTGATTTTCGCAGTGGGCCAGAAGCGCCTGGTTGGGAGAAAAAAAGAGTGGGTCTCGGGTGCAATGCATGCCCTCATCTTTTGGGGATTCTGTATTCTTTCAATTCGCACCATGACGTTATTTGGAGAAGGCTTTGTAGAAGGATTTCATCTGCCTTTTATGGGCGATGATTTTATTCTGGGATATCTCTATATCGCCTTAAAAGACATCATGGAAGGTGTTGTTTTATTGATGGTTATTTACGCCATCTTTCGCCGGGCGATCCTTAAGCCGAAACGGCTGCACAATTCATGGGAAGCGTATTTTGTTTTGGGCCTGATTGGATTTTTGATGATTTCCGATTTCTTATACGATGGGGCTCGATATAACTTAATTACGCTGCATCAAAATCCGGAGCAGCTATACTTTTTTAATAATGTACAATATGGTTCCGAGTTTCTCTGGACACCGGTTTCCGTGAAAGTATCAGCTCTCATATCCGGGATGGGTGCGGACGCAAACGGATTTATTCTGGTTTGTATGTTCTGGCTGCACCTCATCACCGTATTGGTCTTCCTTAATTTCCTTCCCCTGGGAAAACATTTTCATGTCATCACTTCACTTCCCAATGTGTTTTTTAAAAAGCTGGGGTATCCCCATGAAAAGACGAAAGTCCTTGATCTGGAAAATGAAGCGGCCTGGGAAGACGAATCATTGGGAATCAATCATATTCACCAGCTCAACTGGAAACAAGGACTCGATCTTTACACATGTACCGAGTGTGGCCGGTGCAAAGAAGTATGCCCTACCTATACTACTGATAAACCGTTAAATCTCTATGAATTCAATGATAAATTAAAATTAGAGATGTTGGATAACACGAACAATATTATTAAAAGAGCGACATTGTCCGCCGTCATCAAGCCAGATGGCGATCCTGAACAGATAGAAAAAATAAAAGAGGAAATGGCCGAGCTCAACAGCAAAAAGCGGCTTATTGGTGATGTGATCACCGAAGACACGCTTTGGGCCTGTACCACCTGCAGAGCCTGTGAAGAAGTCTGCCCAGTGACCATCGAACATGTTCCCCGTATAATAGCCATGAGACAGGGGCAGACGTTGATGGCGGAATCCTATCCTAAAGAATTGAATTCGGCCCTTAAAGGACTCGAACGCAACGGCAATCCCTGGGGCATCGGGTATGACAAACGCGCTGATTGGGCTGACGGACTGGACGTTAAAATGATGGCGGATGACGCCGATGTTGACTATTTACTTTGGGTTGGCTGTGCCGGTTCATTCGATGATCGAAGCAAAAAAGTATCAACCAGTCTGGTCAAAATTCTACAAAAAGCCGGTATTAGCTTTGCAATCCTGGGTGTGGAAGAAAAATGCACCGGCGACTTTGCCAGACGAGTCGGCAATGAGATGTTGTTCCAAATGACGGCGCAAGAAAACATCGAAACCTTGAACAATTACAAGGTAAAAAAAATTATCACGGCATGCCCCCATTGTCTCAATACGCTTAAGCATGAATACCCGCAAATGGGAGGAAATTACGAAGTGATCCATCATACAGAGTTCATCGATCAGCTTGTAAAGACGGGCAAAATCACCTTAAAAAAATCATTGGAAGGATCTCTGACTTACCACGATCCATGCTATTTGGGGCGATACAATTCGATTTATGATCAACCCAGATCGATTTTGCAGTCCGTATCAAAAGATGGATTCAAAGAACTCGACCGACATGGCCGGGAAAGTTTTTGTTGTGGTGCCGGTGGTGGAAGAATGTGGATGGAAGAGACCATTGGTAAAAGAATCTATCTGGAACGAGCAGAAGAAATTGTCGGTAAGCAGGTGGCGAATGTGGCTGTGGCTTGCCCGTTCTGTTTAACCATGATTGAAGACGGCATGAAAGAACTGGAGAAAGAAGAGGAAATCAAGACGCAAGATATCTGTGAACTTGTGGCGAAGAATATGGCGTGAGTTCATCAAGATTGGAGTTTTTATTCAAGTATTTTTCGAAGATTAATAAAGTTGCTTCGGTCAAAACCGAGTGTTTTGAAAAATGACAAGAGATCAGGAGAATCCCAGCGAACCGAGGTGTAGATATCTTTAATCCCTTTTTCCCTGGAAAATTCAAATATTTTTTTGGCCAGACTCTCACCAATTCCCTGACCCATAAATTTGGGAGTAACTCCCATATTGGATATCCAGGTGCTTTTCTTGATTCCAAAGCTAACTGAGATGACAAGGCTGATCATATATCCAACAACCCTGCCGTCAAGCTCTGCAACAAAACTGGCGTCTTCTTTTCTATTAACCTGTTCTTCAATGATTTTTATAAAATCATCTTTGACAGGTGTTTGTGTGATGCCTGCATAAATTTTGCTGATATCTTCAGCATCTTTGGCTTTTAATTTTCTGATAAGGGCGTCTTCCACTGATAAGTCCCTCTTGCAAGTATAATTTATTTAATCAATCCTGATTATTTTTACATTATGGCCAACCCAGTTGGGCGGGAGATATACCCTGCCGCTGTTTCCGCTCGACTTAACCTTTTTTTCAATCATCTCCTCGCCGTAAATCTCAAATTTTACTTTGCTGTTTACAATATTAACGGCGGGATTTTTACTGTTTTCTGTTTTGGTTTTTTTAGGCAACTTTAAAAAGCCTTTTGATTTATACAATTTATAAAAGAGAATATCAATAACTTAGATTATATTTAAAAGCTACATTACAGCTACATATTAAATGAGTCAAGAAAAATATTTTAAAAAGATTTTAACAATTCATCCAGACATCAAGAAACGAAGAAGCAAAAAATAAATATTTCCTGGCGGCAGATATAAACCTATATTAAAAAAGCTTTGAATAATCGCAGGAGGGCTAAGTAAAAGCTCATATACCACTGCTAAAAATCAGCGGGATAAAAAGGCGCAGCGGTTTTTCAGGGACGAGACTATACATATAGTATGTCGAGTTCCTGAAAAATCGCTACAACGCAGTAGATGAGACTTTTTACGATGCCATCAAGCTTCAAAATATGCAATTACTGGAAAATGGTCGGAAGGAAACATACCGTCAAAAGAGTCTTCGATAACAATACATTTTTTAAAACGGAGAACTCCCCGATATAGTATCCAGTCGATTAGCCCTGTGGTCGGTTTTCCGGTGAATCGATGGCTTGTTCCTGGATATGGGCTTTTGAATGTTTCTTTGAAATCAGCAAGCGTATCCACTGCTTCACTTGACTGACCGGTGAGCCATCTGTAAGTCTTGCTGTCAGGTTCTGCGTTGAAGTCTCCCGTCAGAATAGCGGGGATATCCTGAAAGTGGGTGGTAATTTTCTGCCAGATCAATTGGGCGCTTTTGTATTGCGCGGGTTCTTTGAAATCAAAGTGTGTATTGATGCATATCAGCTCACTGGAACCTATCTTATATCGACCGATAGTACACTGACGGGGCCACCGGCTTCCCCAGGAGCGGCTTGGCTTAAAAGGGGTTTCACTTAAGAAAAAATGCCGGCTGTCCATACACTCAATGTTATTTCGATAAAAGATAACATTATTCTGCCAGAAGTCAGGGGCAGGCTTGTGAACCCCGATATAATGGTATTCCGGCAATAATTTGTCCAAAAATTCGATTTGGAAATCGTTCAGCTCTTGCACACTAATAAAGTCAGCGTGATATTCCTGAAATAATCTGGCTACGGCATGTTTTCGATAAGTCCATTTGTTAATGCCATCGTCAGCCAATCCGAATCTTATATTAAAGGATATGACAGAAAAAAGCATCGGTAGATAAAAGTCTCATTAGGGTTGTTAGCCGTATGACGGCAATTATTCTGCAAAAATGTTATCAAGCCGCTTAAGGTCATTGACCACACGCCATTGACCGTTGCCGCTTTCGATTTTATTACGCCACCGCACAACTCGTTTCATGTATTTTATTGGATCAAGGATATCTGCTCTCAATTTGGTGACATTCAAGGCAATTACGTCAAATCCGGCAACATGAAACGGAACATCCCTTACGTGGCCTTTTTTAAATTTTTCCTCAAAATCCGAAAAAATCAGTATGTATTTTTTACCAGGATCGGCTTCGTTTAAGTATTCTATGGCCTGCAAGATTCCACCGGAAATGTCGGTATACCTGGAACTTTTAACGTTGGAGATAAATTCATCGAATTTTATTTGAAATGCCCGTTTCTGGTTGTTGGCAACAGAAGGTCTCTGATAGAAAGTAACTTTTGCTATGATGTCTTTTTCGTTGAAGCTACCTGTATCAATACGCGCCACAGCCAGGGTATCCATCGGCTGGAGTATACCTAAAAGATAGTTTAAAATTGATTGAGCTTTTTTAAGCTCAAGGGCATAAGTACCGGAAGCGTCAATAAGCATGTAAACGCCCTTTGAGTGCTTTTTCGTGTCCGCACACCCTGTAAGTATGACTGCAAAGGCTATAATGAAAACCACGGTTTTTATCATTCCGCCTGTTCCTTTTTTTCATTCTGTTTATCATTCTTATCTTCTGGCTTATCTTCTGGCTTATTTTCTGGCTTATTTTCTTGGTTTGTTATCGGTTTTTTTATTCTTTTAAAAAAATATCTTTTTGGTGCTTCTTTAGCTGTTTTTTTTACAGAGGTTTGTTTCCCGACGATAACACCTTCGAGCCAGATTGTCGGAAAAATGGCAAGGTCATAAATGGTTATAATGAGTTTGCCAAGATAAAGCCCTGTATGTCCGATCAGCCTGAGAATGAAAGCGATCGTCCTGAGAATCCCGGCGCTGAAGATTCCTATTACCATTCGTGAAGACGATATGAATGATTCAAGCGGTATAGCAACGAAGGTAAGGGCGAAGGGAAGGATGAACCCCATAATCATCTGCCCGATGGTAGGTATATTACTGGGTGCCCTGGCCATTTCGTTAACCCCGGCCAGGGTTTGTCTTAAAGCTTCCATATCAACAGCTATCCGGTCTCGCATGAAGGCAAGGGCTGATTCGACTCCGGCAAGGACTGTGAGCAGCGTTAAGGTTATATAGATCATGCGAATGCGCATTTTATCATCCATGCTGCCGATAACAGGAAAAAGGCTTGTGATGCGCAAAGATTCCATAAGGAAAAGCCCCATGCTAAGCTCCATCAAGATAATTACCAGGGCTGCAACGTCGGATGTTTTATAGGGTCCGATATAGCTTCCGCCTCCCACCATTTCGGACATGGGCAGAGCAATAAGATTGAAGTTGATGATTCCTGCACCGAAAGCGATGCAGAGAACAATACCGGAAATGAAAAACCGGGTCATGAAAGATGATGAAAGCATTCTAACAGCCTTATCACTTTGTGCCCGTATTTGTTCGTAATTATCCATGTATTTGTCGATTCGTTTTGCCCGTTTGTTTAAAGCTGTTATCGACTTGCCGACATCTGTGATTGTTTCTTGAAGTTTTCGCCACATAGGCTTCATTTTATTCAAGAGAGAGTGGCGTGTAGAAGTCGAAATTCTGTAATCTTCAATGGCTGACTTGTGTTGTTCCGTAAGTGTCCGGTTGATTTCCGCCAGCATGCTTGCGACCATGGAGTCCCCGGAATGTTTGATATCGGCGATTGCTTCAATTATGTTTATCCAGTTTGGTAAAGATGATGGTACGTCAGCGGTTTTTTTAAAATCTTCCTCCAAGCTGGTAATAACTTCCGACATTTGTCGATGAAGGCCGGGATAACCCTGCAGATCTCTTGTAACAGCCGTGTTGATACGGCCAAATTCCTGTTCGACAAGACGTTCTGCATTTTCAAGGGACTCGGCTATTAGTACTTCCCGGTTTCGCTGGACCAGCCTTTTTTCTGCAAGAAGTACTGACGAGGCTGTAAACCGCATGGCAGTATTAATTACTTTTGAAAACGCCTTGACTGCTTGGTGAAACGATTTTCTTGCAAAATATAAAGCTGCCAGAAGTAGAAACAGCCAAATAAGGACCGAAAGGGCCGGATTTGCAGTTATACCAAAAAAAGATTTGGTGAATGTCATGGGTACCCCCATTGTAGACGTACAGATTTAATATAGATGGAGCATGTATGCATTAAAAACAACCTTATAACATTGGGAAAAAACTTGCTTATTTTATCAGAAAAAACCGGGTCCATCAAGAACTTAATATTTCGTAACATTTTCGTTCACTTTAGGCACTTCACAATCTTAAAAATTAACTGTAACTCTTTTACAAAATGTTATCTATGTTTTCATAGTTTTAAATGATTACAATATCTCAATGATAAAGGTTAAAAATGCCTTTATATATGCAAAAAGTTTGCCGGATGTATCTAAAAAGAAACCAGGATGGGTTAGAAAAGGGCAGAAGAGTTTATAAAAGTCGGTTTTGTCTCCTGAAGTTTAGGTTGTAATTAAAGCAGTTATGATGATATATATGTCCGATTTTTTTAAACCTATGTATATTAAACAATACAGGCAACTACTTACGTAGCCAGGCTGAAGCTGTTTAGACTGAAGGCAAAAGAAAGGCAGAAGGGAAGGGCAGAAAAAATGAACATCCAACATCAAATGTTGAATGGGAATATGGTTCGGTGGTTATTAACCGTGAACCTTGAAACCATGAACCTTGAACCTGGAGCGAAGCGACGGTAGAAAATGGATATTCTAACCACCATAATTCCAATATTTGCTGTTATCATCCTTGGATGGTTTGCCAGCGTTAGAGGGTTTATTCCGTCGGAATTTTTAGGTCCTGCAAACAGGCTTGTTTACTATATCGCAATCCCTGCTATGATTTTCCGATCAATATCCAGGTCTTCCTTTACAAGCCAGTTTGACCTAAAGGTGCTGGTTATTACTCTTTTGTCTATTCTGGTAATTTTTGGCTTTGCCTGGTGCGCAGGTTTAATTACCCGTATCAGGAAAGAGCAGATGAGTGCATTTGTTCAGGATTCCTTTCATGGAAATCTTGGATATATAGGTCTTGCCGTAGCATACTACTTTCTTGGAACCGAAGGGCTTGCCAGGGCAAGCATTATTGCCGGATTTATGATGATTTTGCAAAATCTTCTTGCAGTTATAGTACTTGTCCTGTATTCCGGCGATAAATCGGTGAAAGAAGAAAAGTGGCATATTGCTTTAAGAATAATGCGAAATCCGATAATAATTTCTGTTATAGCAGGAATGATCTTTTCCATAAGTAATATTCAAATGCCACTTGTTATCGACCGAAGTCTTGATATTTTAAGCGGTCTTGCGCTTCCCATGGCATTGCTGATAATAGGAGGTTCATTATCTTTTAAGCTGATGCGGCTTAATATGTTGCCGGTTCTATCTACAGGCATTATAAAACTGGTTTTACTTCCCGGCCTTGGTTTTCTTTTATTTAGTCTATCAGGCATTGCAGCCACCGATTATCTGCCGGGACTTATTTTGCTTGCATCACCAACCGCCACAGTTACTTATGTGATGGCAAAAGAAATGAACGGCGATACGGATTTTGCCGTAGCAGCTATATCAGCAAGCACATTAATATCGGCTGTTACATTTACTGTGTGGCTCAATATTGCTGGGTAAAAGGAGAAAATATGAATTTAAAATTTAAAAGAGTCATGGTTACAGGCGCTGCCGGGTTTATAGGATTTCACCTGGCACAGCGTCTTTTAAAAGACGGGTGTCATGTTACCGGAATTGATAACCTGAATACGTATTATGATGTCAGGCTAAAAGAGGCTCGCCTTGAAATACTGAAAGGGCAGGAAAATTTTACATTTTTTAAAATGGATCTTTGCGACAGGAAAGATTTTGAAAAAAATTTAGAAAACAGTTCATTTGATGTTGTTGTAAACCTGGCCGCACAGGCCGGAGTAAGATATTCACTGGAAAATCCACATGCGTATGTTGATGCCAACCTTGCAGGATTTGTTAATGTCCTTGAATATTGCAGGTACAATGACGTTAAACACCTGGTATTTGCATCATCCAGTTCCGTTTACGGAGCGAACACTAAAATGCCTTTTTCCGTTCATGATAATGTTGACCATCCTGTTTCACTGTATGCAGCAACAAAAAAGGCAAATGAACTCATGGCCCATACGTACAGTCATTTATACGGCCTTCACTGCACCGGTCTGAGGTTTTTTACTGTTTATGGACCGTGGGGACGTCCGGATATGGCTCTTTTCCTTTTTACGCGGGCTATCATAGAAGGAAAACCTATTAAAGTGTTCAACCACGGAAAGATGCAGCGGGATTTTACATATATAGACGATATTATCGAAGGGGTTGCAAGGGTAATGGGAAAGCTTCCAGAACCTAATCCTGCATGGAGCGGGGATAATCCTGATCCAGGAACATCATATGCCGGGTATAAAATTTATAATATAGGCAATAACAATCCGCTTATGGAATTCATAGAGACAATTGAGAAAGTTCTCGGCAAAGAGGCAACAAAGGAATTTATGGATCTTCAACCAGGCGACGTTCCGGCCACATATGCAGATATAGACGATTTGATTAATGATGTGGGGTTTAAACCCGCTACTTCCATTGAACAAGGAATTAAACGTTTTATTTCATGGTACAGGGAGTATTATGAATAAAGATAAAAAAAGGGGTTAACCAGTGTAGGTTAACCTCCTGATATCCTTGTACACCCGACTTGAAGTATAGGATTTCAGCTCCGGCCGGAAAACCTATATCCTTAGACGATAGCTTGTTTAAAAATGGACGACCCGAAATCGCTACCAATTAGGTAAAGCTATATTACAGTTTTTTTATCAGGGTAAGCTTGTCCTTTGAACCATTGTGGTTAAATGCAAGACTGAATGTCGAACCGTTATCATCCCACACCTGCCTAAGCGTCCATTTCTCCGTCTGGCCATTATCCGCCTTAACATCAAGGGAAATTAAATCATTCTGAACGTTTTTAACCGTTGCCTCAACGGTTTTCTCCCCTATCTTCAGGAAATTCTGCTCTCCGGTAAGATTGATTTCGATCACAGTACCATCATTGCCACGTTTCCAAGTGCCCGATATGTCGGCGAGCTTATTTGCGCTGCTTCCGCTGCAGCTAACAAAAGCCATACACAGAACAAACCCCAATGCTAAACAAAAGTAACGTAAATCTCTGTATTTCATGTCT
>RCNB010001632.1_pt1 | contig 13975 bp, 13 predicted proteins | sample 2041321 | NCBI WGS metagenome assembly RCNB01 (sample SAMN09708232, study PRJNA481090) | Marine sediment metagenome, whole genome shotgun sequencing project. | reverse complement strand
ATAACCCGGGGGTTGTCATTTGTAGAAAGATCATCATTTGGGCTAAGATTATTAATGATAATACCCAAAATAGTCAATCCATTGCTTCGAGCACACTCCACGGTAAGTAGAGTGTGATTGATAGTACCCAAAGCATTCCGTGCTACCACAATCACAGGAATCCCCAAAAGCTTGATTAAATCTACATTGGTAAATGTTTTATAAAGTGGTGATAGTAATCCCCCTGCACCCTCAACCAGGACAACATCATACTTTCGTTCAAGCTGCTGGTAAATTGACTTTACATTCTCCAGATCAATTTCTATACTCTCCAACTCAGCCGCTATGCTGGGGGCCAGAGGATGCTCCAAACGATAGGGAACGATTAGATCTAAATCATCGGTAGAAGAGGACATCTCTTTTAAAAAGAGTGCATCAAGGGGTTGTAATACTCCATCCGATCTTACACAGCCACTCTCGATCGGTTTCATAACACCTACGAGCTTCCCCATCTTAAGCCACATTCTGGCCAGTCCACCGGCGATAAAAGTCTTTCCTACTTCTGTATCAGTCCCTGTTATAAAGATACCCTTTGCCATACTAAAAGCTCCGCAATTGAGGAATTGGGAGATTTAGGAATTGAGGGATTAGATATCTCAATAATTTCTTTATTCCTGAATTCCTAAATCTCCCAATTTTTTCGGATCAATCATCTGAATTATGCATCTTGCATTTAATTCTCTTCTTGCTGAACAGCAGGCAGAAACTGTTCTCCTTCTTTTCCAAAAATAAGTATCCCCCACGCATTCACCTGAGCAACTACCTCTCCACTATCATTATCCCTTACAACCAGATAGGGACTGTGCTGAGTAATCTCTCTTGCTCGCGATAGATTCCTTATAAAATCACTCTTCTCATCCGCATCTAAAAGGCTCCACGATGATGAGACAAATACTTCATAGTTTTTGTCATCTTTAAAACATTTTATGCGCTTTATGAGGCCATCTTCCATGAGCAGCGCCAGTTTTTCGTTAATCCACTTAACCGCCCACAATTTCTCCTTAAGGGAAAATTTTTCACCCTCCTCCTCAACCAACCGTTCAGCCTGTGAGGAAAAGAAACAAGAGAATGATAAGATCACGACAAAAACAAATACGAGAATTCCTTTCACAGCTATCATCTCCTTAAGATGAGGCAACTTCTTTTATAGAATGGAATACAATCTCTACCAATCTTTCTAAGTGCTCATAAGAAATATTCAAAGGGGGCATAATAACAATTACATCGCCTAAGGGTCTAACAATCAATCCCCTTTTTCTTGCTTCCAGAATAACCCTGATTCCTACCTTTTCTTCGAGGGGATAGGACTGTTTACTATCCCTTTCTTTTACCAACTCAATACCAACCATAAAACCTTTCTGCCTCACATCCCCAACATGAGGCAAGTCCAGAAAGGGTTTTAACTTCTCTTCCAAAAAACAGACCTTCCCCTTAAGTTCTTCCAGGGTACGATCTTTCTCAAATATATCCAAACTGGCCAAGGCTGCATTACAGGCAAGGGGATTACCAGTATAGGAGTGCCCATGAAAAAGAGTTTTAAGCTGTCTATGTTCACCCAAAAATGCACCATAGACTTCTTCGTTTGTTAATGTAGCCGCCAGAGGCAGGTATCCTCCGCTAATCCCTTTGGCAATACACATCAAATCTGGTACTACCCCTTCCTGCTCACAGGCAAACATGGTGCCAGTTCGGCCAAATCCTGTAGCAACCTCATCAGCAATCATTAAAATATTATATTGAGAACATAATCTCCTTATCTCTTTTAAATACCCCGGTGGGGAAACAATCATACCTGCAGCACCTTGAACCACAGGTTCTATTATCAGAGCCGCTACCTCATGTTGATGTTTTTTCATTACATCTTCTGCCTGATTTAAACAATCCAGGCTACAGGAGGGGTAGCTCTTCCCCAAACCACACCTGTAACAATAGGGAGAAGGAACACGATAAGTAGAAAATAGCAAAGGCTTATACAATGTGTGGAATGTATCAATTCCACCCACACTCACAGCACCCAGGGTATCCCCATGATAAGCAAGGTTTAGAGAAATAAATTTGTACTTTTCTTTTTTGATTGGAGATGTCTGCTGCCAATATTGGAAAGCCATCTTTAACGCAATTTCTACTGCCGTGGAACCGCCGTCAGAATAAAAAACTTTATCAAGACCATCAGGAGTAATTTCAACCAGTTTTTTAGCCAGCTTGATGGCAGGAACATTAGAAAGGCCAAGCAAGGTAGAATGAGATATCTCTTTTACCTGATTGATAATAGCCCGATTAATCTCTTCTCGCCCATGTCCATGAATGGTTACCCAGAGGGAAGAAATTCCATCCAGATACTTATTGCCATAAACATCTATCAAGAAAGAACCTTCCCCTTTTTCTATGATGAGAGGTTTCTCATCACAATAGTCCTTCATTTGCGTAAAGGGATGCCAGAGGTATTGCTTATCCCACTGCTCAAGTTGTTCCACATCCAGAGTGTTCCTATGTTGTTCCATGGTCTTCATTTCCCTCTATGAACATAAACTCCCTCGGCTAGAATCGATACTGAATTACACTTTTCTCCCAAAACCATATAGCAATTGATAGGTAGCTGGAATACTCAAACCATTCCCATACCGCTCTTCATATATATCTACCATTCTTCTAAACACCCTGGGTTTCCCCAATCCTAAAGGACTGTATTGGGAAGCATTCTGAGCACCAATAGCTTTTAAGTTAACAAGTAAATCTTTAACACCATTGTGATACTTTTTTTCAAACCTTGATTTCACAGAAATCTCAAAAAAACCCTCCTCAGCGAGAAGTTCGTGTAGAGTATTCTCATCAATAAATTTATGAAGATGAGCTACGCCACTATTTCCCAATTCTCTATAGGATCGGATATAGGAATCTCTCAATTCAAAAAGCGTCTTACTTCCCAATGCTGTAAAGAAAAACATTCCACCGATTTGCAAGACTCTCAAAACTTCCTTCATGGCACACCTCCAATTATTTAGCCACTGATAGGTAAGACTTGAGATAACCAGATCAAACTTTTCTCCACGATAGGGAAGATATTCAGCATCAGCACCAATGAAATCAAGGTGGTCACAGAAAAGCTCATCACCTTTTGCCTTAGCTACTATAACCATTCCACAAGCGATGTCACATGCCTGAACGGTAGCAGAAGCAAAAAGTTTTTTAAGTTCCAGTGCAATGGTACCCGTACCTGTCCCAATATCTAGAATTCGGTTTGGACGAATCCCCAAAGCTTTTACATGCTCGACAACCTCCCCTGCAACCTTCTGCTGAAAGTGAGCAGACTGATCATATGTGGAGGCATGAGTACTAAAAGATTTTTTAATTCTTCTTTTATTAATCATAGTGAGCTTAAAAAGCGATCGAGATGTTGATTAAAGGCTTTGGCCTGAGTTAGAAACGGGGCATGCCCTGCTTCAGGAAAAATAACGACCTCCGCACTCTTTATGTGTTCTTTCATATATTGAGCAGCCCCTGCAGGGCAAATCTTATCCTCTTCCCCATGAACAAGCAGGGTTGGCACCGTTACATCTTTTATCTTACTTCTGAGATCCACATTGGCGAAAGAAAACAGTGATTTGCTTGCTACTTCCTGCCTTGGGAGATAGTTCTCATTGGTCAAAAGATCCCAAATTTCGTCCTTGTTTTCCCCTTCCAATTCCTGACTTGAAAGCAATAGATCGTGAAAAACCTTTAATGCTTGACTAAAATTAGAATCGACCAGCTTCAACATCCTTTTCACCACTGGAGAAGGCAGTCCATGAGGAAATTCCTCACTGGCTACGAATGCGGGGGTACCATCAACTAACACAATCGAATCAACACATGATAGACGGGAACCAAAAACCCCCAGAATAAGTGAAACAGCAAGTGACCACCCAACAAGAGTAATCTTTTCAATCTTCAATCCTTCGATGAAGTCTATAATATCCTGGGAGAGATATGAGAAGCTATAATCCCCATCAGGGCTTTCAGACCTCCCATGTCCCCTTAAGTCCAGGGCAACAACTTGATACTCCCTTGAAAACCATTCAAGCTGGTACTTCCAAACCCGTGAGCACATAGACCATCCATGAAGAAACAATAAGGTCTTGCCACTTCCTTCCATCTGGAAGCTGAGTTTCACACCGTCTGGAGTTTCAAAAACAGGCATACTACTCTACCTTTTTATACAGTCTCTGATCAAAAACTTGTTTTCGTCTTTTAGAAATTCGGAGCACTAAATAAAAAACTGAGGAATTTAAAAATTTTAGAAATTGCGAATTGAGAAAATTCCTGAATCCCTCAATTCTTAAATCCCTAAATTTATGATTGATTGTTTCGACATTCGGATTTCTGCCTGAACTATACTCTCTGTTGAGGCACTATATAATCCCTAAACTCTTTCCAACTTTCTCTAATGACTCCAGGGTAAACTCTAACTCTCCCTTGGTATGGGTCGCCATGATGGCAATCCTCAATCTGGATGAACCTTCAGGAACAGCCGGAGGACGGATTCCTTGAATAAAAACCCCTTCTTTAAGCAGCATCTCTCCCATCTGCATAGTTAAAGAGGCATCTCCCACCAGAACAGGAATAATCTGTGTCTCACTATTAAGTATATCGAAACCTAACTCTTTAATTCCATTTTTAAAGAAACCGACATTCTCCCATAGTTTAGCCCGTATTTCCGGCTCCACCTCCAACAGCTCAAGGGCTGCTATCCCGCTTGCTATCACAGCAGGGGGAAGACCTGTAGTAAAAATGAAAGGTCTCGCTCTATTGATTAAAAACTCCCTCAACACATGGCTGCCTGCTACAAAAGCACCAAACCCACCCAGGGCCTTCCCGAACGTTCCCATAGAGATATCAATCTCATCTTCAAGAGAAAAATGTTCTCCTGTTCCTCCGCCGTTAGCACCCAGAACTCCTGTAGCATGAGCATCATCAACCATCAGCATGCACTCATACTTTTTCGCAAGACTAACCAGCTCTGGAAGTGAAACAATATCACCATCCATACTGAATATCCCGTCGGTAACAATCAGTCTGTGTTTAAACTGTTTCGATTCCTTAAGCAAGTCCTCCAAGGCATCCATATCCTTATGGGGATACACCCTTACCTGTGCCTTGCTCATCATGCAACCATCGATGATACTTGCATGATTGAACTCGTCACTAAAAATAACATCCTCTTCACCCATGAGAGTACTTATTATCCCGATATTAGCCATGTAACCTGTATTAAACAGGAGGGCGTTCTCCTTCTTTTTGAGTTTAGCAATCTTACCCTCTAACTTCTCATTTAACTCCAGATTACCACAAATCAGCCTGGAAGCACCAGAACCTGAACCACAACTATCTATAGCTTCTTGCGCAGCAGCCTTTAATCGGGGGTGATCTGCTAAACCCAAATAGTTATTAGATGAAAATTGTAGCACCCTCTTTTCATCAATAATGGTAGTAGCAGACTGGGGTCCTCTTAAAGATTTGAGGGTTCGATACAGTCCGGCCTTTTTTAAGGATTCTAACCGTTCTTCCAAGAAGTCCATCATTCGCGTTTATCGCAGTGGCACCAAAAAAATGAAGTCAGCAACAGGTCTTTTGATAAAATGAAAATCCTCATGTGTCAATTCAACTGGTTCTATATGCTTCTCCCACTCTTTTTTAAACTTCACATCACCACTGGCAGTGGGAAGTATAATACGATAGGGAAAACTTAGTGCGTTAGATACCCGCTCAGGTATTCCATACCCATATCCCATATGTCCAGAACCAGCAAGGACTACCACCATTTTATCTTTTCCTTCATCACTTTTCAGGTACTTTATTACATGATGAGCCATGGTACTATCCCACAGATCCTGTGCTTCATAACCATACTGCTCAAATTCCCCTTGGAGCATTTTATGCCGGCTTAGCGAAAGAGCCAGATATCTCCTGTGTTCTTCCGAGGAAGGAGTAACAGGTGGAAGCATATCTTTCTCATCATCTGTTAAACCTGACAAACCCTTTCGTGCAACCTTTTTGACCAGATACCGTGGCACATTTAAGGCAAGCAACTTTATTTTCTTCTCCCGAGCAAAATCAAATATGGGCTTATATAAACCAAAATCAACACCCCATGTTTTTTGCCACTTTATAAGATGGAGAAAATCTTTTTTGCTTAATTTCCCGTCAATCCATGCATCAAGGTACCTCTGAGATTCAAATGGCAGCATCTCCAGGCCAATGGCCAGTGGAACATCTTCCTGATAAAGAGCCTTAATTACGCGAAGCTGAAAACGGTGGTGCCTCCTTAAGGTATGTACTTCTCCTATGTATACTATTCTGGCTTTGGTTAATGATTCGAGCATCTCTTCAAAGGAAATGGGCTCACCCTGATAAACATCTAAATATGTCTTTTCCCTGAGATGGACACATGAAAGAACGGCAAATAAGACCGCGCAGCAAATAAACAAGCGAGAAATCTTCATGCCCTTAATCCCAACACGTGCAAACATATTTAGTTTTTCCACGAAAAGAAAACGACCTCCACTCACTTTATTTCGTCCAATGTAATAATTCACCGCGGAGATCGCAGAGTACGCTGAGAAGAATGTATATTATATCTCTGCGATCCCAGCGTTCTCGGCGGTTAGCTTAACTTTTACTATTTAAGAACTTTTTGACTTTCTTCCACATACCTGAACCAACAAGCTCATCAGCAACTCTCAAAATCTCCTGAATGTTCTTAAGCACGTCACCATCACCTGCCCAATGTTCCTCCAGAATTTCCGGACCAACACTTTTTAGAACACTATTTAGCACATAAGCGGCAAGAGCAACATCGTCAACGTACCCTATGGGGCCAACTAATCCCTCCGGCACAAAATCAATAGGTGAGATAAAATAGGCAATCGCACCACCCACTTTTGCCTTTTCGGCACTGGGGATCCTGGGATCAAACATTAACTTGCAAAGCAAATGGAAGAAATCAGGTGCCATAAGAACATACTTTAATGCCTTGCTGTCTTTTCCTTCTCGCACCGCCCACTCTTTTACCCTGCTCCTTAATTTCTGATAAAAATCTTCTTTTTTCATCATCCATCTCCATCAGACTATTCAAAAAATAGCGTCTTTTAGGCCGAAAAGTTGCGAATGTTAAATATTTGATATGAAAAGATTCCTTTATGGTATAACTTCCATCCGAGCACCCAGTCGGCACATCTTTCCCACATATCCTGGGAAGGTAATATCAACAGATTCAGCACTATCAATCTCTGTCTCTCCCTGCGCCATCATTCCCGCAAGTGAAAGTGCCATGACCACCCGGTGGTCATGATAACCACTAACTCTCGTTCCTTTAAGTTCACTCTGCCGAATAATAAGCCCATCTTTCATTTCTTCAATTTCAGCTCCCATTTTTGAAAGCTCTGTAGCCATCACCTCAATCCGGTCCGTCTCCTTAATCCTGGCCTGTGCTACATTTTTCAGAATCGTTTCTCCTTTTGCATAACAGCCTACCACAGCCAGGGCAGGAAGGGCATCAGGAGTGTTGTTCAAATCCAGCTCACACCCCACTAACTCACTTGAGTCAACTAAAATACCTTCCTTCTTGATCTGGATGCTGGCACCCATTTTCTTAAGCATGGTGATTACCTCCTTATCACCCTGAGTATCATTCATATCCAGCCCTTTAAGCATGAGGTGGGAAGGTGTAATTACAGCAGCACATAGCGGAAAAGTAGCAGAGGAGAAATCCCCCGGGACCCTCTTATCAAACTGATGATAGCTTTGTCTCCCCCTTACCCGAAAGATTTCCCATCCCTCCCGTTCGTAGTTAATTTGCTGTTCATCTAACCATGTCAGTGTCATTTCCACATAAGGTTTCTCATGAAGGTCAATGACACGAATTTCAGTATCCTCTTCTAAAAGAGGGGTGCTGATAAGGAGACTTGACAGATACTGAGAGGTAACACCACTCACTTCGGTCTTCCCACCCCTCATTCTCCCCTTAACGCTGATAGGACAACAACCATTATTTTCAAGCGAGTACGCTCTGGCTCCCAAATTGTTCAAAGCATCTAAAAGTGGTTGTAATGGGCGGGATCTCAAAGAAGCGTCTCCATCAAAAATAACTTCCTCCTCCTGTAGTGCAGCCACACTGGTGGTAAGCCTGAGTGAGGTACCTGAATTTCCGACATCAATCTTTGATTCATGCAGTTTGGGATTACCTCCAAAACCTCTCACCACCCAATCTTCCCCTGTTTCAATCTCAGCCCCTAAAGCCCTGCAAGCCACCACAGCCGAGTGCGTATCACCCGAATCTAAGGGGTTCATAATTCTTGATTGGCCCTGGGCTAAAGAAGCAATAACGACTGCGCGTATAGTCTGGGATTTAGAAGCTGGTATTTCTATACTTCCTTTTAATGCAGATTTTCTAACTAACAGGTTCACGAGAGCTTCTCCACCACAACTTTTCTCATCAAATCTTTAGGAGCCTTCTTTCCAGTCCATAACTCGAACTGCAAAGCTGCCTGGTTAACAAACATCTCCAGCCCCATGATAGTCGTACACCCATTCTGCTCAGCCTCTTTAATCAAACGAGTCTTGAGCGGATTATAGACAATGTCAAAGACCAGCATATTCTTTAAAAAATCTTTCTTAACAGGTGTATCATCCATTTTTGGATACATTCCTAAAGAAGTTGTATTAATCAAAATATCAGGCTGTAAAGATTCAAGAAGTTCTAAACCACCATGCTGACAATTGAGTTCCAATGCCAGCATTTCAGCCTTCTTAACCGTTCTATTGAGAATGGTGAGATCAGCACCTTTACCTTTAAGCCCAAAGGCTATCGCCCGAGCAGATCCACCTGCTCCCAGAAGTATTGTTTTTTTATCTTTCAGTTCAATCTTTTCTTCCAGGGCTATTATTGCCCCACTACAGTCAGTGTTGTAGCCAAGCAAACGTCCTTCCTGGTTCAAAATAGTATTTACCGCTCCTATCTTTCTCGCTACTTCCTCAATATCATCCAGATAATCCATCACATCTATCTTGTGAGGAATGGTAACACTCACTCCTTTAAGGTTTAGAGACCGCATTCCCACAACTGCTTCTTTCAACTGCTCTACTTTAAAAGCTAAAAAAACATAATTCAATTTCAATTGCTCAAAGGCAGCATTATGGATAAGGGGAGAAAGGGAGTGTTCAATAGGGTTGCCTATTACTGCACAAAGTTTGGTTGTAGCTGTGATAGTGCTATTGTTCATAAGACTCCTAAACAACCAGTTGCGGGTTACGGGTTCCGAGTTGCGGGTTAACGCACAACCTTGCAACTCTTAATTATTATTAAAATCTGATGTTATCCAGTATCCAGCATCTTCTGTTTTAAATCCCACATCCTATATCGCACATCGCAAATCCCTAAATCCCTTAATTCCCTAATCCCTAAATTCTATTGATCCAACATCCTGAGTTCTATCCTTCTACCCTGCATCCTGAATTTTTTGCACAATCTCACTAATCTTATTCGCCGCATAACGCACAAATTCACTGCACTTCTTATGACCATCCGTTTTAAGGTAAGCCATCCCCTCTTTCGTTTTAAGGTCAACCCCAATTAATTCACGGCAGTTGACGACTCCAAATTGAGACTTGAAATCATTGAGGAAGCTATCTACAATTTGATAAACTTCTTTTTTGTCTTTTCCTTTGCACCTTAAACCAATAAGCATGGTTCCAGCAGCAATTACTCCACAAATAAAACCATTCCTGCCCAAGCCACCCCCAAAACCTGTTGCAATACTTGATTCTAATGATGAGTCAGAATCATTCATCTCGCTCACCGAACGAAAAACAGAAACTGCTCAATTATTTCCCTGCTCAAAATAGGAAGCTGCCTTATCTCCGGGAACCATATCCTGCTTACTCATAAAAACTCTCCTTGATTTTATAGACTAAGTGTATTTATATAATACAATTAACTACATTTGTAAATGTTAAATAATACGTTTTGATTGTCGAGTATCCAGTATTTTACATCTCGTATCGTCCTTATTTTATAACCCTATTTACACATAGAACTACCCTTTTTTACGTACAAAGGATTAATTAACGGAACTACGTTCCCTTCTATTTTTCGCCACCCTGCTTTTGCTGCCCTGTAATCCTACCCCATCAGCCTGGCTGAGCTCGGCCAGGCCATATCTTGTTATGGCTTTTACCTTGACACGCAAGGGGCATTTTCCTATGCTTACCCCATCAAAAAGCGAGTCTCTATCAATCCAATCAATCAATTATCAATTGGGAACAAACTTTATATAATCGGAAGGGGTGTAGCAAATGAAGGAATATGACGTTATAGTGGTCGGGGCCGGGCCAGCGGGCTGCGTCGCGGCCAAAGCGGCGAGCCGGCATGGTGTCAGGGTTATACTGATCGAGGAGCACCAGGCCATTGGATCTCCCCGGCACTGCCCCGGCAGGCTCCATAGCTCTAGCTTCACACGGGAAATCGTCAAGGACCTGGATCCGCGCGTTATCGTCTGTGAATACCGGAGCCGTCGCTATTTCGCGCCATCCGGCAAGGTAATCAAGGAGACACCGCTGCCGGCTGAGAGTGTCTACCAAGTGCAACGGGATGAATTTGACCGGGAGCTCGCGCGGCAGGCTGCATTGGCCGGAGCCGAGATCGTTTTGAACACACGGGTCACTGGCCTCTATAAAGAGAAAGCCCACATCCAGGGCGTGACCACGGCCTCAGGCAACATGCCTGTGGTGCTCGGCCAAGTGGTGATCGTCGCTTCAGGCACCAAGGGCAGGCTTTCTGGAATCCCCAGGCAGGAGGCGCTCACCCAGCCCGGCGAGACTCCTTTCGGTGGTTTCCTGGTTGATCTGGTTGGCATCCGCGACATCGAGCATGGCGTGATCGAGACCTACCTCGGCGCAGCGTTCGAGATGGGCATCAACGTTCTCTGGACCAGTAATCAGCATGCGGGAATCATCGGCTTCTCGGACATGAACTGGTACCGCCGGCTCTTGAGCGGCGACTCCTTCGCCGGACGTAAATTCAGAGACGCGCACCCGGTTCAGATCTTCGGCTACATGGTGGGTTCCGCGGGTGGGAGCAAGCTGGAGCACCCCGTTAAGACCAACCTGATACTAGTAGGTGACGCCGCCGGTTTTACCAGCATCACCCATGCGATTGTTTCCGGCCGCAACGCCGGCGATGTTGCCGCCACCTCAGTACAGGAAGGCGATACCGGTGAAGTGAGTCTCCTGCGCTACGTAGATAAATGCCGTGAGTCCGGTCTCTACCGGGATACCCTGAGCTGGTCCCCGCGCATGGCGAGCTTAAAGGGGCGTTCCGACGCCGAGATCGAGGCCCTGATACCCGAGATGCTGGTCAATAATGAGATCCGCTACGGTGACGTGTGGGACTTCTAATGGTGGCTGGTGCCAGGCGCTGACATCTCCGAACTCGGTAAATAGCCACAAAGCTAGAGAATACAAATGGGCAGCTGATTCCGGTCGTTAAGCACAACTCCACATATTGTTTCTCCCTTATTCAGCTAAAAAACCTAATTCTCTGATATCAACTCCAAAAAAAACTAAGTCCTAAAAAGTTGATATTAGCAAATGTATGTCACGGTAAAATTTGTCTGAAGTCGACTGTAACTTTTTGCAAGATAGTGTTTAGTAAATCCCTCCATAATACTACACTATCTTGTATTTGAATTCCATATAATTGACCCAAAACAGACTACCAAAATTCTCAATTCTTGACAATTCCTCCAGATGTTTATATAGTTAAGGTGTTGCTGCACCGTCGGGAAACCAGGCGGAAACAGAGAAAACAAGCCTCAACCTGCAGCATCGGAAGAAACCGGTCTGCTTGACTCAATTTGTACAAGGATATAAAAAACATTAAGACTGATGAAGGAGATTTAATTATGCGTGTTACAAATTTGTATGAAAGTAAGAAACCAGTAATATCAATGGAGTATTTTCCCCCCAGGAATGAAAAGGCTGCGGAAACGTTTGGGACACTTGTTGACAATCTGTCGAAATTAAATCCTGATTATATGTCAGTAACTTTCGGTGCTGGCGGATCAACCAGGGATGGATCTTATCAGACTGTCAAACAGATCATGGTTGATAAAAATTTGCCGACAGTTGCTTATATAGCCGGTTACGGACTCAGCCCGGATGAAATCACCGGCGTCCTTGATAAGTATAAAAACCTGGGTGTTGAGACAATTTTTGTTATTCGCGGAGATAAACCCAGGGGAGACGATTTTACCCCTCACCCTGACAGTCTGGCTTATGCTTCCGATATGATAGCGTTTATTAAAGAACGGTATGATTTTACGCTTGGATGTGCCGGATATCCGGAGGGGCATGTTGAAGCAGAGAGCCTTGAAAAAGACATTGAGTACCTGAAACTTAAAGTCGACAACGGTGCTGAATATATTGTTGCCCAGTATTTTTACGATAATAACTTCTTTTTTGATTATTGTAAAAAATGCCGGGAGGCTGGCATCAATGTTCCAATTATTCCAGGCATTATGCCGGTATACACTGTTAAAATGACCGGCATACTTTCAAAAGTATGTGGGGCAACTATTACAAATGAGCTGCAGAGACGACTTGATGCTGTGAATGCTGATGATAAGAACGCTGTGTTAAATCTGGGGGTGGATTTTGCTGTAGAGCAATGCAGCGGGCTTTTAAAAGAGGGCGTTGACGGTCTTCATTTTTATACCATGGACCGGAGCAAATCTACAACTGAGATAATAAACCGGCTGAAAAATGAAAAACTGCTTTAACCTTTTTTAAGTACAATAATAAGGTTGCAAAGCGAAATGGGATCAAAGTCAGTAAAGGGGGGCCATCCCATATCAAAGAGTTCATTAAGGCAACCCTGCTGAGGTGCAACCAGCACTAAGTGAGGCTGCTCAAATGAAAACTTTCAGGTGACAACTACCTTGACAAACGGCGCGTGGATCAAAGGATTAGGGCGTTTTCTGGACACAGCTCAATACAAGATTTGCACTCAATGCACTCTGCTTCATTAACCCATGCTTTTTCCTTTTCTCGATGAAATTCAAGGGCACCGACATTACATCCATCCATACAGCAGCCACATCCTACGCAGCGTTCTTCAACTATCTGAATAGACACTCCTATATCCTCCATTAAAAGGTTGTTGATAACGACATCTTATCAATTGCACACACTTTCTTATAGAGATCAGGTTTTTCTCGGGCGATCTTGTCTTTATGCTTTAGGATCGAAGCCCACATCAGTTTTGGTGTTTTATATTGACTGAACGTCCCTTGTAAAACCTCATCCTCGGCAAGAGAAAACAGATAATCAAGTTCATCATCAGCGTATGCAGGTACCAGGGCGTAACCCTGGGCGACCTTCAAATAGTCATCACTATTAAATTCAAATGACTTCTGCCACCAGGTTGTGTACTGTTCAAAGCCGTTATCTCCATTTAACTCTCTTGCAACAGCGTTGGCAGCATGGTATCCACACATGAGGCCACCCTGTACCTCAACCTCGATATAGGCAGCGGAATCACCTGCAACCAATACGTTGCCTTTATAAGGAACCAGTAAAGAGTCAAAGGTTCTTAGTGAGCACGCGTGCCTGTCAATCAGCTTTGAACCTTTAAACATATAGGTTAAGGGAGAACCGGTGGAAACCTCTTTAAAAATCGCTGACGGCATTTTATTCTTGCTTCCCATGATGGTAACCTCAACCACATCATTACCATAAAAAGAGGGTCCTACAATTACAGGAGCATGAGAGCGAAAAGCACGACCGAAAAAGAAATTCCAGCTGAGAGGTTTATAATCATTAACGCCATCTACAATATATTTTTCTACAAAAGCGGTGTGATAGTACTTTCTCTCTTTATTCATACCCAGGGATTCTGTGATGT
>RCNB010001631.1_pt1 | contig 13976 bp, 13 predicted proteins | sample 2041321 | NCBI WGS metagenome assembly RCNB01 (sample SAMN09708232, study PRJNA481090) | Marine sediment metagenome, whole genome shotgun sequencing project. | reverse complement strand
TTGTTATCAAAAATCTAAAACGTATCTACTTCACAAACAAAACCTACCCACACATAAAAAAGAAAATAATACTAGGGACATTCATGAAAAATTACTGGAAGGGAAAAAGGGGGGATAAAATATGAAAAAGATCTTAACGTAAAAAATCTTAGAGCTTTCCCTTCCTAGTAAGCATATAATGATACAACTCACTTAAGTATGTTTCTTGTAGATAAATATGCAATTGAACATGCAGATTAAAACAATAAAAAAAAACGTTTTCCTTGTCACTTGGTTTCTTGTCCGTCTTTTTCTTTTTTCATGCCTTCAATTTTTTTCAATTCTGTAACATTTAGGCATATACCAATTGTACCAATTATCTTATTCTCATTATCATATATTGGTACTTTCGTAATTGAAAACCATTGGTCAAGACCATCAGAACCTGTAACTTCCTCTATATTATCAACAATTGACTTGCCTGTCTGCAAAATCTTATTTTCATCATCAAATGTTTTCTGAGCTTTCTCTTGAGGTAGAAAGTCAAAATCGGTTTTACCAATCATACTCTCTGCATTAACATTCCACTGATCTGCCGTTGCTTTGTTTACTAAAACAAATCGATTCTGATCATCCTTAAAGTAAAGAGGATAATGGATAGTCTCCATCAAGGTCATGAGAAAACTATGATTTCTCTCCAGTTCTTTTTCAGTCTTCTTTCTTTTTGTGATATCTCTTGAAATACCCATGGTACCTATGATGTCTCCTTCAGCGTTGAAACGAGGGATCTTTGTGACAGAAACCCATCGTTTAGAACCATCGTTATGAGTAATTATCTCCTCTTTATTAACAATAGGTTGACCCGAATCTATAATACTTTTTTCATCATCATAGATTCTTTGTGCTTGATTCTCTGGTAGAAAATCAAAATCTGTCTTACCTATAATCTCCTCAGGAGATACATTAGAATGATCTGCTTTTGTCTTATTAACTAAAATAAATCGATTTTCCCCATCTTTAAAGTAAACAGAATCAGGAATATTGTCTAATAAGGTTTTGAGAAGCCCATGTTCATGAATCCGTTTTTTATCATATGCATTTCTCTTGGTAATATCTCTGATGATTAACACAAAATTATCGACTTCATTATCTTTTTTTACAAGGAAAAACGAGCTGACCTCAACATTCAATACTGTACCTTGCTTGTCTTTTACCTCAGTAGTATAGGTATTAGCTGTTTTTTCAGAAAGTAACTGTTCAAATTGATTAACAACAAGAGGAAGTGCTGTTGCAGTTAAAAGATCCGTATTAAAAAGATTTTTACCAACAAGCGCGTCTTTTGAAAAATCAAGCATTTCACATATCTTAGTATTCACATCAAGGATGTCACCACGAGCATCCAACACTAGCGTACCATCTGTTGTGTATTCAAAAAGCCCCCGGTATTTCTTTTCGCTTTCCCGTAATCTATTCTCCGCCTTTTTCCGCTCTGTTATATCCCATACGAGGACAAACATGACTGGTTTTCCACTCATCTTAAAAAGAGAAATACTGATCTCCGCAGGAACGCATCTTCCGTCTTTTGTGATACTATCTGTTTCAATATGTAGGCCGCCTTTTGCTGCTATCTCATCTTTCAACTGATCCCAATCAGTATCTCTGGGAAGAATATCTTTTAAAGACAAGCGTAAAAGTTCATTCCAACCATAACCGAAAAGCTCATATGACTTATGATTTGCCTCTAAAATCTGGCCTTCAAATGAAGTTAAAAACGCTGCAGCATTAACCTGTTCAAATAGTGTTTTATATCGTCCATCGGTATCATTTGAGTCAACTTTGGGTTTTTCCCGCTCCTTTAACTCCCCTTCAACTTCTTGCATAACCCATCACGCATTTTACATCCCATCAAATAACAACATCAAACAAATACTTTTTTGCTATATAAATCTGTGTTATTGTTTTACTACAAGTTTTGTTGGGATCTTTTGCTTTTTCATCTCAAATTTTACATTAAAGTAATGTTTCAAAAGCCACATGACCGTCTTTGTATGGCTACTTAATGTTCTAATGCAACAAACAGACTCATCCTTTGTTATGGCCATATATGGTAACAACTGATCGATTGCATAACTATCAACTGTTGCATGTAATTTGATTTCTTTGACAAGTTGGTCAACAGCAGTTTTTCCAACTTGTTCAGAAGATATTCCTTTTTCACCAATAACCGTTGAACCCAAAACTGCAGAAGCAGATTCAGACCATACTGTTATCCCGGTTCCTGGAGAAGATGTGGTTGTTTCATTAATTTGAATTGATGACTGCATATTGTTTTTTACAATTTCTTTTATAGCCGAATGTTTCATTCGCTTGCCAATATGATTGGGAAGATTTGCACTATGAATGATGCCTTTGACATGTTTAAACACTTGTTTTTCCTCTACCTGTAAGGCACAGATTTTTTTTATTGGATGTGTCGTTATTATTGCTTCTCCACCTCCTTTTGGGTAGTATCCTCTTTTTATTAATGTTGCATCAATTTTAACACCCATTTTCTGTATCAATGGTAAAAATACATGGGTAAAATAATCCCACGAGGGGGACCATTTCACATCAGTTCCTCCAGTTAATCGGATGGTAATAGGTTTTTTTGTTTGTAATGCACTAAGGATACAAGCTTGAAAAACTAATATGATACTTCCAGCAGTACCAACATCAAAACAGTATTCTCCCGGTTGAATCTCTCCAGGAGAAAACGTTAATTTTAACGAGCCAATTGATAATCCTTCTGTTTCTGCATTACAAAGTGCTTTCATACAAGAAATAGCAGTAAGATGTTGTGGTCGTAACCCCGGGTTTGGACGTTTTATTCGTATGTTTGTAATTTCAACGGGTTTTTTTGTAAAAACAGAAAGAGAAACAGCATAACGAAGTATCTGCCCGCCACCTTCTCCATATGAACCATCGATATGTAACAAAATGTCACCATTCATTAAAAATTTCTAAAAGAAGTTCAAGAGCTTTGTAACATGTTTTTTCTTTGTTCTGCAATCGATCTTTAGAAAAAACAAACCCCTGAACATCTACGTTTTTTACGGTGGCAATACCTATATACACGAGTCCCACTGGTTTTTCTTCTGTTCCACCGGTAGGACCTGCAATGCCTGTTGTTGATATTCCGATATCTACGTTTGCTTGTTTTCTTATACCAACTGCCATCGCTCTTGCAGTCTGCTTGCTTACTGCGCCATATTCAATAATTGTTTTTTGAGGAACTCCAAGCAACTCTATCTTTGATTTATTGCTGTATATAATTAATCCTCTGTCAAAATACGCTGAACTGCCAGAAATATTTGTCAAGAGATGTGCTAAAAGACCTCCGGTGCAGGACTCGGCAGTAGCTATGGTAAGATTTTTTATTTTAAGATGATCTGAAACATTTTTAAGAATGTGTTCATCGTTCATGAACTCTACCTCTCTTTAGGTAAATAACTTCAGAGATTTAAATGGTTTTACCGTGGTAAAAATTATGTTGTAATATATTTAAAACCTTTCACAGTCGTTTTGTTCAATCTTCTTTTCTTTTTTCAGCAAATTTACCTAGTGCTTCATAGCATCGCATTAAATCCTTTTTTGATATTATTATATTCATCTCAGTTGATGCAAGAATTATATCTATTATATTGATGTTTTCCCATGCCAATAATCGAACAATATCATAAAGAACACCTGGGATGAATAAAAATTCTTTAGAATACGTCAGTGAAATTGAAACAATGTCATCTACCGTCTCTAAAACCTTTTGGTCATGTAAAATATCTAATAACTCATCCTCATATCTTTTGTTTGTAATAACTATTATTTCGAAATTACCTTGTATTATATTTAGAATGCCTCCTTTTTTGAAATCGACGATAGAATAAAGTGTTTGTATCTTTGGAAGTAAGGTAGAGGATTCTTCTAATGAGATATAACAGATATCCGTTTTTATAGTTTCTATGAAATAACTGAATTTTGAGGTTCGTAAAATGTTTTTTGATTTTTCCGCATGTCTTCTTATTGCCATGACGATTGCTGAATGTTTGACGTTTTTTCCTAGTATGGATTCTATCTCTGGTTTTAGGTGATGAGCTAGTTTATTGTATGAAACGATTTTGTTGTTTACTGCTTCTTGAAGGAAAATCTGCCGATTGATTATATCTTTTACAACATGACTAATTGTCGTCATAATAAACATCTCTTACAAATTTTGTTACTATTATAACAATATGCTGTTATCATAACTATATTTAGTATATATGATCACATTCTTATACTTTTTGTTATTATAGCTACATAAATTATTTAAATGGTTTGCAAATAAGTGATATATAGTAACAATGTCTCTTTGGTTGCTCACAAAAAAATTCCTGCAGCAACTCTAAAAAAAAAATCAGACGACATTGGGGGCGTAGGGTAAATGGAAATAAAAATAGTAGGCTCAATTGCTGATAAAGATGAAGTACATCTTTTAAAAAATATAACTGAAGTTTTTCTTATTGAACAGAGAATCAGAAGCCTTCATAACGAATTAGAATAGGTAAATGCCTAAATGATCTCTGTTTAACATGCCTCCTCTCCTCCCATATCGCCAGGGCATTTAGGGGATGTCCTGGCGATACTTGTATGTGATAAACGCCCAATTTTTACAAAAAATATAGCTCAATGTAATAAATTTATCCTGAACTACGCACCTAGAAACATTTTTAAATGTCCATCTGATTAGAACTCTGGGGCAGGAATTGTTGAGCAGCAAAAAACAACTAAAGAGAAATCTGCTTATTATTATAGTGTGCTTATTGTTAGCAATGCAAATACTTCCAAATGGAAGTAGCAAAAAATCAACTATTGCCAACAAATTATTAGAAGAAAGAGTAGGTCCCTACAAAAACGTTCAAGGTATCGAAATTACTGAACAAAACATAATAATTGTACATCCTCGATTCTTCAATGCTGCAAAGGAACTTGAAGAATTTCATGATTCACGAGGTATGTCTACATTAGTTATCAACACGACATGGATATCTGCAAAATACGATGAATCACCAAACCCACCATTTAATGGATATGCAAATCGGATAATGCCTCGATTGTTTGTAAAAAATTACGAATTTAGTCTTGCAAAAAAAATAATTCATTTTCTTCGAGATTCTAATTCGCATCCCAATTTAGAATATGTCACCCTTTTTGGTAATGGTGAGTTCGTCCCACCAAGTTACTATATTCATTCGCCAGGAAGAACGACAAAGAAAATATTTCTGTTTCTTTCCCTTCCAGACATCTATAACAATATAATAGCAACTGATTTCTTTTACACGTCACCAGATTATGATTTGTTCCCAGATTATAAAGTTGGACGACTTCCTGTTTCCGATGAAAATGAAGCACATTTTGTTGTAGAAAAAATCAAAGATTGGAGAGAAAACGCTGATTGGGAATGGTTCCAAAATATCTATGTATCTGGAGATCAGCCTGATCATCCTGAAGAAATGACGCTAAAAGGATGTTATGCAGGGGAAATGATTGCAGTAGATGCGATAAATCAAAATTACTTTCAGGAAATGAGTATAACAAAATTATTTTGGACAGAAGACAAATTCAATAAAGCCTGCATACTTGATGCATTAGAAGAAGGAAATGCAGGATTTATGTATATGATGTCACATGGTTCTGTTGACCGTTGGGGTACATATATGGAGACAGATCCCTATATTTATGCTGATGATCTCCTTGCATTTCCAGAGAATAACAAAATACCGGTGATAGTATCTGTTGCATGCATGAGTGGGGCGTATGATACTAATTTGGCATGTCCTTATAATTTAAAACGTGGAACAACATCGTTTGGAGAATCAGTGCTCCTATCAAAAGGGGCAGGTATTGCTTATATTGGTACAACGAGAGCAACGTTAGGTTCACCTCTTGCCTATCTTGATAAAGGATCACTTGTAATAACTAAAGAACGTGGAATTGCAGCGATGCTTACCTATCTGTTTGAAGCATATCATAGTGGTACAAATATCTTGGGGGATCTGGCCAATATGGCAATTGAAAAATATATAAATGAAAATGATTTTCCCGCTAGGCCCGAAAGAGACAATGATTTTATTGTACTTGCAAGTTTTGTTCTATTAGGAGATCCAACTCTGGATATACCTTGCTCTAATGTTATTGATAATCCATCCTATACAACACCACTCATCATCGCATATCAGCCTAATGGATATACATCTGAAGAACACTCAAGACCTTGGTATTATACCGGATCGGAGATAACACTTCTTATTAATTCTGATTCGCCAAAAGTCTATGTCAAACGTATTGATATCCAAAATGATGAAGTAGTAAGTCGAGAATATTTTTTCCCTGAAGACAACATGTTTAATTATACGTTTACCACCGATGAAGCAACAGATTATCTGATACGAGCAGAATCTGATGATGGTAAAGAAAGTTGGTTTTACTTAACCACTATAAAACAAACAGTTTCAGGTGAGTAACACTATCTAAGAAAAGAAATTACTGTATTTCGAAATTTACAATAGCAAGAGCGTCTAATTTTGGAGATAGTGTGTGTATTTGAGCTAAGAATTTTTGTTGTGATGTATCTTTAAGTGTGAGCAAGAGATTTATTTCCACTTCCGGTTCTTCAAGGGTCAACTCTACAAAAACAGAGACTCCTTCATATCCCAATTTATTGGCTTTTAATTCATAAACTTCATCTAAAGGAAGGTTTTTTAATTCATAATATCCATAAATGTCGCTTATATCATGACCATCTCCTGCTTGTATACGTGTAAAAGGAGCTGGAAACGTTTCCCAGCCAATTGTTTGATATGTATAACCATAAATACGTCCAACATCTGAACCTTCATCACCACGAGTGGTATCATGAAATGTCACAAAAAATGTTGTAAAAAACATTAGTCCAATTATCAGTATAGTTAATACACGTTTCATTCTTTTGTCACAATCCAAGGGTTCTTCTGTTAATATATTATTATGGCTGAGTATATAAAAGTTACTCGTCAATGCATATTTTGTTACATTCCGTTCGATGGACATCCTATATAGAGCGTAATTTTAAATAAGTGTTTGGTTATTCCTGAAGCCACTCAACTGGATTGTTTTATATATAAAAAAAATGAAAACAGCTCAGATCCGTTTGAAGTTGATTTCAAATGCTCCCGTGGTGTAGTCCGGTCAATCATTCCAGCCTTTCGAGCTGGCTACACGGGTTCGAATCCCGTCGGGAGCACTAATTCCAACAGGAGATATTATGGATGCTTACTCCACTTTTTTTACTCTCTTGGTTTTATGATTTTGGATATGCCCTTTTACTGTTCTAAAAATTTGTGTTTGTATTGTATATTTTCATCGGAGAGCTGTTTTTTTCTCCTAAATGTCTGACAAATTCAATACCACCTGCAGTAAGTAAACGCATCAGATTGGATTGTTTTTTGATGCCTTTGTTTGATGCAAATAATTTGGCAATAATTCTGATGCTATCAATTTTTGACGATTGCTGTTGCCCGTCTAATCGAAAATCCCTTAGATCTATATCAAAATTAATAGTACTTTCATCCAGTTTCCCACGAATAACTTGAATATATTCCACGGTATCTTTTGTGGTTTTAAAAATCCAACTTGTAGGAGTTGTCCCATTATTCTTCACGGTGAGTTGTATTGTCTGAGAGCCAAGTAACTTTAAAAACCTGGACATTTCTATAACATTATGCATACCTACATTCTCCGTATATTCCTTGATTGTTGGATCAGGTGATGCATCGATAAACTCTTGAGCATGCTGACTAAAATTACCTTCCTGAAGCTGCAAGCCGGCATTCACAGAGAATTCAAGCTCATGTGTCCGATCAGCTATAAACTTCATTAAAGGTTGTTTAGCCCCATATTTTATCATACGTACTCGATCCTTTTCAATGAATGTGTCTAATGTCCAGAATTTCGCCATGCAAATTGATGCCAGTTCTTCAGTTCTTTCACTTGAAAGATGCTTGGTTTTAAATACTGAATGCATTTCATCAAATCTGTTCCAGTCGGTTTCAAAAATCAATCCCTGGGCGTCTAATTCTTCATAAAATTTTGTCCCAGGATATGGTGTGGCAATACCAAATGCAGAACTTGTAAGACCGATTTTTTTAGCATACTTAGGGAATTGCAATATTTCATCTTCAGTTTGATCAGGTAAACCAATAACAAAAGTACCACCTGCATATCCACCCCATTTTTTAATATTCTCAACTGCTTTAAGGTGAACCTCAGGTTTTAAACCTTTAGACGTAGATTTGATATCCTTCATGTTAGGGCTTTCAATACCCATTTCAAAACCTTCGACACCTATATCAATCATTTTTCGAACAGTATCCGGGTGTTTCGCTACAGAATCTGGTCGGACTTTTACGCCAAATCTTATCTCTAGCTTATGCTGAGAGAGTAGGTCACAAAGTTGATCAACAATCTTAGGTTTACCCATAAAATGCGGATCTGTAACTTCTATACTCATAGGTTTACTGTTATGAAATTTAACAATTTCAAGTATTTCATCCACTACATTTTGTGGAGAACGATAACGTTGATGACTCTTACTCATGGTAGGCTCGCAACAAAAACTGCATCTACCCCAACAACCTCTGGAGGTAGTAAGCACATCATGTTCCCACTCCTGCATTAACGTCGTATGATACTCATATCGTCTCAGATGTCGTGCTGGAAAAGGAAGGCTGTCTAAATCTTTGATAAATTCTCGATCGGGGTTATGAATTATTTTATCTCCTTCTTTATATGAAATACCATCGATACCCTTTGCGTCACCTCTTGTGACCAACTCATGCATTGTCTGTTCACCTTCACCTCGGACAATTATATCTACTTGCGAATGTGAAAGTAATTCATCGGGAATTGCTGTAGGATGATATCCACCTAGAACTGTTACAATACCTCGTTTTTTTGCCAGTTTTGCAATTTCTAATCCTTCACTGTGCTCTGTTGCAGACATGGAAATTCCAACGAGATCTGGCTTAAGTTCATCCAAATATTTTACAACAGTTTGTTGAATTGGCTTAGGTTCCATCTCTAAATCTATGATGTTAACCTCATCCACAACGTTTTCAATATATGCAGCAATGTACTCAAGTCCTGTAGGAATTATATCAAATGCAAAAGAGAGCCCGTGTCTTCCAGATGGTTTTATGAGTAGAATTCTTTTATAGGACATATCTGACCGTCATCTGGAATCTTGTATATCTAGTTTCTTCTATATTTTCTGTTGTTTTTTATAACAATCTAAAAAGGATTATTATCCCCATTGTTAGTATGAGCATACCTACAATTTTTCCGAGTTTTTCCTCATTTATTTTATTTGCAAAAAAAGATCCTATAATTGCTCCTATAATTGCTGCACACACTGCAATAAATCCTGCATGAAACAGCACTTCATTATTGAGAACATGTCCAATAGCTCCTGCACCAGAGATAAACATTATGGAGAGAAGTGCAGTACCAATAGCTGTATGGATGTCGTAATCTAAAACAAGCATAAGTATTAATGCAACGACACCACCTATTCCCATTCCTGTAAAACCACTACTTACACCAGCAATTAGTCCAAAGCTGACAAAAAAAATGGTTTTATTTTCTTTAAGACGTTGTACCTTGCTTTTTTCTCTAATATAGTCAATATTTTTTTGAAGACCTTTGGTAATAAAACTGATACCTAAGATAATTAGTATTACACTGATAAGAATGATAAGGCCCACTTTAGGTGCTGATGAGGTAAATTGACTTCCAATAAATGAGCCAACCGCGCCAGCACCTGCAATAAGTATGGCTGGTCTAAAATTTGATTTACCTTTTTTAAGGAAAATAAAACCTGCAACTCCTCCAATTATACAATCAATGAGTAGAGTTGTTCCTATTGCTTGATGGATTGGATAATTACAAAAAACAGTAAGACTTGTAATCATAATGGAGCCTGTGGTACCGGATCCCATACCAGCAAAAACTCCACTGCCAAAACCAGAAATGATAAGGATGATCAGTTCAAGAAAGTAGTTTATCACATTATACAATATCAAGTTTTCTGGATAAATAGATTCTTGTTTATTCAAACCAATTGATTTTCCTATTCGTATCTGACTGCTTCAATGGGACTCATTTTTGCAGCTTTCCATGCAGGATATGAGCTGGATAATACCCCCACAAGAACAGAAACGCCAAGGGCAAGTCCAATGGAGCTGAGAGTAATAACGGGGTTTAGAGACATTCCAGGTGGTCCTCCGCCCATCGTTCCTTGCATACTCAATATCCCTGAGAGAGCTTGAGAACCGAATATGCCAAGAAATATACCAATTAATCCTCCGATAACACTAACGATCATTCCTTCAATAATAAAAATCAACATTACATCTTTGTTCTCAGCACCAATTGCCTTCATAATTCCAATTTCTCTTGTCCTTTCCATAACGGAAGTAAGCATCGTATTCATAATACCAATTGATGCAACAATAAGTGCTATTGAAGCAATAGCAACAAGCATCATTTGAATAATACCTATAATATTTTGAATGCTTTCCATTATTGAAGACATAGTTGTGGCACTTGCAAAATCATCCTCGCCATGGTTTTCATTGATAGCTTGTTCTATTTCATCAGCAATAGATTCCACATTTGTGACGTCATAGACTTGAATTGTTGCTGAAGTAATATTACTTTCACCCGTGATTTTTTTAAAATCTCTTGATGTAAGAAGGACAAGATCATCAGTAGAACCAATACCACCAGATCCAAATTGAGAAAAAATACCAGTAACAACAATTTTTGCCCCATTAATTTTAATTCTACTTCCAACAGTTATATCAGAATCAAAATATTCATGAGCGACATTATGCCCAATAAGACATTTATTTTGATCACCTATCTCAAGTAAGCTTCCAGATCCCAAATCTTCAATACCATATGAAATATGTATAACATCTTCATCCATACCAGTTAGCGAAGATGCAACATCAAGGCTATTATATCTAAGAATACCAATACCTGATAATTGAGTACTTACTTTTTTTATTCCCTGAATACGTTGAACATCTGTAATATCTCTTTCAGTGAGATATTCACCATTATTTTCATCTGGACCATTCCCACTCATAATTGATCCAATATCAAATCCTTGTCCTACACTCACAATTATTGTATCTGATAGCGACGAAAGTTCTCCAGTCACTGCCTGATTCATCCCTTCGCCTAATGCCATGAGAGAAATAATTGCCATAATTCCAATCGAAATTCCAAGAAGGGTCAAAATAGAACGAGACATACGTTCACGAATGTTTTTATAGGCAAGGTTAAAATTATCCTTAAGCATTTTCCTCACTTACAATTCCATCTTGAATTCGTAATATGCGTCGAGCTCTTTTTGCCACATTTAGATCATGAGTCACAATAATTACTGTTTCACCCTTCTTATTAATGTCTTCTAAGATTTTCAGGATATTATTTCCAGACTTTGTATCAACATTACCTGTTGGTTCATCAGCAAGAATAATTGAAGGATTATTGGATAATGATCGTGCTATTGCTACACGCTGTTGTTCACCACCACTCATCTCTGATGGTTTATGATGAGACCGTTTTGATAGACCAACCATATCGAGGAGTATTTTGGCTCGCTCATTACGTAATTTTGTTTTGATACTTGCAAAACTCATGGACAATGCAACATTTTCCATGGCATTCAACGTTGGAATGAGATTATATTTTTGGAAAATAAAACCAATTTTTTCCCTGCGAATTCTTGCAAGTTGATTTTCATAAAGCGTTGATACATCAGTGTCGTCAATATACAATTTACCACTTGTTGGTTTATCAAGGCATCCTACGAGGTTCATAAAGGTTGATTTACCAGATCCTGAAGGTCCGATAATAGCAATATATTCACCGGTTAATATCTTTATATTTGTCTTTTTTAATGCTTGTACTTTAAGCTCTCCTTTTCCATATGTTTTACATAAATCTTTTGTAACAATTACTTCACTGGTCATCCATTGTTCCGCCTTTTCTTCCATTTAAAGAGTATTACAATAGCAATTATTGCAACGATGGCAATGATAACTGGCAAACAGATTCCTAATATATCAGGTTGGTTTTGCGTATCTACAGATGTTGATTCAGATCTCTGGAAATTTGTTCCTTCATTTTTTCCAACAGAGAATGTCGTGCTTAATGTTGGAGTTTTATAATATTCATTTCCTTGTTTAAATGATACTTCAAATTCAATTGTATTGTTGCCATAATCAAGATTGTCTGTATAGATATCAAAACTTGCTGAAAAAACATCATCAGGGTCCATTGACCCAATGAAATATTGTGATGGAAGGATTATGGTATCTGAAATTGGGGTAACCATTACTCCTGTAATATATTCTGTTTTGGCATTATACACTTCTAATGTAATTCTCGAAGATTCACCTTTTTTAATACTCCTTGGAAGGCTTGTAAATACGGATCCAACATCAAGAGTGTCGATTATTTCAATGGTCTCGTTGACAGATGATGTGTGGATGTTATTACCATTTTTATATGAAATGTCAAATGAGAGGTTTTTAACTCCTTTTTCAGTGGGTTTTAATGAAAAAGTAATATCCTCTGAAGAATCACTATTGATCGATTCAATAAAAACGCTAGCAGGGGTAAATTCAATTCCATCGATAGTTTTAGGTGTTACAACAATGTTATTGACAATGGTATCTCTATTATTTACTGCGGAAAAAGTAATTTTTGTGGACCCACTCTCGGATATTTTTGAGGGAACAGAGGTAGATATTAAATCAATTGTTGCATTACTTACTTTAATTGGTATGGGAAAAGAGACATCTGTATATGTTTCGATATCAATTCTAACTAAGGGAAAATATAGCCCTTCGCTTATACCTTCTTCTGCAATTATCTTAAATGTTATATCAAAACTAGCAGCAGGTGCCAAACATCCTGTATCTTCATAATTTAATGTTGCCTTCACCTTTTTACCTTGACTATCTGTTGCTGCAGTAATCCAGATATTGGAAATTTCTGCACCTCTCGTATCTGTATATACTGTTGATGAAGAACCACTGGTGGACGTACTTGCTATTGTATTTGTTGTTTCGGCGTTTTTTATAGTTAGTGTAAGTGTACCACTATCTCCTGGCATAAAAACCTCAGGGGAAAGTTCATAATCATAAATTATAATTGAGGGATCAGCACAGATATTGGGAACAAAGCAAGATATTGTTCCAAATAAAAGAATGAATAATACAACTAAAAGACCTTTATTTTTCATTTAATTACACCTCCTTGGAATTTAGATCTATCTTTTTCAAATTTAAAAGACAAGTTTCCAGTATTTTAATTACCTCTCCTTTGTTTTTTTTAATCTGAGAAATAGAAGTTATTCTTATGTCAAATATTAAGTTTACTATTTCAGTTTCTTTAGGTGAAATAATTTCGCTCATTAAATTTCTAAACTGGACGAATGTTTTTTCCATTTGTTTTCCATGTTTTTTAATACTTGTAAATGATTTTTTCCCTTCGGTAGTAATTTCAAAAATATTTTTTGAACGTTTTTCGACACTTTTTATTTTAATTAAACCTTCTTTTTCTAAATGTTTTAAAAGCGGATAGATGGTTCCTTTACTTGGTATCCAAGTTCCTTCAGTTTTTTCTTTTATTTCCGCAAGTAATTCATAACCTGATTTTGGTTTCTTTTTTAGAGAATGAAGTATGTATAATGGGAGAATTCCTCGATGTTTCTCGGACTTAATTGGAATATTTAGCAAATTAGACATGGTGTATATTATGTGAAGGCGAGTTTATATATGTTTCGCATTCGAACCGTTTGGTACCGAAATATTTATATGCCCGTAATTTAATATTGTGATTAAATATTTCAAAATAAAATATTTATATAG
>RCNB010004567.1_pt1 | contig 13986 bp, 5 predicted proteins | sample 2041321 | NCBI WGS metagenome assembly RCNB01 (sample SAMN09708232, study PRJNA481090) | Marine sediment metagenome, whole genome shotgun sequencing project. | reverse complement strand
AGCGTAATCTGTTTGCCTGCACAACGATAATAAGAAACGGACTTCATGAACCGCTCGATACTCCTCCTAGGTGCGCTTACATTCGTCTTTTCGGCGCACGCTGATCCTATTCAGTTTGAGGACACGTCCGACAAGCTCGGTTTCGAGCGCGGCACGGAATCGTGGGGAATAGCCTGGGGAAATCTTAACGGCGATAAGTATCCGGATCTCTGGAATTCAGGTCACCGCGACTTCACTCGCCTGTATCGCAATACTGGCACTGGCGACTTCGAAGACGTAGCGGCTGAGTACGACGCCCAGATGGATGATTGGTGGATGATACTCACGCAGCGTGATGTGCATGGTGGTGCTTGGGGCGATTACGACAAGGACGGCGACGATGATCTGATTGTCGGCGATGAAGATGAGTTTTTTGTCAATAACGCCGAATCGGGTGGTTATTTCGAACGACGAAGCATGACGACCAGGCGGGCATTCTCTGCGTGGATACCTTCGGCTGATGGCAGTACGCTCGACTCGGAAACGAGATGCGACGGTAACTATGTGCAACTAATCGATGTCAATAATGATGGTGCACTAGATAAAATTTGTGCCGACACGGACTTTTTTCCGGAGTCGAATAGTGATTCGGCCACAGACATTATTCCGCAGCTCGGCAACGTCTCAGATACGATCGTCGGTGACTTCAATAATGATCTTCTGCAAGACATCATCGCCATTCGCGGTGCTCTGCATTCCATCGGTGCCGCTAAAGTAGACGACAATTCGATCGATGCCTGGTTCAGGGAAGGTTCCGGACCAAGATTTACCTTCACCGCGACCGGTAAAGTGACGTTCCTGATCGATGGGCTCGGCGGCGGCGCCTATAGGGAAGCTGATGTTCTGGAGCGCGATACAAATGGCGTAACGTCCGGCGAGGCGAGAAATATCGAAATCAGCTATAACGCGGTTTCTAAACTGTGGACGGTGTTCGATAGCAGCGATGAGGAAGGAAGGGACCAGCACTACGTGCGGGTTCGGGCTGAAGGTCCTGTCGGCGAGCCGATCATGACTGGACAAGGCAATCGCGACCTTCCAGCCGCCATGGCACACGCGATTAATAATGGTAACGGCTTCGATTGGGTCTACAACACGGGTCTGAGCATGCCGGTGCAATGCAATAGCATCACGACCGCCGACTTCGACAACGATATGGATCTCGATCTGTATCTCGCCTGTGGCATCGGCGTCGATAACACCCCCAACCTGTATTACGACAACCAGGGTGATGGCACTTTCTCTGTCGTAAACGTGCACGGCGGGGAAGGACCCGTTGGCTCAGGTTACGACTTCGGCGTTGCCGAAAGCGTTATCTCCGCAGACTACGACGTCGATGGCTTCGTGGATCTCGCTGTGGTTAACGGAATCCTATTCTATCCGTTTGGTTTCGGCGGTCCCGACACGCTGATTCGAAATCGCGGCAATAACAATCACTGGGTTGAACTCGACCTTATTGGCGTTACCAGTAACGGTAATGGTATGGGAGCCAAAGTGTTCGTTACGGCGGGTGGCGTAACTCAGTTGCGTGAACAAAACGGCGGCTATCATCGCTGGTCGCAGAACCATCAACGCATTCATGTGGGTTTGGCCGATAACGACGTTATCGATGAGATCCGTATCGAGTGGCCATCGGGCGCGAACGATGTCTATACGAATGTTGCTGCCGATCGCTTGTACGATGCGACGGAAGAAGCCTCACTGTTGCCTGCTGATATGGGTCCGGCAGTAGAGACGGTCATTGAGCCGGGTGACGAGTGTGGTATTCCCGCCTACAGAATTACCTATGGGCCAATGATTCAGTTGTGGCGCGACTGTGGCACCGACTCCTGGCACCTGCGCATGGAAAGCGGCCTGGGTCGGATGACAGAACACGCGCAATTGACTACGGTTGGCGCGTTGGTGGGGGACGACGATTTCCTGACAGCGATGGACGTCAATTTCGATAGTGCAGATGCCTATAGCAACGACGCAGGGGTATTGAGCTATCTGATCGCCGTTCAAGATGAATTCGCTCCAACCAAGACCATCAATTTTTCGACAGAGGGCCAGTCACGCACCTGTGTCTGGTTCGGCGATCGAGATATTGAAGCCGTTGTTATCGGCAATTCGGGCAAGCGTCTGGAACCGCCGTTCGATATCTCGAATGGCTTTGGTCCTTGCGACAGCGATGGCGATAGCATTCTTGATCGCGACGACGTTGACGATGATAACGATGGTGTTGACGACGCTATGGATGCATTTCCGGTCGACGCGTCCGAATCGCAGGACTCTGATGGAGACAAGGTTGGTGATAACGCCGATCTTTATCCGAATGATGCGACTGAGTGGAAAGACACGGACGGCGACAGCATCGGCGATAGTTCCGATGTAGATAAAGATAACGACGGCATGACCGACCCTACCGAATCGCCGGACGAAGCGCTGATCGAGTTGTCATCGCCAACCTTCAATATTCCTGCAGATGGTGGGGACGCGACTCATCTATTTGACCTGTCCGCTTTACCGATCGTAATCGGAGAAACAGTCACATTGAGGGGCGTGGTCGCCGATGGTGATCTGGACAATGGCAACGAATATTTCAGCCTGGATATTAATTCCGGCGAGTTCACGAGTGGCAATATTCAGACCGATGGTCGCTGCGCGGAAAGATTGATTCCAGTTCAAAGTACCGTCAGCGCTGAGATTACGGTTATCGATATCGGCTCAGGCATTCCGGGTTTGTCCATTTTCGCGGCAACGACGCGGAATGTTGATGACCTTTGTACTGTTGCGGGCGTGGACTATCAGCTCATGGTGTCTGTTCCAGCGCTGACACTGTTGGATCAGGACGGCGACGGAGTGGACAACGATCTCGATCTGGACAGCGACAACGATTTGATAGCCGATGTTGTCGAGGCAGGGCTGATCGATAGCGACAACAATTTCCTGGTTGATAATTTGTTCGCAGAGCAGGGCACTATCACTGATCCACCGGACACCGATTTGGACAGCATTCCTGACTACCTCGACCTTGAGAGTAACAATCCTCTTAATGATGGTACCGACTACGATATCGCTCGATCCGGACACAGCGTTTTGGACACCTCTGGAGATGGCTTCCTGAGTGACCTGGATATGGGTGCCGGGCTGGATCTGGATGCCGACGGTATCGACGACCTGATCGATGTTGATAATACGGTGCGCGGATCGATCTTCTTGAATACGCCAGCGGAGACTATCTCTGCAAACCTTACTACGACGATGAACGTGTCAGTGGCGGTCACATTGCAAGCCTCTGACGTGGACATGCAGCTGCTCGCATACTCAATTAGCAGCGGTCCGGCGCATGGACAACTAAGCGGCACGGCTCCGAATCTGACCTACATACCCGACGCGGGATTCACGGGACGCGATAGCTTCTCGTTCATCGTTAACGACGGTTACGACGACAGTATTGCTGCGACGATCAACATCAAAGTCAACGATCCGGATACCCTGCTTTCGAATTGGGTCGGACATAGCGGGGGAGTCACAATAAGCGGCAACCGTGTCGTGAGTAGCGGCACACCAAGCGGATGGTTTAACAACACCGCACAGTCAGTTCTGTTTTCGACCTACGGTTTTGATAACGACTATGAATTGCGCATTACCCTGCAAAGCGATCCAGCAGCATCGACCTGGGTAGCCGGGCTTGGTGTTGAAGAATTATCGGACGACTGGACTGATGTCGACTACGCACTGCGCAGCTCTGACGGCCAACTTACGATTTACGAAAACGGGACATGGCGTGCGGACGGAGCGATGCTTGCGCAAGGCGACGTACTTTCAATTCTTGTTGTCGATGGAGCGATCGAGTATCGACACAACGGTGTAACAGTATTCAATTCAACGTACAGCGGAACGCCCGAATTCTACGTTGATACTTCCTTCAAAGAAGGTGTAATTGAGTTTGATGCTGTTCTGGCTGGGGTCCTCGAGTCGGTAACGCCAGTGGTTCCGAAGCCCGTCGTGAACAACGACAACAAGGGTGGCGGTGGCGGCAGTTTTGGCCTGTTCTCGTTATTGGGCCTGCTGTTTTTTGGTCGTCGACGCGTCAGGCACGCAGAGTTCGCCTTTTTACATAAAGTTGCGCGTTCTTGACATAAAAAGCCTCGTAGCTGAGAGGCAAGTTTGAGAATTTCTGCTTAGTTTTCAGTATGTTTCTGTCGCAAGACACCGACACATTGTTAAATAGATTGGGTTTTGTCTTGAGTCGGCCCGCCAAACTTGCGTTAGGATTTTTTCAGCTTTTGGATAATTTTCAAGCAGCTAGAGTCGTGTTCTAAGGTTATTTGTTTACGGCGCAAATCGGCCTCTTGTTTACCCCTCGCAGTCATGCGATTTTCACAGTTAACCTGTCGCCCTCTGGAGACAGGTGACAATAAGCAGTGATTCTATAAAGTAGCGGCGACTGCGTACGCGGAGATCAGCATTCTACAATGGTGCTTACGTGCGCATGGCTTATAACAACGTTAAACGCTGCTTTAGGCACTGCATGAATTTGCGGCGTCCTGGATGCATATAAGGAAATGGTTCGACGTTGTTCAATACCGTGAGAATTTGGGAAACAATGCAAATAGTTAATCTGAGACCTTCAAAATCAATCCTGTTTATAGCCTCGCTGGGGATGTTTTTTGCCGCCGCGGCTGCGCATGCAGATCGAGACTTTCTAGACGACGCGAACACCAGATCGGCAGGTCCGGGTTCGGCTGCATCACTCAATGCGCACGAATTCCCGCGCATCTTCAATCATGAATTCATTGGCAATATATCGAATCAAGCGGCCGGTCGTTACATGTTTCTGGATGCGCATGGTACGCAGTTTGGCAACATGGCGACGGCGAAAAATATTCACTCGCCGCAGACAATGTTGATACGTCATATTTCTGGTCGTGCTTATCAACAGTACTCGTCAAGCTATTGCGATATCAGCGGTGGTCCTGCGTTCGAATCAACAACAAACACTAGTCAGGGTGGACCGTCATCAGCAGGTTGTGGCATGTATGCCGGCCATTGGTTGTATGAGGCGGGTACAACTCTGCGACAAACGGTCAACGCAAGCGCTACCGTTTTGCCGGTGCAGGATGCGTCACGATTTAGCAATAACGAGTATGTTGTAATCTACAACGCTCCTGCGGGCTCTTTTAATAATGCAGAGCATGCGAGGATTACTGCGGTCAATAATGGCGCCAGAACAATCACAGTTCAGCGCGGTTACAAGTCGACCAAGTCGTCGCACAATTCGGGCTCGATCGTTGCGCAGCACGTGCTGGGACAGGGCACCGAAAAGCGCCTGTGGGCATTCAACCAGAGTACGCAGTCACCACAGGATGCGTCTGGGAAAAGATTCTGGCAGTTCTACGCGGACTGGATCGGCACCAATTACAACCGGCATAACAACGGTGTTACCGCTGGTGCGACCATTGACGGCATTGTCCTCGATGCAGATTTCTACATTGATCTGACCAGCAAGAACGCGGATCACAACAATGATCTCGTTACCGACTTCGGTATTAGTGGATCAGGCGTTAACTGGTTGGGCGAAGGTCTGGATTCGTTTTACGCGCGTATTCGAAGCCGTTTGCCAAGCAAATACCTGATGGTCGGTGTGCACGATGCTCGAGGATTCGAGACCGCACAGGGCGCCCAGATGGAGAACTGGCTGGACTACGGCAACGGTGACTACAATCCGGCACCTATCTACAAGTTCCAGACCTATCTGTACAACATGGGAGACCGGGCCCAAGGGCCGACTCTGGTGCACAATCTGACCAAGACGCCGACCAAGCAATACCCAGGCAACTCCAGCCCAAGACCGACATCTAACGCACCATTCCGCCTGGGACTGGCTCTCACGCTGATGGAAGACGGTTATTACGGTACGCATACGGCGATGACAACAGATGCGTGGTGGGATGAGTACGCGGTCAATCTGACCACCTCGTCGCCAAACTACGGCAAAGCGGTCAGCAAGAACGACTACGCGGGTGTCGCTACGCACCGTGGTTGGCTGGGACAACCGCTCGGCAAATTCAAGCGAGTCTACAACGATGCGAATTTCGCGCCGGCATCGAGTGTCCTGAATAACGGTAGTTTTGATACAAACACCGCGGGCTGGTCTGGTTCCAACGTCAGCTTGTCAAGAGTGACTGCCGGAACCCAGGACGGACCGGGTGCGGTACGTGTGTCCAGAATGAACTCTTATAACAAGTCGATAACGGGCGCGAGCATGCGCAGTACGGCGATCTCGACGACCAACAATGCGACTTACACCTTGGCATTCTCGGCCAAAGCCGATACGCACAGAGAAATTCGTATTGATTTCGCTGGCGCCATCGACAAAGTGCCAGTAGGTCCGCATTGGCGACGTTACGTCGTGGAAATGAAGACCAATGGTGGCAGCAGCACGCTGCGATTTAATCTTGGCCGTGAAAACACTCAGATTTGGTTCGATTCCATCTACATGTTCAAGAATCAAAGCGCGCACGTATTCAAACGCGAGTTTGAAAACGGTATGGCGCTGGCCAATGCGTCAACGAGTTCGAAAACAATTAGCGTCGGCAATGGCTGGCGTCGAATTTCAGGCACGCAGGATCCGAGTATTAACAACGGTAACGCTGTTTCGTCCGTGACCATTGGTCCGCGTGATGGCCTGCTTCTCATTCGCGACGGCGCAGCTGCTGGCGGCGGCGGCGGTGGTGGCGGTGGTGGAGGCGGCGGAGGCGGCGGCGGCTCTGGCGGCGCCAGCCTTAGTGATCTTGTTTGGCAGGATACGGATGGCGACGGCATCCAGGATGGCAGCGAATCCGGATACTCCGGGGTCAACGTGACGCTCTCGCAATGTAGCGGTGGTGTCCTGGAATCCACGACTACAGACAGTAATGGTAACTACTCATTCTCAAATCTGGCGGCAGGAAGCTATATCGTCGATTTCGAGCGGCCATCTGGCGCAACTTCCAGCCCGTACCGGGCTGGCAGCGACTGGGGCATCGATAGTGATGCCGATGAAGCCACGGGCGAAACGCTTTGCGTAACGCTGAACGCCGATCAGTCGAAGTCGGGTGTTGATGCTGGATTCGTACCGCCCGCTGGCGGTGGTGGCGGCGGAGGCGGCGGAGGCTCCGGCGGCAGCAGCATTGGTGATCTTGTATGGCAGGACACCGATGGCGACGGCATCCAGGACGGTAACGAAAGTGGTTATGCCGGAGTAAATATTACGCTGACTTCATGCAGCGGCGGTGCTCTCGCATCTACCGTGAGTGACAGCAACGGCAACTACTCGTTTTCTAATCTGGCAGCCGGTAGTTATATCGTCGATTTCGAGCGACCGACAGGCGCAACATCGAGTCCGAATCGAGTGGGATCTGATTGGGGCATCGACAGTGATGCAGATGCGAGCACAGGCGCGACGCTTTGCGTGACGCTGAATGCCAATCAGTCGAAATCCGGCGTTGACGCCGGATTCACACCACCAGCAGGCGGCGGCGGATCAGGTAGCGCCAGCATTGGTGATGTCGTCTGGCGCGATACCGATGGCGATGGCATTCAGGATGGCAGTGAGTCCGGTTATGCCGGTGTAACGGTATTCCTGGATAGCTGCAGCGGTAATCAGCTGGCATCGACCGTAACCGACGCAGACGGCGGCTATGTTTTCTCAAATCTGGCGGCGGGTAGCTACCAGGTCGAGTTTGAGTCTCCTTCCGGTGCGACGGGAAGTCCGTTTAGAGCGGGCGGTGACTGGGGCGTCGACAGTGACGCGGATGAAGTGACCGGTGCGACGCTTTGCATCAGTCTGGCTGCGAGCGAAAGCAAAGCTGGCGTTGATGCTGGGTTCATTCCGCCATCCGGCGGTGGCGGTGGTGGCGGTGGCTCCGGAAATTCAAGCATTGGTGATCTCGTTTGGCGGGACACCGATAGTGACGGAATTCAGGATGGCAGCGAATCGGGTTATGCCGGTGTGAACGTATCTCTGACAACGTGTAGCGGCAGTGTGCTCGCATCGACAGTGACCGACAGCAATGGCAGTTACGCGTTTTCGAACATCGCGGCCGGCAGCTATGCGGTCGAGTTTGAAAAGCCGACGAATGCGACGTCCAGTCCGTTTAGAGCGGGCAGTGACTGGGGTGCAGACAGCGATGCTAATGAAAACTCGGGTGCGACGCTGTGCATCAGTATCAATGCCAATGAATCAAAAGCTGGCGTTGATGCCGGATTTGTACCGCCTGCCGGCGGCGGCGGTGGCGGCTCGGGTAACGCAAGTATTGGCGATCGCGTCTGGCGCGACATTGATGGCGATGGTATCCAGGACGGCAACGAAACCGGCTTCTCCGGTGTCAACGTCTCGCTGAATTCGTGCAGCGGCAATACGCTCTCGTCGACTGTGACCGATAGCAACGGTAACTACGCGTTCTCAAATGTTTCAGCAGGTAGTTACGTTGTCGCATTTGAGCGGCCGAACAACACCACGAGCAGTCCGTTCAGGGCCGGTGGTGACTTCGGCGCAGACAGCGACGCTGATCAAACAACAGGTGATTCACTCTGTTTAAACCTTAGTGCCAATGAATCCAAGGCTGGAGTTGATGCCGGATTTGTACCGCAGACAAGCAGCGTTTCAGGCGCCAATATTGGTGACTTTGTTTGGTGGGATGAAGATTCAGATGGCTTGCAGGATGGCAACGAAGATGGTGTCGTCGGTGTTGTAGTGCAGCTCAGGTGGTGTGGTAATGGACTGGCCGCTACAACGACAACTGATAGCAACGGTCGTTATTCGTTTGACGATCTGAGTCCAGGCAACTACAAGATTCAGGTAGTTGCTCCCGGTGGTGCGACATTCTCACCAGCGCGGCGAGGGTCGGATTACGCAGCTGACAGCAATGCCGGGTCGGACGGTGTGACTACGTGCGTTTCGATCGCACAGGACTCATCGAAACCACACACAGACATTGGTTTGATATTCTAGAAATAGCGTATTATTAGACTCAAGTATCAGGGCGAACGCTGCTTTGTAGATGGGAACCGGTAGTATCGGTTCTTGTCTATAAAGTGGCGTTTGCTTTATCTGCGTTCAAACCTGAGTCGTGCCTAACCTAATGATCAAAGTACTAGTGTCCATAGCAGTACTGCTTGTTGCATCGACAGCGGCAGTCTTCGTAGCTGCCGATAATACGGCTCAACATAACACCGTAAAAATTCTGATTGATTCACAAAGCGTCGTCCGCGATGAGTTTCCGAGTCAGCTCTTCGGTTTCAATATCAATCACTACGCGTTCGAAGATGACTTCGTCGACGCAAACGGTGACATCTCGGAGCGAGTCACTGATGACCTCAAATCCCTTGAGGGGATCCGTTATCGCTATCCTGGCGGGCTTGTCGCGAATCGGTTCTGGTGGGAGTCGGCGGTAGATTCTGAGAATGGCGAGCCGCGAACGTCACAGAAGAAAGTGCGACACGAGTCTGCGAGTCCGGTCCGCTTCGGCGTTAACGAATATCTTGATTTTGTCGAGGTCGTCGGTGGCAAACCCTGGTACGTGCTGAACCTCGTTGGTTGGGACAGGAAGGCAATGATTAAGGAGCTTCCCGCCGAGGATATGGCGGCATCCAATGCACAACTGGCTGCACTGCTGCGCGAGCGAGCTGTTGATGACTCACCGCGTTACTACCAACTCGGTAACGAACTTGATCGAGCCGAGTATCAATGGCCGGTTGAGAAATACATCGATCGATCGCAGCTAACGATGGACGCGATTCGTGAGGTCGACCCGGATGCGAAGTTTGTCGCTTTCCTGCGTGATTTCGATTGGACCTACAAAGGTGCTGAACGCTTGCGTGGCAAGAGCAAATTCACAGACTTGATTCCTGAAGTGCTGCAGGGACTACCCTCTGTCAACGATTTTTCCTTGCATTTCTATTACGACGATCCGGATACCAAGCAGAAAATCAAAACCATCGAACGTCGCATGCAGCAATTTCAGCTTGCGATAAAGGCAGCCAGAGACAGTCGCGATGGCGACATGCCGAATATCTGGATCACCGAACACGCACGTGGCGTCGACTTGCCGCGAGGGCGGGCAATGGACCGTGCGGACCGAACCGGGAATCTTTACGGGACGATTAGTACTGCAGATTTTCTGATCGCCATTTCGCAGGTCCCGGAAATCAAGGGAGCCTTCCTGCACGGCCTTAACGCCGGTCCGTGGCAGGTGTTCGACGCGTCGATTCGTCATCACGATTTGCGTCCTCGACCCGTCTATTGGGGGATGCGTATTTTACGTGCGGTGGATTACGAAGTGACACTTCAAACCGACACGCAGCAAGGCGAAGCGACCAGCGGCTATCTGGGTGGCTACGATGTGCGTGCGGCTGGATTCTCTAACCCAGAGCGCTCGGAGCTCGGACTATGGGTCGCGAACCGGGCGCAGCAAACGGTGCCGGCCGACGTGCAGTTTGCCCCGCTGGCTGGTCGAGCTGTGCTGGTGCAACACAATCATATTTCGCTGCCGGCCGGTGGTGATGCTGAAGATCCAAAGCTTGATCCGGAGCTAGTCACGGAGGCACAAGGCGTTTGCCAGCGTTTCTCCGACCAGGGCGTGCTTGCTTTGCAGTTACCGGCGGGCTCAGTTTCTGGCATCAAGATTACGCCCGCGGATGGTGATCGCTGCTAAGATACGTCGGAACTCTAGTGAGTGAGACGATGAAGAATTTATTTGATCTAAGCGGCAAAGTCGCGCTGGTTACCGGCGGCTCTCGCGGCATTGGCGAAATGATTGCTGAAGGTTTCGTTGCTAACGGCGTCAAGACCTACATTTCGTCTCGCAGCCAGGAAGCCTGTGACGCAACTGCTGCGAGGCTTTCGGAAATCGGCGAGTGCATAGCGGTTAGCGCTGATTTGTCGACCCAGCAGGGCATCGAACATCTGGTCGGCGAGATTAATGCCAATGAAGAGCAGCTCGATATCCTGGTGAACAATGCCGGTGCGTCCTGGGGCGCAGCGGTCGACGAATTTCCCGAGGCCGGCTGGGACAAAGTCATGAACATCAACGTCAAGTCGCCATTCTTTTTGACGCAGGCCTTATTGCCCTTGCTGGACAAGTCGGCCAGCGCCGAGGACCCAGCACGGGTCATCATGATTGGTTCGGTCGATGGCCTGAACGTCAACGAGCTGCCGACGTTCTCTTACGGACCAAGCAAGGCCGCTATCCATCATCTTGCACGTACCTTGGCATCGCACCTCGCCAGCCGCAACATCACCGTCAATGCGATTGCACCTGGACCGTTCCCCAGCAAAATGATGGCGCACACGCTTGAGCATATGGGCGAAAGAATTCGCCAAGGCGTGCCGCTAAAGAGAATTGGTCAGGCCGAGGATATGGCCGGTGCCGCAATTTTCCTCGCGTCTAAAGCAGCGAGCTATGTAACGGGCGTCATCATTCCCGTGGACGGTGGCATTACAGGTGCCAAGACGACACTTTGAGGGCCGTATGTCAGAACAACTAGACTGCGTAGTCATCGGGGCAGGCGCTGTAGGGCTCGCTATCGCACGATCCATGGCGATGGCAGGGCGTGCAGTAGTCGTGCTGGAGCGCGAAGGCCATATCGGCATGCACAGCAGTAGCCGTAATTCCGAAGTCATTCATGCGGGCCTCTATTATCCAGAAGAATCACTAAAGGCCGAGCTGTGTGTCGCGGGCAAAAATCTGCTGTATGCGTATTGTGATAAATACCGGATACCCGTCGAGCGAATCGGCAAATTAGTGATTGCGTCCAAAGAAAGCGAGCTCGAGCGCCTGCATGCAATTCATGCGCAGGCTGTTAAGAATGACGTTAATGATCTCGTGCAACTGAGTGCGAAACAGGTGCATGAGCTCGAGCCTGCGATAGTCTGCGCCGAAGCATTCTTCTCACCATCGACCGGCATCATTGATTCGCACGCCTATATGCTTGCTCTGCAAGGTGAAATTGAAGCATTCGGTGGAGTCGTTGTTTGTAATAGCGAAGTGACGGAAGTTGCGGTGCACAATGATGGCTTTTTTCTCAGCACGGGCTCGATGCAGGATGAAGCATTCGTGTGTAACACCTTGATTAATTCTGCGGGTCACGACGCACAGGCAATCGCCAGACTTTTAGGGCCTGGAGAACCGCCGACGCGATATCTCGCAAAGGGCGAATACTATGCCTATCAAGGCAAGTCGCCTTTCAGTCATCTGATATACCCGCTGCCAACTGAGGGCGGTCTCGGCATTCACGCGACCAACGATCTCGGCGGTGCCGCAAGATTTGGTCCGGACGTCACTTGGGTTGACGAAGTCGACTATGACTTCGACGAGAGTCATAGGGCGGACTTCATCGAGGCTATTCGCCACTACTTTCCCAGCGTGAATGCAGACTTGCTGGTGCCTGCGTATGCCGGAGTCCGGTCAAAGTTATCAGGGCCTGGTGAGCCGGCGGCCGATTTCGCAATTCACGACGAGCAAGTGCACGGACGACCGGGCCTTATTAATCTGTTCGGAATTGAGTCGCCGGGTCTGACCTCATCGCTGGCTATCGGCGAGTACGTGAAATCACTCCTGGACTATAGTCGGTAGGTCAGACCCAGATAGGCAGTACGCGGTAAACCGGGTCGCACGCCCGCCGGTCGGCGCGCCGCGATGTAAGTTTCATCCAACAAATTATCGATTTTGAAATAGGTCGATAAACTAGACGTGAAATTCCAGGCGGCGATGACATCCCAAACGACACGCGCATCGATCGACTCAGAGTCAACGAACGCGCCTTGACCGGCTCTCGTGCGCAGGTCATCAATGTAGCTGACGCCGACATTGACGCGCCATTGCTCCATGATCAAGCCGCCACTAGCGCGCAGCTGATGCTCAGGAATATACGGCAGCTCATCACCGGACTGGACATCGCCCCAGGGGTCGTAGCCACTCTCGAATGAGCTCTGGAATTCGGCCTTGCTGGTCCACGTGTATTCGAGATCAACCGGTATGCTTAGACGACCAACATCCCAGCTGTAGCCAGCGCTCAGCTCAAGTCCGCTTACGAGGACTTCGCCACCATCGTATTGATCGCCGATTTCGCCACCGCCGCCGGTTGACTCGGACACTGTTCCAACCAGATTGTCGTAATCATTGATGAAGAAAATCGACTCGAAGGACAATGCTTCGTTATCGAATCGTGCCCCAAACTCGATATTGAGACTGCTTTCTTCATCGGCTGAACTGCCCGGTGCGGGAGGGTTATATCCCTTGTGAATTCCGGCCAGCAATCGCCACTCGGTATTCAAGCGATACAGTGCGCCCATGCCCGGTATGACGGTCGACACAGAACTGTTCCGGATACGCGTTGCTCCGTCGTCACGTGATGGGTCAGCGGTGGAATAGTCGAGGCGCTGCATGTCGACGTTCTCGAAACGCAACCCTGGTGTCAGGATCCATTTGCCGTTACGAATTTCTGAATCAAGAAAAACGGCCTGCGCATTTGCACTGGATACTCTGTTCGTCGTCGAACCTGGCGCCCCGGCAGTCGTCAAAATCAGTGCACCATCTTGCATGCGATAATCGTCTTCGTGTTGAAAACGATCTTCTTCATCTTCATGCACGCGAAAGCCCGCGGTTAAGGCGACGTCGGTGTTCGTGAATCCGAAGTCCCATTCGATCTTGCCTTGAATGCCCTGTGAAAAGTAATCGCGATTGTTCGCGCGTTTGGTGATTGCATCATCCGGGCTGGTGCTTCCCTTTAGATAATCCAATTCGGTCGCATACGCGGGGTCAGAAAGCACGTCACCAATGCCTGTCCCATCGACTGACTGTAGCTTGTACCAGTTGCGATGAAAGTTATTTCGATAGGCGGTTACTTCACCACGCCAGCTGTCGGCGGAGTTAAAAACGTAGCTGAGTTGGTATTGCTCGTGCTCACTATCAAACACGTCGC
>RCNB010001628.1_pt1 | contig 13997 bp, 8 predicted proteins | sample 2041321 | NCBI WGS metagenome assembly RCNB01 (sample SAMN09708232, study PRJNA481090) | Marine sediment metagenome, whole genome shotgun sequencing project. | reverse complement strand
ATCGCCGATTGTGATTTGATAAAGGTGCAAGAAGATGCAGCGACGGCAATAGCACAGCAAATAGGAGGGATAAACGGAGTCATTTTCGAAAAGTTATTCCTGAATTCGAACTGGGAAGATACCCATAACCCTCAGGCGTATTCAGCTTTTATGCATTATCATGTATTTTATAAAGATCCAAGCGAGAAAAACGCTTATATACTTTTAGAAAGATTAAACACAATCTTAGAAAAAGAACCTGATTTTGCTCCTGGCTTGGCAGTGCTTACAAATCTTTATACGAATATCTATTTAAATCAGCTCGATCAAAATTCCTTGGATCAGGCGCTGTCATTGGGTAAAAAAGCGGTGGAGTTACAAGCTAACAACCAAGTTTGTCAAATGTATTATGCATATGCCCTGATGGTTGATAATCAACTGGAAGAAGCAGAAAAACGCTTTAATAAGGCATTATCCTTAAATCCCAATGCTCCTATCTATTCAGGTACCCTTGGATTTTGTTTGTGCTTGATGATGCAGTCAGAGCGAGGCTTCAAGCTTATTCGACGAAGTATGGAACTTGATTTTCAATATCCAAAGTTTCTTCATGTAGGTACTTTTTTGTACTATCTGGAAAAAATGGAATATGACAATTTGTTCATTGAAGCAAATAAGATGGATAAGCCGATTCTATATTGGACTTCATTAGCAAAACTTGTCGCCTGTCAAAAACTTAACCAGCATGAGCAAGCTTCCAAACATCTTTATGAACTAAAGGAAATTAAACCTGATTTTATTGAGCGTCCAAAAGAATTTATAACATGCCTCGTAAAATCAGAAGCTTTGAGTAAAGATATTCTTGACACCTTCAATGCCGTACTAAGCGCTTAAATATGGGTGCAGCTATTGCTCCTCCAAAGGGTTCTGAAGCAGAGATCCGATATCATCAATAATACCAACACTATGTTAGGCGGCCCTTTAGGTGCTTTTACCTGAAATCGTTCGGGTGCGCTCCTGTAGCGCTTTCCTAATTGGCTCTTAGTATACTTACCTGTAATAAGTTTGGCTAATATCTTTAATTTGAAGGGTTCGCTGTACCGTCTAGTTACGCTGTCATTTTTGCTATTTTTGCCACTCGGCCAGAGCTAAAACATGGGGGTCGTGCATCCAATAATTTGATGTTCTATGGAAATTTTCATGATATGAAAGAGAGTGAATACGCAGATGGAATTACGGATTTAATGAACCAAGGAGACGAGCTCTACAAAACTATTGCCAAAGATACATTTCACCTGGGTAAAACCATCGACACAAAATTTAAGTTATTGAGAAAATCTTTTACTGTTTTTTTGATAGGGATTAGCCTATCGGTTATGGCTTTCATAGCCTGCCATGTATTTTTCTGATAATTCTTATTTTATATTATTGTTGGAAACTTGAACTTCAATGGATGCCTTTTCGCCAGTTGCCCCCCAGAAATTATAAGCATTTCCCCAATAACTATCGAGAGCTCCCTTCCTGGAAAAATTCTCTATGTCTCTGTTTACCGTATCTATTTTTTCCTGGCTGAGCAATGAAGTAGAAATGACTACGGTAATGGCTTTAAATGCCTTCTGTGAATTCTGTTCCGAAGGAACCCGGTCGCCGTGTTCGGCAATAAGTGCCTCACCCGTCTTGATTGTTATACTATCAGCCGTGAATTTTCCTGCTTCCTGTGTAGGTTGAGGATTTTCAGCTACTTGAATAGGTTCTAATTCATTGGCGTTGATAAGGCCCATAGTGTATAGCTCCAAATTGCTATACGGTACAGAATTACCTCCGTTAGCAAAGGTGCCGAAACTGTTCGAGCCGTTTAGTTTTCCCTGGTATGTATTATTTCCCAGATTTATAAGCTCATCAAAACCGCCCAATTGACCTCCAGTGCCCGAATATCCCCAATGCCCTCCAACAGTGGTTGGTATAAAACCGTGATTGCCCCAGTAATGTGCTATTTCATGTAAAAAGGGTCCGGTAACAATATATTCCGTTCGAGGCATATGAATAATACTTTTCAGAGTTCCCTGGGACCCATATGCTGCAGCACCATTATAAATAGACATACCCAAGCCCTGAATATCATTTTTAACCTTATATGATTTTCCATAGTACAATCCGTCGGGCTGGCTCTCTTCTACAGATAAAATAAAAATGAAGTCAAAGTCGTCATTAAAGTATTCATATACTTGTTGGGACACCATTTTCATGTCTCCGTCACCTTCAAGAAACTTGTTGTATTCGGCATCTGACAATATAAAACTTATAAGTTTCCGATCTTCATCCAAAATAAAATTTTCGTCAAACATTATAGTCCCGGAAGTACCCGTATCTTCGGAATTCTGATCATCTTCCGGATCATTCGGAGACTCGGCATCATCAAACACTTCAATATCATCCGGGGTGTCCTTACTACAGGAAATGTTCGTGAAGAAAAAAGAAAATAAAATAATTAAAACGAAGATTTTTATAGGGATAACTACTTTACTTAAAACAGTATTTTCCATAAGTGTTCATTCTAAGATTTAGGGTATGATTATAACGAATGTTTGAAAGGCTTATTTTGTTCATTGAGGATTTTTAGTGTCGGCCAGGCGACTTTCAAGTAACAAATGTTATCCTCGACTTTCACATTCGAATGTGAACATTACCTCTTGGAAGCAAGAATCTATTGAGATATTGTCTTCTTAAAAAGCTCGTCCCAAATCTTACCATAACTTAACTGCGCTTGGATCCTGTTTCGATTTTATAGTGTTCGGGAAGATAAGCGTCAATTAAAATCGAAATAGGGCGCACCTAACACTAGAATGCAACCTATTGCTCGTATTTCAATTTTAGGAGTGAAACGAATAAAATGGGAATAGCAAGACGGTAATGCGCTCGCGCGACATTACAATTATTATTTATTTGACTATCAGGTAGTTGTAAATTTACTACACCTTCAAGAGGTAAGGATTTAGGGATAAATCCTTAGAAACCCTCAATAAAACCAAGGCTCAATTATCCCTATAAATATAAAATGGTACAATTTCACCATTTAAAGATGCTATTTCAAAACCATTAGATAGATAAGATCTAGACTATATTCAAATAAAAACTAAAATGAACTATTTTTCCTCACAAGTTGATTAGTTCGATAAGTTTTTGGGGCTTGCAGCGCGAAACGTGGTTTCGCTCGCTACTATATAGTCAATTGCACCTGTAAATGTTAAAATTTGATAAATTTTAGAGGTGTTTGCAAATTGTTTGCAAATAAAAAAGCCTCGGAAGTACCATAACCTCGGAGACTCTATAAATATTGGTGATCGCGACAGGATTCGAACCTGTGACCGTCTGCTTAGAAGGCAGATGCTCTATCCAGCTGAGCTACGCGACCTTGTTGCGGGGCGAAGCGCCTGTCCACCATATTCGCCAAAGGCGAGGGAGGTGGAAGCTACGCGACCTGATTTTTTTAGCGGTGCAAATATACTAATGTATTGTTTAGAATAAAACTTATTACAAGCAATATTTAACCAATTCAAAAAGTTCATCTTGTTCCCGTTATACAGCTTAGTATTCCAAAAAGACCTTTGAAAAAAATATAATTGGCTACAACACAAATTAGTATGAAGCCGAATTAATAATGTTAAATGGAACGTACACGATAGTTGATATTAATTGAAATAGGACATTATAGTCAATAAGCAATCTCAAGTGGGAAGAAATTTATGCCATAGAAATACTTTAATTTAGAGTATTTGTTTTAGAAATAAATTACATTTATCACTGCGATTCAGAACTTTTTTTGCACAATTTCCTTCTCTTGGAAAAGTAGGGGGATTTGAGTTTTATTTGGGTTTGAATAAATACCTGTTTTTGTAATGAAAATGCAAGATATAATTATTAAATACCGCTCATTAATTGTAATAACCGCTATCGTTATTACCCTACTTTCCTTACTGCTAATTCCGAGACTTCAGGTAAATTCCAATGTGGATGATTATGTCCCCGACACAATAAAAAATAAGGTTTACCTAAAAGAACTGGATAGTATTTTTGGGGGAAGTGAAATGATCTTGCTAATGCTGCATTCCGAAGATGTTGTCAATGCAGCAACCTTAAAAAGACTCGAATCACTTGCTACCGATTTGAGTGAACTGAAAGGTTTAGATCGAATTATCTCGCCTTTTAGTGCACAGGAAATTTCAATTGAGGATGGATTCATGTCTATGACCCCTTTCTTTGAAGAAATTCCGGATAATCAGGCCGATTTTGAATCTTTGAAGATAAGAATTGCAGTCAATAGCATGACCAACAGATTTTTTTCTGAAGATTTTAGCCTTGTTTCCTTAGTGCTCATAAAAAACACCAGGACACCCGATATAATTATAGATGAAATAAAGGGAATTGTAGCAAATCATCCGGGATCAGAAGAAGTCCTTTTAGGTGGATTACCCTTTATCCGATATTCTATTGAGGGAAATATACTTAACGATTTGGTTGTATTACTTCCCATCGCAATGTTCCTTATGGTATTTATGCTATATTTTTCATTTCGGGAATGGAAAGGGGTATTTATGCCCTTTCTGATTGTTCTTATGAGCATAATTCTCTCCTTTGGATTGATGGCCTTTTTAGGCTGGAAGATTTCACTATTCAGTATTCTAATGCCCATCATGATCATTGCGATAGCCAATGATTATGGTATTCATCTAATTGCACACTATCAGGAATTGGCGAGAGGCAAGGAAAAGCTTTCAATGAAACAAATTTGTAAGCAAATTTACACAGACCTTAAAAAACCAATATTTATAACCGGTATTACTACCATTGGAGGAATACTTGGGCTACTTAGCCATACTATGATGCCTGCTGCCGAATTAGGTGTGCTTACTGCTATTGGTATTGGTTTCGCCCTAATATTGAGTCTTTTGTTATTACCGGCAATGCTCTCATTTTTTAAGCCAAAGAGACGCGAACCTGGATTGGAACCAAAAAAAGTCCCCGTTCTAGAACGGTCGCTCAAGAGCATGGGCAATTGGGTGACCTTACATCCGAAAAGGATTATTGCTATTTCCATAATCGTTACGGTGATTGGGGTAGCTGGAGTATTTTTATTAAAGGTTGACACCAATGTTGAAAGTTATTTTTCTGCTAAGTCCGAAGTTGGTCGCTCTACAAAATTGATAAATGAAAAATTTGGAGGCTCACAGTTTATCTCCGTACTTTTTTCAGGTGATGTGCTCTCTACTGAGGTGATGAAAAGGATGGAAGTCTACGAAAAGGAATTAATAAAAGACCCGGCAGTAGGCCTTGTAAGTTCTCCTGTTTCGCTGGTAAAGGAATTAAGTAAAGGTTTTTATGAACCGGAGGAAGAGGGGTATAACGAAATCCCGGAATCTTCGGATGAAATATATCAGTTGATTGAAGTCTTTTCTATGGGTGGGAACGAAGATGATATTTCTCAATTTCTGGATTATAACTATGAAAATGCACGAATATTAATAAGCCTTAAAGACGGCAGTAATAGTGCCAACAAAAGGGTATTGAAAATAATTAATACACTTATAAAAGATGATCCCAATGCCCAGTATGCCGCCGGGGCGGGACTTACGGAAATTGAATTGGCAGATATGGTGGTAAAAGGCCAGCTTAAGTCCTTGATTTTTGCCCTGGCCGTGGTTTTTATTATTTTGAGTTTTGTTTTTCATTCCCCCAAAGCCGGATTGCTCTCCACATTACCAATTACCATTGCCATAGTGGTATTATTTGGGTTAATGGGCATATTTGGCATAGCTTTAGACATAGCTACCGCCTTGTTATCATCAATAATGATTGGAGTAGGAGTGGACTATACCATTCACTTTTTATGGCGCTTTAAAACAGAACGATCCAAAGGGAATGATCACAGAAAGGCCGTGCGTATAACCCTCAGCACATCGGGTAGGGGAATTATAATCAATGCACTTTCAGTTATAGTGGGCTTTATGCCACTTATTTTATCCAATTTCACCCCTTTAAAGTATTTTGGGGCACTGATTGTCATTTCAATTACGACCTGTTTAATTAGCTCACTGTTTTTAGTTCCTGCCATAGTAATTATTACAAAACCAAAATTTCTAGAATAATAACGAATGACGTAAATCTCAAGGAAATAATTTTTAATAATTAAGTAATAAATAATATTTGGAACGGTCCTTGAATTGCATAATAGTTCGGAATGAACTTATTTCGAATATTATATAAGAAAGAGGTATGATTTTCTTTAAAAAAATGTACTAATTTTGCTCTTTATGATAAAACTTAAGTTATTTGTATTTTTCCTGCCATTTTGTTTGTCTGTTACAGGCCAGAATGATGCTGAAGAAATTTTTGAAAAAGCAGCAAATCAGCTTTTGACTCAAAATTTAGAACTGTCTTTGGAGATAAAAGAAATAGCAAGTAATGGAAAGTCAAAAGATAAACAATACGATGTGCTTATTGCCAAATTTGGAAGTATGGAAAAGACCAAAACGGTAGTTCAGCAGCCAACCAAATTAAAAGGGATTACTATTGTTATAACAAATTATGCCGATGAACCGGGATTGATAGAAATATTTACTCCTGCCAATGGGAAAATCAGAAAGATGAAGGCTACTTCCAAAAATATGGATTTAGTTAATTCCGGGGTGTCTATTTCTAATTACACCTCAAAGGATCGCAATCAATTGAGCTTCTCTTTTAAAGGGAATGAGGAATTTGAGGGTAAATCCTGTTATAAATTGCAGGTAAACGATATTTTAGATTTGGAAAATGGTGAAACCGAATATTTAATTGAAGAAAATACCTATCGTATTTTAAAAATTATAGCCTTTAACAAAGACGGAACAGAAAAAAGTATTACGACCTATTCCGATTTTCAGGCAATTGGGCAGCTCAAAGGAAAAATCCAACCCATGTTTATGGTTAATAAGGACCTTAAAAAAGCTAAGCACAACGAAATAAAAGTTTTGAAAATTAATGCCAGGCCCGATTTAAAGGAAGAAAATTTTATTATTGAAACAGCAATCAACTAAATACCATTAGGCCTAAACAAAGATAAACAAACCTATCATGTCAATAAAGAAATCTATTTTAAAGCCAGACGAGATGGCTGCTCTTTTAAAACTTAAATTTGGAGGTAAGAAAATCGTTGGTCATCATAAAAACGGTAATATAAAAAACGATAGTAACCTTGCCTATTGCTATGATACTCTTGATAAAGTATCAAGATCATTTGCTGCGGTTATTAAACAATTACCGGATGAGATAAGTGATGTTGTTTGCCTTTTTTATCTCATCTTGAGAGCGCTTGACTCCATAGAAGATGATATGGATTTGGCTCAGGATACTAAAATTGCTTTACTCCGGACGTTTTATACAAAAAGCTTCGAACAAGGTTGGAAACTTTCAAATGTAGGAGACAAGGAAGAATATCGGGATCTGCTTGCCAATTACGATAAAGTAATAGAGGTATTTTTAGTACTTGATGTAAAATACCAAAATATTATCACAGATATCTGCCAAAAAATGGGCGCAGGAATGGCAGATTTTGTCGAGGCTGAAATTAGTACTTTAGAAGATTATAATCTTTACTGTCACTATGTTGCGGGATTGGTTGGAATAGGATTGTCAGAACTTTTTGCAGCTTCTGAAATAGAGAGCAAAGAATTGGAATCTCAGAAAGTGCTATCCAACTCTATGGGCCTCTTTTTGCAGAAAACGAACATAGTTAGGGATTATAAAGAAGACTTGGATGAAAACAGGATTTTTTGGCCAGAAGAGGTATGGACCACATATAGCTCCAAATTTGAAGGATTTTCATTAAACCCGGGGAAATTGGAATCTGTTTCGTGCCTCAATCATATGGTAAATGATGCACTTGCTCATGCTACAGACTGCCTTGATTACTTAAAAATATTAACGAACGAACGTGCATTCAGATTCTGTGCAATACCCCAGGTGATGGCTATAGCTACCCTTGCCGAAGTTTATAATAATCAAAAGGTATTTACAGAAAATGTAAAAATCAGAAAAGGACTCGCCGCTAAACTGATTCTAAGTGCCGGCTCTATTAAAGAAGTGGTTAAGATTTACAAAGAGATGGCATCCGTGATTGCTAAAAAAATCCCACATGGATTTCCAAATTCTGAGGAGACTTTAGAGTTGGTGGAGAAAATTAATGCTTATTGTGCGTTGGCCCTGGCTGACTCCTATAAATCCCATGAAATTGCCTAGCGATTTATATGGAGTTTCTAAAATCAAGCAAAATTGATTTATGAAATATTTACCTTCCTGCTCCGTAAAAAACCCAATGGTGATGCGAAAATTAGTTTTTTTAAAAATCACTTGTTGTATTTAAAGTCGGGAACTAAAGCTAACACCAATAAATGTGTTATTTTTGACGCTTCTTTCCAAATTCGTGTTATGTTTTTGGATAATATGCTATTCTATAATTAAATATTAAAACTTACATTTTATGAAAACTATTAAAATTTATGCCATTGCTTTATTCTTTTGTACATTTTTAACCTATCCTTTGCTAGCGCAGGATGTTGATAGTACCATAGAACCAAGGGAAAGGTTAAGTCTTGTAACCATGCAGGGAACAGTTACGGATATTGTTAAGGAAACCCGAGATATAACGCTAAAAGGATCTGAGGGCGAACTGGTTACTGTTACAGCCGGCCCTGAGGTTAAAAGGTTTGCTGAAATTGTAGTTGGTGATGTAATCACTTTTGACTATTATACGTATTTAAAGGCTGAGTTCCGAGCGCCTACATCTGCAGAATTGGCTGAGCCATTTGTTGTTTTAGAAGGGGAAGACAAAGCTCCGGAAGGGGAAGCTCCTGCAGGGGCAGTTGGACAAATGGTTCAAGCTATTGTGACTATTGAAATACTTAACAGACCGCAGATGTTGGCCACTGTAGAGGGCCCTAACGGAAACTATTTAACTATCCCCGTGAAGGATGCGTCATTTATGGAAAAGCTGCACATAGGACAAGTAGTAATATTGACCTATGCCGAGATCGTAGCCGTTTCTTTGACGAAAGTTGAATAAGCGAATTCATTTAAAACAGTCCTGGAAATAATAAAGGGGGAGTGGTTTGCATTCCCCTTTTTTTTGCACTTTATTATTAATTTTATAGTATATCCTGAATTGAAATTCAGATTTAATTTATATGGTTTTATGATTTTATTTTTGCCATTATTACTAGTAACTTGTACTTTAGAATTTTCTGATATACATTTTTATTTGGAAGTTTAATTCTTCCATCCGGTTATATTTATTTTTAAAATTATTCTTAACCAATCAACTAATAGGGAATATGCGCTTTAAAATCCTTGTTATTTTATTAGTTCTTTCCCCTGCAATATTTAATTGCGGATATTCTCAGGAGCTTGAGCCAAGAGCCCTTACCAATTTGCCTAAAGAGCTTAATTTTGTTGGACTAGCTTATGCTTATGCCTCCGGAAACACCCTTTTGGACCCCTCTTTGCCTTTGGAAGACTTTAACGGGCAAATCAATAGCATAATTTTGGCCTATGTGAGGGCTATTGATTTTTTTGGTAAATCGGGAAAGGTGGATGTGATACTACCCTTTGCAGGAGGAGATTTTACAGGTATTTTTGAAAATACTTCTTTTGAAGATTCGCATACGGGATTTGGAGATTTAAGGATAAGGGCATCTGTTAATCTCACTGGCGCCCCCTCTATTAGCGCTAAAGATTTTTTAGAGTATAAGCAAAAAATCATTACAGGATTAGCGCTTCAGTTAATAATTCCTACTGGTAATTATAAAAAGGAACAACTTCCAAATTTGGGTTCCAACCGATGGAGCCTTAGGGCCGTTTATGGTCTTTCTCATAATTTGGATAATTGGGTTTTGGAGGCTTATGTAGGCGCCTGGCTTTTTTCAGATAACAAAGAGTTTCTGGGAGATAATACCTTGTCTCAATCTGCCCTATGGATCGCCAAGGGTAATATTATAAGGTCCTTTAAGAAAAAGGGGATGTGGCTTGCCTTCTCCTTGGGTTATGGTTATGGTGCTGATTCTTCTATAAATGATATAAAAAGAGATGCCACTATTTCTCAACTTAGGCTGGGCTTAACCTATGCCTTGCCTTTAAACCCCAGTCATTCTTTAAAATTTACTGTGGCTTCAGGAATCCGATTTCAGGAAGGCAGTGATTTTGATGTATTTGGCGTATCGTATGTGTACGCATGGTTGGATAAACCACGTATCAAGATAAAAGAAAGTAAGAATTAAAATTGTGTTCTTCATTGACTAATATCATTTCTCAGCCCTTTTCAATTTACTATATTTATAAATTGCACCTGTTATAATTAATTATGCCTTAATGTTTAGAAAATCAATCCTAATTAAAATTGTCAAAAGAATATTTATAGCATTGAGCATACTAATAGTCTTAGGGATTTTTTTAGGATTTCTTTTCTATGAAGATGGAAAAAATTGGATTTTAGAAGAAATTGATCAATATATTTCAGAAGTCCAATCGGGAGACTTGGAAATTGAAGAAGTAGAACTGGCCCTTTTTGAACATCTTCCAAATATCACAGTTCAACTTAATAATATCGAGTATTATGAGCAGAAAGATTCCCTAAGAGCAAAAGACCAGTCACCCATATTATACGCTGAGAAAATCTATCTGGCTTTTGAGCCCTGGGAACTTATCAAAAACAAAAATTTAAGGGTTAATACCATAAGTATAGAAAACGGGGTTGCAGACTTGTTGACCTATGAGGATAATAAAACGAATCTGGCAAAAGCATTGACCAATCCGCATCAAATGGTTAAAGCTGCTAAATTGGATACCTTGGTAATCAAGGAAAAAAAACCGAACACAAGCGGAACACCAACAGATAAAAAGAAATCCATAACAAAGAAGAAACAACTTGCACTTCAGCTTGAGGAACTGCATCTTGAGAATATTACTCTGAAATACAACAACCCCAGCGAACAATATTCTTCCCAGATAGAATTAGCTTCCCTCGATGGTAATATCTTACTGAATACCAAAGGAATATCCTGTGATCTTGAAACTTCTTTTGAAATAACAAAAAGCGCAAAATTTCCTTCTATTACAAAACAAGGGCCGGCATCACTTTCACTTAATATAGATTTTATAGATGCATCGCAACGAATCGTCATTCATGAAGGAGCTCTGAGCTTTGAAAATGTTTTAGTTGATATAAAAGGCGCTTACGATCACAATAATGGCAACTACATTGATATGGAATTTGATGCTTCATCTAATGATATCACTTTTCTATCGAAATTATTTCAGGAAGAAATTCTAACCAAAAACAAAGCATTAATTAACAAAGCTGATATCGTATTACAAGGTCGTGTTCAAGGCAAAATGGAAGACAATATTCCAAAAATAGATGTGAATTTTGGTGTAAAGGACCTGAGTATGGAAGGCCCGGCAGGGAAGGGAAAATTTAATAATGTTGGTTTTGAGGGGGAATTACATACCGGTGAGGCTGCCAATTTTTCCGGGGCAATGCTCTCATTACGCAATTTAAGAGGTGAGATTCCCGGAGGTTCTATTTCTGGTAATTTCTACGTAAAGAATTTCCAGCAGCCATATTTAAAAAGTAACGTAAATGTGTCATTGGCTTTGGATGGTTATGACGATATCTTTAAACTTTCTAATATAGACTCCCTGCAAGGCAAGATTAATTTAGCCTCAGACTATGATGGCTTGCTCAATCTTGAGAATGAACATAAGATGGATAGCATTGGAAGTTGGTCTCTGGAAATGGAAGAAATAGGGTTCAAATACATCCCCTCCAAAAAAATGATCAGTAAGCTCAATGCTACATTAAGTGAAAGCCGCAACGAAGTTACCTTACACAACCTGAGCATGGCATATGATAGCAGTAACATGACAATAAATGGCAGGATTAAGAACCTGTATCATTTTATCTTTAATAAGGAGCAGGAGCTTGAGGCAGACCTTGAAATAAGTTCGTCTCAATTATACACTTCTCATTTCATCTTAAATCCGGATTCCACCGCCCTTATCAATGACCGCATAAGTGATTTTGAAGCAAAAGTAAAAGTAACGGGCAGAGATAATGATACTTATGATTCTTATTTTCCCACACTTGCCATGGAGATCAATCATATGTCCTTTGAATTAGATAAACTCCCGGGTCTATCAAATCTGAAAGGCCTTTTGCAATTTAGAGAGACCCAATCAGGGTTTAGAGTAGATATCCCGAGACTTCATGCAGTACTGGCAAAAGGATCTGCAGATGTTTTGGGAAATGTTGTGATCCCTGCTGATTTCCAGACCCTGGATGTATATGCGGAGCTGAAACTAAATAATATCCCGGAGGAATACGCATCAGACCTGATCAGAGAAATGAATGATCTCGATTTGTTAAATGCAAAACAAATGAGTTTAAGTAAAATGATCCTGGTTAATGGTAATTTAAATATATCAGGACTAATTGAAACTGTCCCATTTGCCTTGCGAAAAGCAGAAATTAGCAACAGCAATATCTCCCTGAAACAACCCGATTCCGTAATACATGGGCTTCATAACCTCAATCTGAAATTAGACGGACTTTACTTTCACCATTATCCCGGGTCCTATAAAATTGCAGGGATTAAATCCGTGGCAGGGGAACTTCACATAGATACCATAAATACAATAGGCATTATGAATACACCTATAGACATGGATTTTACAGGGGCAAATGGCATGTTTGATATGAAGTTCTCTACTCTTCGAAATTCGAAAACCCTGGATAAAGGATCCCTGCTTTTAGATATTTCTAAGTCGCCCCCGGTTTTTGAACTGCGTTACGATCTGGAGGATATCTCCATAGGATCTGTTATTGAGGATTATACTACAGAAAAACTCATCGAAGGTACTTTGAACGCATCTTTAGAATTCTCGGGGAGCGGAACAAATTGGGAAGAAGTGAGTACAAATTTAAGGGGTAATGTCAATATTTCGGGTGACTCCTTAATTCTTTATGGCATTGATATGGATGATCTTTTACGTAAATACAAGAGTAGCCAAAAGTTTAATTTAACCGATGTCACCGCCTTCGTATTAGCAGGTCCTATTGGGGCAGCTGTGACAAAGGGAGGCGATTTTACCCGCCTTATTACGACCAATTTGAAACCGGAAGACAGGACTTATGTTTCAAAGGCGCTTGCACAATGGAGCCTTGATCAAGGAGTCCTTAAAACAGAGGATGTGGCATTTAGTACTTCGGCGAACCGATTGGCATTTCAGGGGAACCTGGATTTTGCGAATGATACTATTCCCGGTTTTACGGTCTATGTAATTGATAAAGAAGGATGCAGTTTGATGGAACAGCGTATTTATGGTAAAATGGATAGCATAGAAACAGGCAAACTAAAAATCGCCAAAACCCTCTTAGGGTCGGTTATCAATTTGGTGAATTCGTTAGTAGGTAAGAATTGTAAACCGGTATATACGGGAGTAGTTGAGCATCCCATTCCTATAAAATGATTATAATAATTTGTTAGTTCTATAATGATACATTTCTAAATTTTAAACTCTGGTTTTGCTAAAAGTATATACTTCCATTTTACTGCTACTTTCCTTTTTTTGTGCCCTTGCACAGAAACCAAGGGAAAAAGACTCCACGGCAATCGTATCGTACGCGGATAAGTTTGTGGTAAAACTGAATGTAGATACCCAAACGGATACTTATACATTTAGAAACAATCAGGGTGGGACCAATCTTAGAATCACGCCAAACAACAATTACAGATTATTTCTGTCTCTGGATTATCAATTCTTAGGCCTGAGTATTGGTTTCTCACCTACTTTTTTTTCAGGAAATAACGAGGATGACCTCAAAGGGGAATCTTCTTTTAGTGATTTTCGGTTTAGGGCCGCATTGGGGCAATGGGTCCAGGGTTTTCAAATCAGCACAATTAAGGGATATTATATAGAAAATACGGGAGATTTTA
>RCNB010001627.1_pt1 | contig 14012 bp, 9 predicted proteins | sample 2041321 | NCBI WGS metagenome assembly RCNB01 (sample SAMN09708232, study PRJNA481090) | Marine sediment metagenome, whole genome shotgun sequencing project. | reverse complement strand
TGACTGGCAGTCAAGAGGTCGGGAGTTCGAGTCTCCTCAGCTCCACCATTTTTTATTATTTGCCCTTGTGCTTTGTTTGATTTTTGTTTTGTGTGACCTTTTTAATCCCCAAGAATTTGCAAATGTCATAATGGTAGATGGGCCCTCTCCTACTTCACATGTACTGTTCAAAATATCGGAAAAGGAAAAGCAGTATGGGGGAGAGTTTTTATAAACTTGATAAATCCCGGGGATGTTTTATTGGCCCAAGGATATCATTTGGTGGATAAAACCCACCTGGAATCCAGCCGAGTAACCACACGTGACTTTTACCCCATGAAGCATTATAATAAAAACTAAGCTGTCCAATTCATGGAGAAGGAGGTTTAAATGAAACATAAGAGAAAAACCTGCAGCTTTTTGTTTGCCTTTATGGTATTAGCCCTTGTTGCGGCAGGCTTTGCGAAAGACAAACCCGTGGGTAGCATGTGGGTTGCAACCCCGCCGAGTATTGATGGCATGAACACCGAATGGGGGAATGTTTCTTTGAGCACCTATAAAAAGGCCAAGATCGAGTATGCCTTTATGAATGATGCCGAAAATCTGTATGTGCTGTTTATCTTCAAAGATCCCAAATTCCTCAGTTCCATCTCTTGGACCGGATTAACTGTCTGGATCAGTCCGCAAGGAGCAAAGGAAAAAGATCTGGGGATCAGATTGATGAAAAAACAAATCTCGGCAGATGATTATATCGCCATTCTGGAAAAACAGGTGGGAGAAACCATGCCTGAGGAAAAAAAAGAGCAGATTCGCCAAAATAAATCTTACTGGCTGTTTGACCAAGAATTGATCAACAAAAATGCCGCAGATTATTCAGAAGACGCACCGATGCCAAAATTCAATGGCGCTCTATTCAAAATCAATGTGCTGCAAAAAACCATTATCTATGAATTGGCGATCTCTTTTTCCAAGTTGGCAGAAGTCGCCCCTGAAATTGGAGCAGAGCCTGGGAAAAGCCTTAGCCTGAATTTTGAATGGGGAGGAGCGTCAAAAGAATACAAGGAAGCCTTAGCGAGTGGAATGGCCCAACGAGATACAAGTGCAAGAGCGGGTAGCGCAACCGGCTTAACGAGAGAGAGAGGAGCAAGCGAAGGTTTGGGAGATATAGAACGCTCTAGTTCGAATTTGGCCAGGATGAGAAGCCAATTGCAAAAGGTTAAAAAATATGACTTCTGGGTCGCGGTAAATTTAGCCCAGAGCAAGTGAAAATCGATATAATCCGAGTCTTTTTTTCTCCCTTTTTTAATCCATCGTTGCACGATGGAACTTAAAAAAAGGGGAAGTGCATGAAGAAAAAACCTAATTGGAATATTCTTTTTCTTTTCTTTTTTCTGATCGGAGTCATTCTCCCAGGAAGCTTTGCTTTCGACGTGGACAACAAAGAAAAGGACTGGAATGTCCTCCTGATAAGCATAGATACGTTAAGACCAGATAGGTTGAGCTGTTATGGAAGCGAGTATCTTCAGACTCCCCATATCGATGCTTTTGCATCTAAAGGGATCCTGTTTGAAAAGGCATTCGCTCATACGCCCACCACTCTTGCTTCCCATGTCAACATCATGTTGGGAACAACTCCTCTGCATCATGGTATTCATGAGAACACAAAATTCAGCCTGGCTGAGGATTTTTTCACCTTGGCTGAATATTTGAAGCAGAAGGGATATTCAACAGGAGCTTTTATCGGGGCGTTCCCTTTGGATTCACGTTTCGGTCTTTCTCAGGGTTTTGATGTTTATGATGAATCTTACCCCTCCAAAGCTTCCTCGGCATTTATTTTTCCAGAAAGAACGGCCGACCAAGTTATCCTTGCAGCTCTTGACTGGTTGAAGAAGCAAAATTCCAAGTGGTTTTCTTTTATTCACCTATGGGATCCCCATGCTCCTTATCTTTCCCCTGAACCCTTTAACAAGAAATTCAAGAATGATCCATACTCAGGAGAAGTGGCTTACGTTGATTCTGAATTGAGCAAACTTTTCGATTATTTGGAGGACAGGGGCTTGCTGGAAGACACCCTTGTGGTGTTTACCGGAGACCATGGAGAATCCTTGGGTGAGCATGGAGAAACCACACACGGCTATTTTGCTTATAACAGCACGCTCTGGGTTCCTTTGATTTTAGCGGGTCCTGGCATCAAGCCGGCTCGAATCGATGATTATGTCGGTCATATCGATATATTTCCCACGATATGCGATTTTCTGGGGACGGAAAAACCCGCTTCCCTCCAGGGGGATTCTCTCCTACCTTTGATGAAAGGAAGGGAATTGGAGGAAAGAGCCATTTATTTTGAATCCCTGGTTGCCTATTACAACAGAAGATGGGCCCCGTTGCGAGGGTATATCGAGGGGAAGGGGAAATTTATCGCTTCTCCGCTGCCCGAGTATTACAACTTGGAGGAGGATTTTCAGGAACAAAATAATCTTGTCCAGAATATGGATGTGAAACAGCATCGGAAAAAAATGGAAGAATTGGTGGACAAATTGACTTCTCCTGAAAAAATCCCTAATCCTCAGAGATTGGATCGAGAAACCCGAGAAAAACTCAGAAGTTTAGGGTATATTTCTTCTCCGGCCACAGAACTCAAGGAGAGCTACGGGCCGGAGGATGACTTAAAAAACCTTCTTCCTTTCCATCAGAATCATTCCACAGCCATCATTTTGTTCGAGAATAACAGAATCCCCGAAGCCGTCAAACTCTTAAATGACATTATCCAGGAGAGGAAGGATTTTGCCGCTGCTTACATCGACCTGTCCAATATATATGAACTTCAGGGATTAATCGAAGATGCTCTAGCCGTAATGGAAACCGGATACAAAAATAATCCTGAAAAATATAGGATCATTTCCAATTACGGTTTCCTGTTGGTCAAGCAAGAGAGGCTTGACAGAGGGATTGAATTTCTCCAGAAGGCCCTAGGAATCATAGATAATGATCCTGATGTCTGGGCTCATCTCGGAATCGCTTACACAAAAAAGGGGGAGCTTCAAAGAGCTCTGGAGTACTATGGAAAGGCGCTTTCTCTGGATGGTACGAATGCCTTGATTTATAATAATTTGGGTTTTCTCCATTTTTCCAGTTTTCTCAAGACCAAGAGGAGGGAGGATAATACCCGGGCTGTGGAGAGTTTCCAGAAGGCCGTTGAGCTCGATCCTCAGTTGGCTTCTGCTTACAATGGACTGGGCGGAGCCTACAAAATCTTTGGCCAATTGGACGAAGCTATAGCAGCGTGGGAAAAGGCGCTGGAATTGGATCCAGATTATGATTTCCCGATTTACAATTTAGGAGTGGCCTATTTGCAGAAAAAAAACAAAACTCGAGCACTCGAATACTTTGAGAGATACCTTTTGTTGAAAAGTGGAACCATTTCCACCGAAGAACTCCTGAAGATAGAAGCCTTCATCCAAGAGTGCAAAAAATGAAAAAAAGAGCAAAAAAACGGGCTCTTTTCCTGTCTTTTATGCTGATAGGAATGAGTTTTGTGTGTTATCCGACCCAGGGAACGATCTCTAAACAGGGCAATCTGAATATCCTCCTGATAAGCATCGATACGATAAGACCGGATAGGTTGAGCTGTTACGGCAGCAAGTATCTTAAGACTCCCCATATCGATGCCTTGGCTTTGAAGGGGATTGTGTTTGAAAGGGCCTTCGCGCACAATCCCACCACTCTTCCTTCCCATACCAACATCCTGCTGGGAACCACGCCTCTCCACCATGGCGTACACGACAATTCGAAATTCAAGGTCGCCGACGGTTTTTTGAGCCTTGCCGAATACCTTAAAGAAAAAGGATATGCCACCGGTGCTTTTATCGGCGCATTTCCCCTTGATTCTCGGTTTGGTCTAGCCCAGGGATTTGACGTTTTCGATGAATCCTATTCTTCTGGAACGGCTGCCTCCTTTACCGCTCCAGAAAGAAGAGCAGAAGATGTGATTAAGGCGGCCATCGATTGGTTGGCCACTCAGAGGTCCCCGTGGTTTTCTTTTATTCACCTCTGGGATCCCCACACTATCTATTCTCCGCCTGAGCCATTCCTAACGGAATTTAAGAATGACCTGTATTCCGGAGAAGCCGCCTATGTTGATTCTGAATTGGGAAAGCTGTTTGGATATCTGGAGAGAAGAGATTTATTGAAAAATATGCTCATCGTGTTGACCGGAGACCATGGAGAATCCTTGGGAGAGCACGGAGAGAGCACGCACAGCTATTTTGCTTATAACAGCACACTCTGGATTCCTTTGATTATCGCAGCTCCAGAGCTCGGTGCTGGGCGCCTCTCTGATTATGTTTGTCATGTGGATATCTTTCCCACGGTTTGTGATATTATTAAGGCAGATAAACCTCCCTTTCTTCAGGGAGTTTCGCTTCTGCCTTTGATGCGGGGAAAAAAGATCGAGAAAAGAGCGATCTATTTTGAGTCCCTGGCCCCCTATTACAATGCCGGCGCAGCCCCCCTTCGGGGATTCATAGAAGAAGGAAAAAAATTTTTTGATTCTCCTTTACCGGAATATTACGATCTGGAAACAGATTTTAACGAAGGAAATAATCTTATCCAACAAACCGATTTGGAGGAACACCAAAAAAAGTTGAAGGAGCTTATCGGGGAATTTTCCTCTCCTCCGAAGAATCGCACCCAGAACAAGGTGGACCGAGAAGCACTGGATAAACTCAGAAGCTTGGGGTATGTTTCCTCTTCCTATCCGAATCTCAAACAGAGCTACGAACCGCAAGATGATTTAAAAAACCTTCTGCCTTTTCAGCAAAAGCTGGACGAAGCGATTATTTTGAATGATAAAGGGAAAGTTGAGGATAGCATTAAGTTATTGACGGAATTGATCAAAGAAAAAAAAGAAATGAAGAGAGTTTATTTATACCTGCTTCGCATCTACAAGACGCAGGGACGGCATGAGAAATCTCTAGAGCTGATGGCGGAGGGGCATAAAAATAACCCGGATAGTTTTGATATTGTTACAGCCTACGGGATCCTCTTGATTGAAAAAGGCGAATTGGACTTGGGGATCGAGATGTTCCAAAAAGCCTTGACATTCATAGACTTTGATCCGATGGTTTGGAATTATTTAGGTATTGCTTACTGGAGAAAAGGGGAGGAACAAAAAGCTCTGGAACACTACATGCAAGCCTTGGCCTTGGATGGTTCCTTTGCCATGACATATGCTAACCTCGGCGGTCTCTATTTTTCGAAATTTTCGTACACAAAAAAAAGGTCAGATTATCTTCAGGCCATGGAATATTTCAAAAAAGCGATCGAATATGATCCGGATTTGGTTATGGCCTACAAATGGTTAGGCATTGGGTATAAACTTGGGGGAAGAGTTGATGCAGCCATAACCATCTGGGAGAAAGCGTTGGAGCTGAATCCAACAGATGATTCTGTCATCTTGGATCTGGGAAAAGCGCATTTAGAGAGAGGCAACAAGACTTCGGCCCTCCCCTATTTTGAGCACTATCTTCGATTGCGAAAGGATTCGCTTCTTCCTGAGGAACGCCAAAAAATCGAAGCCCTCATCCAGAAGTGCCGACAAAAATAAATCGTTTCCATTGGGCATTCACAATGGAAACTATAGCAGTGCCCAGTTCGACATCAAAAATTCAATTTATTGGAACTAATCCAATTTTTTGGATAGAAGTGAGAATCCGGCATTTCTAAGTTGTTGATAAAGAATAAATTAACATTTCCTAGAATTGGCACAAATATTGCTTAATAGAAGATGTAATGATAACGAAAAAAATGATATTGACAGGAGGTGTCCATAGGAAAGCTCTAAAAATAAAAGAGGTTATAGGTGGAGTGAATGATATCACTCCAGGGATTTTGGCAAACATTTCCCCAAAATGAGGGGAAAAAAGGAGTATTTATTATGCGTAAAGTTTTAGTCATTCTTTTTGCGCTCATGCTCATTGTTCCTGTAGTGGCCCAAGAGAGAACCGGCCGGATCGCAGGGGTGGTTGTTGACGATGACGGCAACCCCATTCCAGGCGTGACTGTGACGTTGTTTACAACTGCCGGTGCTCCGATGCAGGCCATCTCCACAGCAGAAGGTGTATTCCGATTCCTCGGCCTTCCTCCCTCTACAGGATACGCCCTTAAGGCCGAGCTTGAAGGCTTCAAGACAAGAACGGAGACAGAAATCATCGTAAATGTCGGAGGGACTACAGACATAAGGCTAGCTATGGAGATGGGAGCTTTGGAGGAGGAGATAACAGTCGTGGCTCTTTCTCCTGTGGTTGACGTCAAACAGACAAAGCTTTCTTCAACAATTAGCTACGAAACCCTTCAATCTCTCCCTAGTGCTAGAGACCCTTGGGTTATCCTGCAGATGACTCCCGCTGTCCAGATAGACAGGGAGAATGTCGGAGGAAACGAGTCCGGCCAGCAGTCCTATTACGCTGGCTTGGGCGATAGTGGTACTCAAAGCATCTGGACCATGGACGGGATCGACATCACAGACCCGGCAGCCATGGGGGCTTCTCCGTCATATTATGATTATGACATGTTTGAAGAAATCAATGTCACACTCGGTGGAGCCGACGTTGAGACGATGACTGGAGGGGTGGCTCTGAACCTGGTATCTCGAAGAGGTGAGAACAAAATGACCTTTGGTGGACGTTTTTACTACACCGAGAGTGCATTCCAGGCCAAGCCGTCTGGATCCGATTACGAAGCCGTCGAAAAGATATTCCCTGGTTACGGCTACAACCAGATCAGAGACATCAAAGATTTTGGTTTCAACGTTGGAGGACCCTTACTCAAAGACAAAATCTGGTGGTGGGGTTCTTACGGTGTTCAGTACATCAAGACTAAGGTCATCAACGGCTCAAACGACGATACAGATCTGGTCAACTACTCGGCCAAGGTCAACATCCAGATCATTCCTGAAAACAGATTGGAACTTTTCATCCATTCTGGGTCCAAGTTCAAATTTGGAAGAAGTTCAAGCTCCACCTATCCTTCGGGGTATAACCAGAAGGGCAAATACCATTTCGGCAGTCCGGTCGTGAAGATCCAGGATGAGCACATGTTCGGCGACAGTTTATTCCTGTCTGCAAAGTATGGATTTTCCGATTCGGGATTCGGCATGTGGCCAGCAGATGACGAGGCGTTGACAAGAGTCCGCACCTATGATAGGTCCGCTCGGCTTTATGACAGCAGCTGGTGGTTCTTCAGTGAAAGACCGAACAATCAGGCCAGTCTGCATGGCACCTACTTTAACGACGACCTGCTTGGCGCATCCCATGAGATCAAGATGGGAGTCGAGTACATGAAAAGGTGGAACGGTGGGTCTTCCGGCAGCGGAGCAGGCAACCTTCGTTACAACTACAACTACAACACCAAGACAGTCGACTGGGATGGTGACGGCACCCGGGATATTGTGTTGGATCAATTCGGTGTCGATTTGAGGTATCTCTACATCTACAGAGGTTGGATGCAATACGAGGGTGGACTTAATCATATCAGTGCCTTCTTATCGGACACACTCACTTGGGGCCGATTGACCTTGAAGATTGGATTTAGATACGATCACCAGAATCCTTGGAGGTCGGCGGATATTGTCTCAACCATCTTTTCTGGACCTTCCGACCAGGCGAATTGGGAGAATGCCTACGACATTCAGCAAAGTTTTCTGGGACCACAGGTTGCCACTGCAATCGGAAATATTTTCCCGGGTATGTCAACTGCAGATGTCCCCACCTCTACTACCCAGGACTGGAAATTCATTTCTCCGCGATTCGGAATGACCTATGACATTACCGGTGACGGCAAGACCATCCTCAAGCTTTCCGGTGCGATGTACCAAGACCGCATGGGCAGTGGTTCGGGCTATCCGTGGCGCCTAGGTGGTACGGGTGGATGGATGCGATTCTGGTGGCATGATGCCGACGGTAGCAACACGACCTCGCTTAACGAGCTCTACTGGGCCAACTACGACACAGCCGAAAGGGCGGCCTACCGGGCTTTCGACGACGCCGGTAATTTTGTCGGGAACTGGGACCGTGATGAAAACCTGATGTGGGGAGGTTATGATCCCGATAATCCCGGAGCGACGACAGATCCGTGGTACAACGTTGACCCCGACTGGCATGGATCCAACACCTATGAAATTATCGCCAGTCTGGAAAGAGAGCTCATGCCTGATGTCATGGTTGGCGTCGACCTCACCTGGAGGAAGTACAACGAATGGTGGACAGATAGAGATTATGCCGATTTCTTCGGCGGAAGATTGCTGGAAAGGACAGACTATCAGGAAGCCCCCAATAAGGTTCCAAGCTCCTTCCCTGGAGTCGATCTCGGTGATGCCGCAGGAAAACCCTTCTACGTTTGGAAAGCAGGTATCAACGATGTTTACGGCTGGTATGTCACCAACACACCTTCTGATTACTACGACCAGTATATGGGCTTCACTGTAAGGTTCAACAAGAGATTGTCCAACAAGTGGATGCTGAACGCCAACTTCTCCTATCAGAATCAGTCTAATAACTATGGCGACACCTGGCCGCTGAATATCACCAACCAGTGGGCCGAAGACGGTCAAACCTATGCTTACAACGTTGGCGGCGGAAGCGGAAAAGTCAGCCAGCCGCTATTTTCTCGCTGGATGTTAAAAGCCCAAGGGCTCTATCAGCTTCCGTATGATTTCAACGTCTCCTTTACGTTCAATGCGCGAGAAGGACATATCAATATCCGCAATCTCTGGGTCCATGACGAAACCTCTCCCAACTCCCGTGATACAAGCGAAACCATGCGTACGGAGATCTTTGGCTCTACAAGATTGGCGAACTTCTTCAATTTGAACTTGAGGTTGGAAAAGATCCTGAGAATCGGAGACACAGGTCGAGTTTACCTGATGGTGGATGCCTTCAATGTGTTCAACAACAATGTCCTCAACAGACAGCGCCCAGTCAATCCTGGCGACCTCTACCTCTCTGATATGACATTCTCGGCTGATTCCCGTTCAGGAGAACCCAACGAAATACTGAATCCCAGAGTCTTCAGATTCGGGGTAAGATTCCAGTTCTAAGCGAAAACGCAGATAATCAAGCTAGAGTTCAAAAGCCCCTCCCGCTGGTGAGGCGGGAGGGGCTTTTTTTTTGCTCCCCAAAGTGCTAAAATAAACCCGGAGGTTTTGGATGAGAAAATGCGTGTTTGGTCTTTTTGTGATTTGGCTCTTGGCTTCCCTTGTTTTTTCTCAGGACTGGACAGGTCAGGGAAGACAAATTGGTTATGTTTATGATGAGGAAGGCAATCCTCTCGAAGGAGTTAAAGTCAGGCTCGTTTTTGTGAAGACGCAGACGGGCTTCGAAACCACGACAAACAAAAAAGGGAAATGGTCAGCCATGGGAGTCAATGGCGGGATGTGGTACATCGACTTTGAATTGGCAGGATACGAGCCCAAGAATATAAGCACCAACATTCTGGACTACCGCCAAATAAACAAACCCATCGAAATGATACTCAAAAAAGTTGAAGGACTTTATGTTACAGATGACATGAAAGAAGAATACAAAAGGGGAATCGATCTTTTTAACGAGGGGAAATACGAGGAGTCAATCTCCGTGTGCAGCTCGGTCGTGGAGAAATTTCCCGGCGCCTATATTGTCTACATGAACATTGGCCACAGCTATTTTAAGCTTGAAAATTATGAAGAGGCGGAGAAGAGCTACCTGAAGGTTGTAGAGAACGATCCAGAGCATGTCGAAACTCTTATCAGTATTGGCAATTGTTACATGAACCGGGGCGATACCGAAAAGGCCATCGAATGGTACAATAAAATTGAATTCGATAAAATACAGAACGCGACCGTGTTGTTCAATATTGGGACAATTTTTTACAACAACTCCAAGCTGGATGAGGCGTTGAAGTATTACAAAAGAGCGGTGGAGGTCCAGGAGGATTTCCTGGATGCCATATACCAGCTGGGGCTTGTGTATCTGGCCAATGGAAGCAATCCTGAAGCCCTGGCAGAATTCGAGAGTTATCTCAAATTTGATCCGGATTCCCAAAGAGCCTCACAAGTCCAGAATTTTATAGACTATTTGAAAAAGCAATAAAAGGAAATAAACAGAATCTAGTTTGATTATCCTGTTTAATCAACTCTAAAAAAGGTCTGAGAAAATGAGAATCAAGATATCAAGAGTGGTGTTCTTTTTACTTATTGCCAGTTCTTTGCTGCCTGCCCAACAGAAGGTCAGGGAAAAAGACCTGATGCAACGATACCGGGATTGGTTGCAGCAGACAAAGTACATCATGTACTCCGAGGAAAAGGAAGTTTTCCTACAGCTCTCCAATATTAGAGAGAGGGATATTTTTATAGAGACATTCTGGAAACAGAGAGACCCGACCCCCGGCACCCCGCAAAACGAGTACAAGGATGAACACATCCGGCGGTTTCAGTATGCCAATAAATGGTTTACCCGCGGCAGCTCCAAGCCCGGATGGATGACCGATATGGGAAGGTTTTATATCATTCTTGGGGAGCCGGTCAGTAAAGACAGGTATCCCTCAAGCATCACTCTCTATCCGTGTGAAGTGTGGTCTTATTACGGCGATGTATCCATAGGCCTGCCCACCCACTTTTCTCTCGTTTTTTTCCAAAGACATGGTGTCGGCGAATACAAATTGTACGACCCGGTCTCCGATGGCCCGGCAGCCCTGTTGATCCAAGGCCGGAACAGGGACCCGTTCGACTACGAAGCACTGTACAATGAAATTCGGCAAGACACTCCAGCCCTTGCCCTGGTTTCGTTATCCCTGATTCCGGGGGACTTCGATTATGGCTTTCAGCCGAACCCCCGAAACGCCATCATCCTTGCCGATATTTTAGAGTCTCCGAAAAAGAGTGTGAATCCCGCCTATTCCACGCATTTCTTAAATTTAAAAGGAGTTGTCAGCACGGAATATTTGACAAATTTTGTGGAAAACTCCACGGATATCGCCTATATCCAGGATCCCCTTTCCGGCATCCTTTTTTTGCATTTTTCGATAGCTCCGGCTACGGTCTCCCTCGATTATTATGAACCCAATGATCAGTATTTTTGCAGCTACACGATAAATATCAGCCTTAAGAAGGGAGAAAACTCGATATTCCAGTATGACAGGCAGTTCCCCTTTTATTTTGCTCCTGATGAGTTGGATAGGGTTCGGGCAAACGGGATTGCCCTAGAAGATTCCTTCCCTGTGACAGCGGGGAGGTATGTATTGAACATCCTTCTGACAAATTCCGTGGGGAAAGAGTTTACCGTCCATGAGCGGATTATCGTTGTGCCCGAAATTCCAGATTCCCCGACAATTAACGGTCCTTTTTTGGGATATGGATTCCATGATTCCGATGTGAACCAGCACATGCCTTTTAAAACAGTGAATAGAAAGCTGTTGTATGATCCCAAAAAAACATTTTCCCGGCATGAGGACATCGCTGTTTTGTTCAACATCGTCAACATGACAGAAGATCTATGGAGAGGGGCAGAGGTCAAAATTTTCGTAAAGGGACTTGGCGAAAAAAACACGATCCAAAAAACCTACACACTGCGGGTGGAAAATTATCCTTTTAGACGAATTTTAGACATGGATTTTACCCTCCCTGCCCAAGAATTGACGCCCGATTATTATGAGCTAAAAATAAGTTTTCTCGATGGAGAGGGAAAACAAGTCGATGAAAAAAAGACAGAGTTCGCCGTATCTCCAGCTGAAGCGGTCTCGCATCCGATTGCCAAGATGAAGCCATTTTCGCTCCAGAATCAGTTCCTGTTTTATTATATGCTGGCTGAGCAGTATAAAAAGCTGAAGGAAAACGACAAGGCGGAAGAGAACTTTGTGAAGGCCTTCAACCTGAACAAAACGTACACACGAGGGATACGCGAGTACGCCTTTTTCATGTTGAAAAATGACAAATTCGAGAAAGCCTTGGAGATCGTGGAAAATCTCAAAAAGGAAAAGAATTTGTTGTTTGATTATTATTTGATCAAAGGCCAGGCGCACACGGGAATGGGAATATACATGCAAGCCATTGAGTCGCTGGAAGAAGGAAACAAGATCTACAACAGCGATACGCGGCTCCTCAATTCTCTCGGCTTCTGTTACTACAAGACGGCCCAAAAAACCAGAGCGCTGGATGTTCTTAAGGCTTCCCTTCGGGTGAATCCAGATCAGGAAGACGTAAAAAAATTGATGGCAGAAATTGAAAAAATTCCTTTTTAGTACTCTTCGATATCGTTTTTGCGCTCGAATTCCTTGATCCTTTCTTCCAGTTTTTTTGCGCGCGCTTTCGCTGAGTCTTCCTGCAGGCTGCCTTTGAGGGCGCTCAATTCCTTTTTCACTTTTTTGATCTTGACAACGGCGTCGTCGATATCGGAGGTTGTATCCATGCCTATTCCAGCCATCGTGCGCACTGCACGAAGGAAGTTGCCCACGGCCTGATCGAACTCTTTCTCTAGGGCTTTCACCATTTTCTCCTCTTCCGAAAGAGACGTGAAATATGTGTAGGCCAAAAATCCGACAACGACCACCAGCAAGAAAGCGATAATTTTTTTCATCTTATCTCCCTATAAAAAACATTTTACCATAAAAAAAAAGGGGACGGTTCTATTTTTTTTCTCTTCTCAAGGGCACACCCTTCTAACATGAATAATCCAGGCTAAGTCAAGCCCATAGCATAAATAGAACCGTCCCCTTTTTTGTTTTGAGAGCATGACTCCAAAATTAACAATATTTTAAAATCTAAATATTGCCTAAGTTATTCAAAATAAAGAATATGAAAAAATCAAAAAAAACCAAAAAGTATCTTGACTTTTCAGGCAAATGCACCTATTATATTAATGCTTCTTCGGAAGATAGTCACAGTTGGAATTTATTGATTTCAAATCTTGAGTGACTAACCTCTTTCTCGGGTTAGAAAGAGTTAGATCTTTGAAATAAAAAGCGGAGCGACCACAGATCGATCCAAATTGCCAAGGACAAACGATTATAAGAGTTCTTCGGAACTCTTATATTTTAACTGGAGAGTTTGATCCTGGCTCAGAGTGAACGTTGGCGGCGTGCCTAACACATGCAAGTCGAACGAGAACCAAGTAGCTTGCTACTTGGGGAAAGTGGCGAACGGGTGAGTAACACGTGAGCAATCTGCCCTCGAGTGAGGAATAACCCCGCGAAAGCGGGGCTAATACCGCATGATGCTCTGGAGCATAAGCTTTCAGAGTTAAAGCCCCTCGGGGCGCTTGAGGAGGAGCTTGCGTCCTATTAGCTTGTTGGTAGGGTAATGGCCTACCAAGGTTATGATGGGTAGCCGGCCTGAGAGGGTGTCCGGCCACACTGGAACTGGGACACGGTCCAGACTCCTACGGGAGGCAGCAGTGAGGAATTTTGCGCAATGGGCGAAAGCCTGACGCAGCAACGCCGCGTGAGTGATGAAGGATTTCGGTTCGTAAAGCTCTGTCAAGTGGGAAGAAGTTATATATGTTTAATAGACATATATATTGACGGTACCACTGAAGGAAGCACCGGCTAACTCCGTGCCAGCAGCCGCGGTAATACGGAGGGTGCAAGCGTTATTCGGATTTACTGGGCGTAAAGGGAGCGCAGGCTGCCAGATAAGTCAGATGTGAAAGCCCGGGGCTCAACCCCGGAAGTGCATTTGAAACTGTTTGGCTTGAGTATGGTAGAGGGAAGTGGAATTCCAGGTGTAGCGGTGAAATGCGTAGATATCTGGAGGAACACCGGTGGCGAAGGCGACTTCCTGGACCAATACTGACGCTGAGGCTCGAAGGTGTGGGTAGCAAACAGGATTAGATACCCTGGTAGTCCACACAGTAAACGGTGATCACTAGGTGTTGCGGGTATTGACCCCTGCAGTGCCGCAGCTAACGCATTAAGTGATCCGCCTGGGGAGTACGGTCGCAAGATTAAAACTCAAAGGAATTGACGGGGGCCCGCACAAGCGGTGGAGCATGTGGTTTAATTCGACG
>RCNB010001745.1_pt1 | contig 14023 bp, 17 predicted proteins | sample 2041321 | NCBI WGS metagenome assembly RCNB01 (sample SAMN09708232, study PRJNA481090) | Marine sediment metagenome, whole genome shotgun sequencing project. | reverse complement strand
GATCGATATGTCATTAACAAGGTCAACGTGAGCGACGAAGTGGTTGACTGGTTTACCATATCGCTCACTTACGGGGATGACTATTCCGCGCTTTCAGATTCTGGATCCGGTATGGTTGGTGCTGGTTCTGTGGTTCAGATTTGTGGCAGGGGAGATTTTTTAGGGCTCTCGATTTTTACTGAATACCCCTATTTATGTCAGCGTGGAAAAGGACTGATTTTCGGAGTTACGAAACACGGCTGGGTTCACCTCTACGGGACAGGGGAAATATCGGGCACAAGACTATCCCTTAAAAAACCAGGCTGAGCGATCCTGACTCCAATCATTCGTTGACGCATGATCGATTGTCTTCTATCACGCTGCTGGCGCTCCAGAGATGCATATCCTTTTACTATAAGATCCGCTTGAACTAATCAATCAGATAGCCTGCCTTTCGCCCGCTTAAGTAACCTGTTTTCTTGCCACTTCAACGATCAGACGCCGCATCCACTGATGAGCAGGATTGTTCTGCAACAATGGACTCCAGGCCATCTTTAAGGCGATCGGAGGAATCTCGAAAGGCGGTTTTTCGACAACCACACGGGGATTATGCGCTTGCAGCTTTGCCGCCTTGGAGGGAATGGTCACAATCAAATCATTCTGTTCGGCCATCAGCATGGCGGCCTGGTAGTGCCGTGTAAAAACAGTAATACGGCGTTGCTTACCAATCAAATTGAGCGCTTCATCAACCCAGCCCAGACGTTGAACATCATCAGGATTCATGCCCACGCCTACGCCCATACCCGTTTTGCTCACCCACACATGTTGAGCCTGTAAATAGGTCTCCAGGGTAAAATTATGGCGAATCGGATTATCGACGCTGAACATGCAGGAGAAATTATCCTCCCAGATGGTCTTCTGATGGAACGACTGCGGAATCGAATCGAAACGGTTGATAACCATATCCACCTTGCCCTGCTCGACATCGAGAAAGCTGACATCGCTGGGGGTCATGATATCGAGTGTAATTCCCGGTGCCGCCTCTCTAAGCCGATGCAAGATGGGTGGAAAGATGGTCGACTCGGCATAATCAGTCGCCATGATTCGAAAGAAGCGCTCGGCGGTTGCCGCATCAAAATCCGCCTGCGGCTGCACCGCCTTATCGACCTTGGCCAACACCTCGCGGATCATCGGTTGCAGTTCAAGCGCTCTTTCGGTTGGAGCCATGCCACCACTGGTACGCACCAGCAAGGGATCACCGAACATTATGCGTAAGCGCCCCAGCCCATTGCTCATCGCTGGCTGACTTAACCCCAGGTGACTGGCGGCCCTGGTCACGTTTCTCTCGCGCAACAGGACATCCAGATATTCGAGAAGATTCAGATCGATTCGTCCGTTGTGCATGTCTTGCCCTTACCTTTATTGATTTGGTGAATATTAACTATACATGTCATTTATTTCAATTATAGGGAATAAAAACCTAGTATGGGTATCTCACTTATTTCTATCCAAAGGCAGCATAATGACTCTATACCAAAAAGATATCGCCGATGTTGCCGCCCTGTGCGGTGCCGAAGGTGACAGCTGGAATGCGATCAACCCTGAATCCGTAGCGCGCATGCGGGCTCAGAACCGTTTCAGGACCGGCATCGATGTCGCCAGGTACACGGCAAAGATTATGCGTTCAGACATGGATGCTTACGATGGTGATTCCTCCAAATACACACAATCACTTGGCTGCTGGCACGGTTTTATCGCCCAGCAAAAAATGATCGCGATCAAGAAATACATGTCCACCACCAAAGGCTCTTACATCTATTTGTCTGGCTGGATGATCGCCGCGTTGCGCTCTGAATTTGGTCCCCTGCCCGATCAGTCAATGCACGAGAAAACAACCGTCCCGGAACTGATTGAGGAGATTTACACCTACCTGCGCCAGGCCGACGCACGCGAGCTGGGTGGTTTGTTCCGTGAACTCGACGCCGCGCGCCTGGCCGGTGACAGCGTAAAAGAGAAAGGCGTACAGAATCAAATCGACAACTTTGAAACCCATGTCGTGCCGATAATCGCCGATATCGACGCCGGTTTCGGCAACGAAGAAGCAACCTATTTGCTAGCCAAGAAAATCATCGAAGCCGGTGCCTGCTGCATTCAGATTGAAAACCAGGTGTCTGACGTGAAGCAATGCGGTCACCAGGACGGCAAGGTTACCGTCCCGCATGCTGACTTCATCGCCAAGATCAATGCCGTGCGTTATGCCTTTCTCGAACTTGGCGTTGACGATGGAATCATCGTTGCTCGCACCGATTCCCTCGGTGCTGGCCTGACTCAGAAAATTCCGGTGTCGACCTCTGAGGGTGACCTGGCCGCACAGTACAACTCCTTTATTGAAACCACGCCCGTCAATTCAGTCGACGACATTGTCGACGGCGATATGGTCATCAAGCAAGACGGTCAACTGGTCAAGCCGGTTCGCCTGCCAAACGGTCTGATCCGTTTCAAGGAAGGCAGTGGTGAAGACCGTTGCGTGCTCGATGGCATTACCGCACTGCGCAATGGCGCAGACATGCTGTGGATCGAAACTGAGAAACCTCATCTGTCACAAATTGGCGGCATGATTAACCGCATTCGCGAAGTGATTCCCAATGCCAAGCTGCTCTACAACAACAGCCCGTCATTCAACTGGACGCTCAACTTCCGTCAGCAGGTCTTCGATGCATGGAGCGAAGAAGGCAAAGACCTGTCCTCCTATAATCGTGACGGTCTGATGGGTGCCGAGTACGATGACACTGAACTGGGCACAGCTGCCGATGACCGGATCCGCTCCTTCCAGGCAGATGCGGCTCGCCAGGCCGGCGTTTTCCATCACCTGATCACGCTGCCGACTTACCATACTGCTGCGCTTTCTACCGACACGCTTGCCAGAGATTACTTTGGTGATGAAGGCATGCTGGGTTATGTCTCCAAAGTTCAGCGTCAGGAAATCCGCCTCGGCGTCGCCTGTGTGAAACATCAGAACATGGCAGGTTCCGACATGGGTGATGACCACAAGGAGTACTTCTCCGGTGCGCAGGCACTGAAGGCTTCAGGCAAAGACAACACGATGAACCAGTTCTAAACCCATCGCTTGATAATGTCTCAACGAAGGGCGGAAAGTTTTCCGCCCTTTTTTATGTCCGTCACTTGAAAGTTCTTCAACTTTTATTAATACGATCGCAGTTGCCATATCCATACGAAAAACCATGGTTTCCTCTGTATACCTGGGATCAAAGATATCGAGAAAAACACAACCTACACGCCACTTGCACCGAATCCACTATTGAATACATCAAATATTTATCGAGTTTCCGGAGGAGATACTTCTACCTCCTGGTGGGCGGGTATCTCTTGGTATACACCTCAATATTGAACTGTGTGTCCCGAATTGCGCTTCCCAAATGGAGCTATCGAGAGCCTATGCTTCATCCGTTCTGGCAAAGCCCGACTGCCAAGACAGCATTTGGGGCTTCTACCATTACCAGCCAGCCAGTCTCTACCGCTAACAAAATCGAAATTTGGCGATCCCTTTGAACTCCGGGTTTGTTGTAATCTGGTGAGGTGAGGCGAACTTAGTACAGGTCGCTAAATCCACCCGAACAAGCCTGCACTGTTACGACTCATTATGCGGAAAATTGTGCCAACTATAACTTGGTCATTTATCCAGCATGTCCAATGGACTGGTAACGGTAACCCCGGGTTTATTCAATACGTGGGTATAAATCATTGTCGTAGACACATCAGCATGCCCCAGTAGCTCTTGCACCGTGCGAATATCGTAACCATTTTCCAACAGATGCGTCGCGAAAGAATGGCGTAAAGCGTGGCAGGTTACTTTTTTGGTAATGCCGGCCTGCTCTCCTGCCTTTTTAATGTGTTTCTGCAGGCCGTTTTCGTGAACATGATGGCGCCGTGATATTCCTGTCCGGGGATCAGTAGAAATTCTTGTCGACGGGAAAACATACTGCCAGCGAAACTCTTTCTCCGCATTTGTATATTTGCGTGCTAAAGCAGTGGGCAAATAGACTCTACCAAAGCCTTCAGCTATGTCTTCGGTATGCAAAGCATGCACCTTATCCATCTGCGCCTGAATAGTTGTAGTAAGCCTTTTCGGTATGGGCACGACTCTATCCTTATTGCCTTTGGTATTTCTAACGATTATCTGTTGATATCCGATATCGATATCAAGAATACGCAAGCGAACGCATTCCATTAAGCGCATGCCACAACCGTATAACAAATTAGCCATCAGTTGCGGGGTCGGATTGCTCATACAGTTGAATAGTCGAAGCACCTCACCGGCGGTCAGAACGACCGGCAAACGGCGGGGTTTCTTGGAGCGCGTAAACTCAATCCGCTGATTGAATTCACGCCGCAAAACCTGCTTGTAAAAAAACATCAAACCATTGAGGGCCTGACTTTGGGTGCTACTGGCAACCTTTCGTTGAATGACCAGGAATTCAAGATATGCGGAAATATGACTTTCATCAAGGCTCATGGGGTCCTGCATCGAGTGAAAACTTATAAAACGTAACAACCATCCCAGGTAGGATCTTTCGGTACGAATTGAATAGTGCCGTACCCGAATCTGGGTGATAAAGGCAGTGATGTGCTCGGGGAATATTTTGAAGACCTTTTGATACAGTTCCGATTCGCTATCCCCACTTCCATAATCCAGCGATATCGACTGATCTGGTTCTATCATTTGACAATCGCGGGCCAGTGTTGGGTGAGAACTGGATAAAGATTTTGCGTTTACTATCCAGTCGTCCCAGGCAAAGTCCCTGGACCAGGGCGTTTTCACTAATTCAACAAACAGAATCTTTAGAGCGATAATCATTTGTTTATATTGCCAATCTTCAAGCCCTGGATTTCTGCCTTTATCACTGAGATATGATTCGACTTGAATGACCGTATGCTCAAACAGGCACGGATTCTCCTGAGCTTTAATATAGTTCTCTGCATGACGCACATACCAGCGTGCAACAGCAGGTTTTATGTCATAAACTTTTGTTTTATAGATATATTTATCCCAGAACTGGGACTGGTTTGGGTTTTCCATAAAGCTACTCCGTTAGCCGTTAATGTCGCTGGCTACTCCGTAGCCTGCTAAGATTATGCGCTATGGATAAAATAAACTCAAAATATATAGACAGATTCTGCCTATTTCCCGAAAAATACAGATTCTGTCTATATCACTGTTATGCGGATAGGCAATGAATAGTAGTTATCCTTGTATCTGGTTATGTGACATCGAAACCAGCATAGATTGGTATGCAGATTTCCTCGGATTTAATTGCACATACAAAAGCTCCATTAAGAAACCAGAATTTGCGGTAATTGAAAACGAAAATTTGAAAATTTACCTAATCCAATCGGACAATCCCGATAGATACGCATCCAATGCTGTCATTTTTGAAACCAGTGATATTGAGAAGGATTTTAGTGCGGCAGAAAAGGCAGGTGTCTTGATAATACAATCTATTGAAGACGGGATTTTTGGAGGTAAAGAATTTATAGTTAAGGATTATGAAGACAATAAAATCATATATCATCAATCCGCATAACAAGGCGTTGCAGCCGGACAAAGTGCTCGCTGCGCGCGCACTTTGCCGTTGAACGCAGCGTTAGGACGCATAAAATTTTATGAGGCAAACGATTGAATATACTGGAATCGCTTTAATCTGTATAAGCGTGGGATTTTTAGTATTACTTCAATTCCTTCCTATACGTTACACCGTAACAAGAGGCACAGAGGTTTCAATAAATACCTGGAGGACTGTCGTGTGGCAGCTCCCAAAACATATGTTGAGTAAATTTGGGAATACACTGCGGATAAGTTCATTTGTAACGTTCCCAATTGGTTTGATAGCTTATCTTGCCACAACACTGGGGAAATGATGTGAATGAAAGTGCTAATAACAAGAGCATCCCAGATTCGCCTAACAAGCACATGTAGTCGGACATTTTGCCCGCTACGCGCGCAAAACGCCGCTAATGTGAGCGTTAGGCCGACGTGAAAAAGCTCAGTATCGAAGAGTATATATTGCTTGTGCGGATGAAGGCTGTGAGAACATGGAGCCTATGCATAGGAATGGTATCGATTGCTATTATCGTAATTTCAGTTCCTTTGGGGTTTCATCATGCCGTGAGGTCTCCTCATAATACGGCTTTTCCAGCTTTTCGTGCCCTCGCAGATGCTGGATATATGACCTGGTTGATATTTCCATTAATAGTTGTTGGAGTTTTATCATTTGGCATAAACATTTTCATTTGGTGGAATATTAGAAAGTTATATGGAGAGTAAAACAGTTGGAAATTTACGGCGTTGCCTAACAAACGCATGCAATCGGACGCGGCGGAGCGGAGCCACGCCGCTGATGCGGGCGTTAATGGGCCAATTTTGACTTCGGTGCAATTATGGTATATTTATTATACCTATGCTGTTCGAGTTCGATTCACAAAAGAGCCAGTCAAATCTTAAGAAACATGGCATCGACTTTGTCGAGGCACAATTACTTTGGCTAGATCCATATCTTCTGGAAATTCCTGCCAAGACAGTCGATGAGCCTCGCAATCTCATGGTTGGGAAGATTCTTGATAAACACTGGTCGGCCGTGGTCACATATCGAAATGAGAACATACGAATCATCTCCGTGAGACGAGCCCGAATTGAAGAGGTCAAAATATATGAAAGCTAAGAAGTTTGATTCAGATTTTGAAAGTGGAAAGGACATTACAGAGTCTTTAGATCTCTCACAAATCAAACGCCCGAACCAGTCGCAGCGAAGAGTGAATGTTGATTTTCCAACCTGGATGATCGAGTCCTTAGATAAAGAAGCGTCGCGATTGGGAGTCACACGTCAGTCAATCATTAAGGTGTGGCTGGCAGAACGACTTGAGACATTGGCCGATTAACAAACGCATGCAGTCGGACGCGGCAAAACCGCGCCGCTGATGCGGGCGTTAGGCGCTAATTCAGTATGCAAACTTCTGTAATAGTTGGTGTGGTAGTCACGCTGCTTGCAGCCCTCATATTCGGTGGAATAGCTCTATTTAATGCACTGGAATCAGGCCACCTAGGACATTTTCTCAGGCCACATACGATAATGATGCTAGATAAGTCTATAGAGATAATAGAGCGATACAAAAATACACGTGGTGAATACCCAGATTCTCTAGATCGCACAAAGGCTTACTTAAAGGAGGGCGAAATTTTCCCCGACAAGGATTTTATGGGCCCTCTAAAACTCGGAGAACGAGTTCGGCACTTTTACTACGAACTAAAAGACAATGGAGAAGATTATTATCTTTTTGGGGTTGGTATGGACAGCAAGCCTTTTTCCGAAGATGACGTATATCCTACGGATAGCGCAATTGAGAAAAGCGATGGTTTTAAGAAACCGAAACCTGGCGCCTAACAAACACATCCAGCCGGACGCCTTGCCCGCTACCCGCGCCTGGCACCGCTGATGCGGACGTTAGCATGATTGTCCATTGAAACTAGCAGCCTTTTTTCTTTTACTTATTCCACTATCGGCAGTAGCAGACCAGAGTATTTGTTACGGCACAACTTCAAATGGAAGTTTGGAAAATGGATCCCAACTTCCTTCAGAAGGTAGTAACTTCATTGGATATAGCACGGTAGCTCGCTTAGCAGGGCGGACCTACGTTCATTCTGAGGTTAAAGAGATCATTGTAAGCGCATACAAGTCGCTGGAAATATCGATGCCGGGAAAGGTATTCAAGTACGCAGAGACCGGTTTTGAGGAAGGAGGTCAATTTAGACCCCATAAAACACATCAAAATGGCCTTTCCGTAGATTTCATGACTCCTATGATTTCCCCAGGTGGTGTCTCTGAACATTTACCTACTCATCCATTCAACAAATTTGGATACAACATTGAAATAGATCCCGAAGGGAATTATGGTGATCTGAAAGTCGACTATGCCGCACTGGCTGCACATATTGTTGAACTAGATAAAGAAGCAAAAAGAAAAGGATACAAATTGTGGCGAGTCATATTTGATCCCAAACTTCGGCCATACTTATTTGTAACAGAGTATGGAAACTATCTGCAGGATAATGTTCAGTTTTCCAAAAAACGATCATGGGTAAGACACGATGAACACTATCATGTTGATTTTGAAATTCCTTGCAAATAATCACTAACAACCGCATGCAGTCGGACGCGGCAGAACCGCGCCGCTGATGATAAATGCCAGCTTTGGGCACAAAACGGTAGTTTCTAGACTGGCAATGTAAGGCGGGTTTCGCACCAAAGCCGTCATTTATGGAACATCGTTCTTCGCCAGTTATCGGCTCGCAGCAGACTTTCCAGATTAGTGTTAAACGGCCAACGTGGCTATTGTTAAAACCCCTTCGAAATACCTCAAGTTACTCATCTATACTTTGAAGACAAAACGGGGGCCTTATATGCAATATCTGCGAGAGCCCCAGAGGCTGCAAATGAGCAATAGATACAGTAAGTTGCAAAGCCATATTAGCAATCACTTATCCGTATATACGGACCCAATCAGGTCGGTATAAAAGGCTGTTTGGAGTATACCGGGGTCAATTCAGATGATTAAATATTTTCAAATTACTGCACTGTTGGGCATATGTATTTTCCTCAATGCTTGCGAAGTGACAATCGATGCGAACAACCGTTCTGGAACAATTGAGGATGATTATGTTGCAGAACCATTGAGTGACATGTCTCGAAAGTATGAACACGCATTAAAAATTTCAAATACCTTTGTTAATCGTATCGAATCCGGTGATTTAGATTCTATTTATGAGAATCTATTTTCCAATGATCTGCAGAACATCATCTCGCGGCAAGACTTCCAAAAACTTATCAACCAAATTCACAGTGCAAAAGGAAAGATAATTCGGTACAAGGAAATGCAATGGGGTTTCATATCAAGCAAGGAGGAAGAAAGAAACTACATAGGTTCGGTCAAGATCGTGGAGCACGATAAGGGAATGATGAAATATCTGATCGTGTTCGATGATGATAGCAAGTTCGATGAAATTGTTGGTTTTCGTTTCAAGGAAAAGGATGGTGTGTCATTACCCGGTCATTTTTAAGCCAGTCCTGAAAACGCATAACAAACCCATACAGCCGGACAAAATGCACGCTACACGTGATTTTTTGCCGCTGATGCGGGCGTTATGTGACTCTAGTAGTTCAAGAAAACGGTACTTTATGAAAAGTAAATTCTTTCTTCCTCCAGGACCAATAGCTAGACGATTCGAAGGGGTTGTAGTCTGTATTTCGGGGTTACTTTGTTTTGGAGCATATGCCCTCATTAATTTTGATATATGTGAAAAAACAAATTGCAATGGATTAGAAATAACGAAGCTTTTCGCATCGATATCAGAAGCCTATATCGCGTACGGAATATCAATTATTTTGACAGGTGTATATTTATACTCAAACAAAGAATTGAATAGGATATTTCGATTAGGTATAGAACTAACCGCTCTCATCGGAGTTTTTCTTTCCTGCATGATTGTGTTTGGTATGTTACGAGAAATAGCAAATGTCACATAACAATCGCATGCAGTCGGACACGGCAAAGCAGCGCCGCTGATGCGGGCGTTAGACTACTTTAAGCATCCACCAGGGAATAATGATGACAGAAGCAGCAGAGCCAAAATGGATTTCAGGTTTTTGGAGAAGGATTGGTGCACTATTTATAGATACCTTAATACTTGGCATAGTTGGTCTTGTTCTGGGCCTATTCCTCGAAACTACTTTTGTTCAAATTGGAGCATGGGGGGTCTAGTTGGCTTTTCAATTGCACTCATTTACTTTGGCATAATGAATAGCTCGATCTCAGGTGGCCAAACTATAGGCAAAAAAGCCCTAAAGCTAAGAGTAGTTGATTCAGATAACGCCTCAATAAGTATTGGTAGATCGATACTACGATACTTTATTCTCGCTATTCCGTTTTCTCTTAATGGTGCCCAACTTTCAAATGAAGCAATGTTTTCATTACTGATGTATCCGCTTTCATTAGTTATTTTTGGCGGCCTGTTTTCAATATTTTACTTGTATATATTTAATAGGATTACTCGCCAGTCCTTGCATGACCTGGCAGTTGGAACCTTTGTCGTAAATACAAACGTAGAAAAACAAGAAGTAGGGAAAGTCTGGAATGTTCATAAATTAATAGTTGCGGTGTTATTTATGACAGCATCAATCGTGCCTGTATTCACAACTACGCTTGCTCAAAGTGAGCCATTCAAAGAGATGCTGTCGGTTCAATCAGCACTTTCTAGTGAGCCAAATGTCACTTTCGCAACTATATCATCGGGCTCCTCAACGCTCAGTTCGGTTAATGAAGGTACGAAAACAATGACATATGTAAGCAGCCAAGTGTTTCTTGGCGCCGACAATGTCGATGATGTTGAACTAGCCCGTCAATTGGCGTCTATCGTCATTGCCAATTATCCGGCAGCACTGGAGAAAGATACAATACGCATTACGCTGACATATGGTTATGACATAGGAATTGCTTCCTCATGGTCTAACCATGCACATAGCTTTAATCCTAGAGAGCTTCAAAGTGCGGAGTAGGCCCACTCTAACAAGTTGCTCAAGCGGGACAAAGTGCCGCGCACTTGGCCCCTTAGCAAAGCGTTAGGCATACTAGTGCCATGCCATACATTCGCTTCGTAATTCCGAATCTCGATCAGGACTCGGGTAAAAAGCTGGGTATATTTCAGGCCGTCTCCAACCTTGAATATGAAGGTGTTTTACTGAAGCACGAGCAAACCCAATACGATGAGGTCTATAAGTGGTTTCGAAAGAAGCTAAAAAAGCCAGGAAGCTTTTCTAAATCTTCAAAACCACATGCCAAAAAGGTCGCAATAAGTTGGTTCAAGGATTCAGCCAAAGAACACATATCGAAAATGTATGCACTCGCATCTATACTTAATGCACATGGTGTTCACACCGAAATGCCTAAAACAGAAAAGCCTGGTTATGTCGTATATGAAGATCAGTTTCAGGTTGCAGCAGAGCCATTCAATGAAACTGCAGTTTAAGGTGCGTACACCTAACAAACACATGCAGCCGGACCTGGCCAAAAACAGGCCGCTGATGTGAGCGTTATGAGTCCACAAGGATTGAGAGATGACCACTAGGAAGTACATTTTGATCGTAATCTCGATCGTATTGTCGTCATGTGCTGGCGTGACCCAGCCGATAAAATTCCAGGAAAGTAATGTCGTAGCAGAAGATTCCTATCTCAGCAATAAAGCAACGAAAGGTATCGTTCTACTGGATGTCAATTGGGGTCGCAGATGGGGTTGCGGAGGTCATGAAAATGCGCAGCTTATTAGTTTGGCTTTTGACAAGCTTCCAATGAACCCAATTAGTAATGAAGCTAAGCCGGCCCTTGTCCTTCACAGCCCATCACGTTTAATGGTTGATCCAGATTTTTCAAATTATGCCTATTCACTTGAACCGGGGGGGTACGCGGTAAGCGCCTTCAGTATCAAAGTAACCGATGCTATGTCTAAGGTAGGTTTTCTAACAGCCCACCGAGACAAGCTATATTCGGGTGGTAAGCCCATCGGAGGCACATTCACAGTTGAAGCTGGCGAGGCCGTATTTATTGGCAATTTTTATCTGGATTGTTCGGATGGCCCAACACTTTGGCGCTATCACTCGGATGGTAAGGAAGCATTCGATGCTCAAGTTAAAGAGTATGCCAAAAGCTTTCCTTTCCTGGATCTAGACGAAGTGCAGTTCCGCCTATTTAAAACAAAGGAGTTCGGCAATGACTATGAGCTTGTGCCATGAACTGGCTTCTAATCATAATAAAACAAGCAAGCGGACGGTTTCACCGTCGCTTCTTTTTGCGTTATGAGACAATCAGAGATTTGGAATATGAATAGAATTCACTACCTTTTATTGGCCACGTTAGCTGCGTGTTTGCCTGGCACGTCAGTATCGTCAAGTGACATGAGGATACCCGTAGAGCTACCTGAAATGATGCAACAACATATGTTATCCAATATGCGTGATCATTTGTCCGCCATAAACGAAATTCTTGTTTATCTAGGTGACGATGAACTAGATAAAGCAGCAGAGGTAGCCGAGTATCGATTGGGCATGAGTTCACTTGAGTCCCATGGAGCCAGTCACATGGCTAAATTCATGCCTAAGGGAATGCGTCAAACCGGCACCACTATGCATAAAGCAGCAAGTCGATTTGCGTTGAAAGCGCAGGAGGGTGAACCATTAGCAGCATACAAGGCGCTCTCAGAAATTACCGCTGCTTGTGTGGCATGTCATTCAGGGTACAAAGTAAAATGAAAAATTTCCCCCATAACAAACGCATGCAGTCGGACATGGCAAAGCCGCGCCGCTGGTGCGAGCGTTGTGTTTACACTCAATAAGGAGAGATTGCATGAAATATTTTTCACTGATTCTGATTCTTATTTTCACTTCGATAGGCTCGAGTGCCTTAGCAGCTACATTGCCATCTAAAGATGATGCGAAGGAATTAGCAAGTCGAGTGATGATAGAAATAGGCAAAGGAAATATGGAATCAGGTGTAAATTTAACCAGGCCTTACCTTATTGTTCCTGAGCATGAATTTTTGGCCTTAGTCGACCAAATGAAAATGCAAGAACCTGTAATAGCTCAGCGATTTGGTAAAACCATTAGTGTCGAGGTTGCTGCCATTGAAGAAGTTGGCGAATCATTGATGCTAGTTATGTATTTACAAAAATTTGACAAACATGTATTACGCTGGAAGTTCTATTTCTATAAACCTCGGAGCGGATGGGTATTAAACACATTCACATTTGATGATCAAATTCGATCAATGTTCAAGCACCAGTAATCATGACGCTCGCATGCAGTTAAACTCAGCAAAGCTGCGCAGCTGATGCGAGCGTTAGGCGGCAAGAAGATGACGAGCAACGTCGATACCGGACTATGTATTCCCTACACGATTCGCGACACGCCGAGCAAGGGTCGAGGTATTTTCGCTGATACTGTGGTACGCAAAGGAACAACCATATGGCGTCATGTACCAAGCCAGTATGCTGTGTACGACGAGCAGTTGTTCAAGGAGCTGTTGGCCAAGTCGTCGCACAGTGAGGCCGTGTATGAGTTGACTCACGCTCATTCCGTAGCTGAATTCCCTGGCTACATGATCAGGGCGTTTGACGACGGCGCCCTGATAAATCACTCGGCCCATCCAACCCTGGTTATAAACGCTGGTTCTGGAGACTATGAAGTTCCGTCCGTCTCGTCAGTGCAAGACGTGGTAGATGCGCTATTGAACAGTCAATTCACTCTGATTGCGGCGCGAGCTCTGGCAGTTGGAGACGAACTGACAAACGACTATAATGCAGACCCAGAAGAACCCCTGTACTACAACGCCCTGTGTGATCAGTACGGAGTGTCGTGGGAGTGTGAATGGCTTTAGTCTCTCGCGGTTCTGTTCGGCTTCATCCCAGGCAATCTGGTCCGTCCCGAGTGCCCACCGCATAACAACCGCATTCCCTCGGGCGCGGCAGAACCCCGCTGCTGATGCGGGCGTTATGTGAATTGAGTATTTATCAAATTGAATACGGAAAAGACAGACGACTATAGATATGTAAGCGAATTAGTTTGGTTGCCGACCTACTTGATGGTTGCAATATTTGTGTTCAGTCGAATCGACAACCCACTGATAGCAGTAATTGCAATATTTGTAGTTCCAATGGTAATTCGAATTATCCTGGAAGTAATGTACAGCTTTTTGTTTGGAGCAAAAAGGTTAACTCTGAAAATCGGAGTTACGGGATTTTTATGCCAGTTAGTCGTCTGGGGTGGTTTAGTATTCTGGCTAGATCAGCAATGAAGAAAAATTCAAATAACAAACGCATGCAAACGGACGCGGCAAAGCCACGCCGCTGATGATAAGTGGCGGCTTTGGGCACAAAGCGACTATAGGATATATTCATTGCCAAGGCAGTTTTCGCAGCAAAGCGGTC